>OGJY01000401.1_pt1 | contig 61974 bp, 46 predicted proteins | sample 1572231 | NCBI WGS metagenome assembly OGJY01 (sample SAMEA2582121, study PRJEB24529) | metagenome | biome: Human gut stool | place: China | collected 2011
GGCGGAAACAAAATAGCCCCCGCCGTTATCCGGAACCGACTTGGCCATCTGTTCCGTCACCGGCGCATTCGGGATCAGACCGATACCGTCACGCAGCCATTGAACGACTGCTCCGCCGACAAACACACTCCCTTCCAGTGCATAGGTAACCTTGTCCCCCAGCTTCCAGGCAATCGTCGTCAGCAGGTTATTTTGTGAGAAGACAGGCTTCTCCCCGGTATTCACGATCATGAAACACCCGGTTCCGTAGGTCGTTTTCATCATACCCTCTTCCAGGCAAAGCTGCCCGAATAAAGCGGCTTGTTGGTCACCGGCCATACCGGAAACAGGGATACCCGCTTTAAAGATAGGTGTAGAGGTTTCGCAATACACCTCGCTACTGCTTTTCACTTCAGGCATCATGGAAGACGGGATAGTAAAAAGATCCAACAACTCCTGATCCCACTGCAACGTATTTATATTGAAAAGCATCGTACGGGATGCATTGGTTATATCGGTGATGAACTGAGCACCGCGCGTCAGCTTCCAGATCAGCCACGAGTCGACGGTTCCGAAGCAGAGTTCGCCCCTTTCAGCCCGTTCGCGGACACCTTTCACATGGTCGAGTATCCATTTTATTTTGGTGGCGGAAAAGTAAGCATCGATCACCAGGCCGGTCTTTTGCTGGATATAGTCGGCATAACCTTCAGCCTTCAGTTCTTCGCAATAATCGGCTGTGCGGCGATCCTGCCATACAATGGCATTATACACAGGGAAACCGGTCTCGCGATCCCAGACAATGGTCGTCTCCCGCTGGTTGGCGATACCGATACAAGCTATATGGGTATCCGTCACATCGGCCTTCGCCATCGCTTCCTTGATGGCGGACGATTGCGTGTACCATATCTCGTTCGGGTCGTGCTCTACCCAACCCGGCTTAGGAAAATATTGCTGGAATGTTTTCTGGGAGAAAGTGATGATCTCTCCCTGGCGGTTAAACAGAACGGCCCGGGAAGTCGTCGTACCCTGGTCTATAGACAGTACATATTTATGTCTGAAATTCATATTCTTCCTTTCTGTTAGTTCATTATCATTTTCTTGTCAATCCAATATGTAATGGGAAGCCACACGATTGAATTCTTCCAGTTGCGCGGCTTTCCAGGAGACGTCTTTCCCCCTTTCCTCCGCCAGGATCGCAACAACCTGCGGAGCTATTGCCATCGCTGCACGGGCATCCATAAACAAGATCCGCAAACGGCGGGCCAGCACATCCTCCAATGTCCGTGCCATCTCATTACGGATGATCCAGGTAACTTCACCCCGCGTATAAGCATACCGGGGATGCAACTTCTCTCCCAATTCCGGGGCAGAAGCAACCAGCTGCCTGATCGCATCGGCATCCGTACCATATACATATAAAGGGTCGGAATAATCGGGAGTGACTCCGGAGCCATGAACCGGGAACGTTTCGGTTACACAATTCCGTGTCGGCACATGCATATAACGAATTGCATAATCGAGTGTGTCCTGCGCCATCTTCCGGTAGGTAGTCCACTTCCCTCCGATTATAGTTATTAAACCCGATTTCTCACGGATAAGTTTATGACTGCGCGAAATCTCTTTCGTTTTTTTCCCCTCGTTACGCGGAGCCGCCAGAGGACGGAGTCCGGCAAATACGGACAAAACATCGCTCCGCTGCGGGGCACGGTTCAAGTAACTGGCAGCCGTATTCAGGATAAACTGCACCTCTTCCTCCAAGGCGGCCGGTTCCACGCTCGACTCCTCCATCAACGTATCGGTGGTGCCTACCACGACCTTATCATGCCAAGGCACAGCAAACAGGACACGTCCGTCGGATGTTTTAGGGATCATAACCGCACAATCGCTGTCAAGAAAAGAAGCATCCAGCACAAGATGGACTCCCTGGCTGGGACGGACAGTCAGACGGTTGCCCGGCTTATCCATCTGCAGTATCTCGTCGGCAAACACTCCGGTGGCATTGATAACCGAATGAGCCTTCACCCGGTACATATCACCTGTTTCTTCATCACGGACAACGACACCCGTCACCTGTTTCTTCTCTTTCAACAGGCTGGTCACGTTCATATAATTCAGTACGCAGCCACCGGCCTCCACAGCCGTTTGCGCCAGGTTGATTGCCAAACGGGAATCGTCGAACTGGCCGTCGTGATAAAGCACACCGGCAGTCATACCTTTCTTACGAAGCATAGGGATCGTCTTTACGGCACGCTTGGGGCCGATACAAATAGACCGACCGAGACTGAGCTTCCGGGCCATCAGGTCGTACAAGATCAGGCCGACCGTATAGAAAGGCCCTTCCCACCAACGGTAACAAGGGATCAGAAAAAGCTGGTCTTTCACCAGATGGGAAGCATTATGGCGAAGCAGACCCCGCTCATGCAGTGCTTCCAGAACCAGCGACACATCCCCCTGCGCCAGATAACGTACTCCTCCATGCACCAGCTTCGTGCTCCGGCTAGAGGTTCCTTTCGTAAAATCCGAACGTTCGAACAAGGCCACGCTATATCCGCGGGTTGCTGCATCGAGCGCTATTCCCAAACCTGTGGCTCCACCGCCTATTACGACAAAGTCGAATACTTTTTCCCGGTCATCCAGCAGGGAAATAACTGATTCTCGTTCCATAATACCCTGTATAAAATATTAACTCCCACAAATCTAACAAATTATTTAGATTTGTGGGAGCCGGGTATGTTAATTAACTTAGTCTGTTATTCGAACATCTTGTCGATACCGCCAATATCCGCCGGAGTATGCCTCCGCTCTTCTTCGGTTGTCGTCTTACAAGGGTTCGCATATTGTTCGGGGACATCAAAATCCTCCTCCTCCGAATAACCGAGCGTCTTGTCGGCATACACTTTCTGCATGAACAAACCATAGATAGGCAAAGCCATGCTTGCCCCCTGTCCTTCCGACAAACGGTCGAAATGGATGGAACGTTCTTCACCTCCTACCCAGCAACCTGACACCAGGCTCGGGGTAAAGGCCATAAACCAACCGTCGGAATTGTTCTGTGTCGTACCGGTCTTACCGCCCATCGGCGCCTTGATACCATAACGGAAACGGACACGACTACCTGTTCCGCCATCGATCACATTCTTCAGCATGTGGAGCATCTTATAGGAAGCATCTTCCGTCAACACCTCGCTCATCTGCGAATTGAAGCTGGCAATCGTATTTCCATACGGGTCTTCTATGCGGGTCACATAAATCGGTTCCGCACGGATCCCCTTGTTGGCAAAGACAGTATAACCACTTACCATTTCACCCACCGAAACGTCAGGCGTACCGAGACAGATCGAGATCACAGGATCCATCTGGTTCTTCAAACCGAACGAATGGAGCAGGCGTACGAACGTATAAGGAGACATCTGGCTCATCAGCCACGCCGTCACCCAGTTATCCGAATTCTGCAACCCCCACTGGATCGAGACACGTTCGCCGACCCGTTTGGCACTGGCATTACGCGGTGTCCAGGGGATACCGTTCTCGTCAAAATATGTATTTTGCACATGCATCATTTCGTCGCACGGACTGAAACCTTCAATCATCGCCAGCGAATAAAGGAACGGCTTGATAGTCGAACCGATCTGGCGGCGTCCGCCATTCACCATATCATACTGGAAGTCGTTATAATCGATCCCTCCTACATAAGCTTTTACATAACCGGTACGCGGATCCATCGACATGAAGCCGGTACGCAGGAAGCTTTTATGATAACGGATAGAGTCCATCGGCGACATAAGCGTGTCGATCGGCCCGTTCCAGGAGAACACACGCATATCGACAGGCGTATTGAACACCTTGCGTATCTCTTCCTCTTTCTCGCCGGCCTTTTTCATTATCCGGTAGCGGTCGGTCTGGTGCATGGCGCGTGTCAGAATGGTATCCACTTCACCCGGGCGAAGGTCTATTGAGAAAGGAGCCTGTTTCTTCTTTTTGTTAGCCTTGAAGAAAGCGGGTTGCAGGTCTTTGCTGAAATGCTCGCGAACAGCCTCTTCCGCATACTGCTGCATACGGGAGTCGATCGTCGTATATATCTTCAAGCCATCGGTATAAAGATTATAGAACTCGCCATCCGCTTTCTTGTTCTTGTTGCACCAGCCATAAAGCGGATTGGTTTCCCAGGCCAGGGAGTCTTCATAGAACTGCTGTTTCTGCCAACCTCTGTACTCACCACGGTCGGGTTTCTTGCGGGTCATCAAAATACGCAGATATTCACGGAAGTAAGGCGCCGGGCCGTCCTTGTGATCCATACGGGTAAAACGCACGGTCAGCGGCAGCGCCTTCAACGAATCGCATTCGGCACGGGTGATATAACCCGCTTTCTGCATTTGCTCCAACACCGTATTACGGCGTCCGCGTGTACGTTCATTCTGGCGCACCGGATTGAAGTAAGAAGGGTTCTTACACATACCGACCAGCGTAGCGGCTTCCTCTGTCTTCAGATTCTTCGGATTAGTACCGAAATAAACCCGGGCAGCCGATTGAATACCGACAGCATTATACAGGAAGTCGAATTTATTCAGATACATATTAATGATCTCTTCCTTCGTATAATAGCGTTCCAACTGGACGGCAATCACCCATTCGATCGGCTTCTGGAACAGACGCTCCATCAGGTTATCAGCATTCGGCGAAAACAACTGTTTAGCCAACTGCTGGGTAATGGTACTACCACCCCCACCGCTCTTCTGCATCAGGATACCGCGCTTCACAATAGCACGAAAAAGCCCCAATGCATCGATACCGCTATGTTCGCTGAAACGGACATCTTCAGTAGCGATCAACGCCTTCACCAGGTCGGGCGAAAGATCCTGGTAGTTCACATAAATACGGTTATCTTTACTATGTGCATAACTTCCCAGCGTTTTCCCGTCGGACGAGATAACCTGGGATGCATATTTATCGATCGGATTTTCGAGCTGTTCCACCGGCGGCATATAGCCGATAGAGCCATTCGCTATTGAATAAAACAACAGGAATACAACCCCCACCCCGGCGGCGAACAATACCCAAAACGAAATGATAATGCCTTTTGTAATCTTTGATGCCATCTTCTTTATTTACTTAGAAAGCGCAAAGATAGAAAATAATTACAACATCGGCATTAAATACTTAGCCAAACAATAGCCTCCTACCAATAACCATACATATAATAACAAGGCCAATATAAACGGTTTGGCTCCTGCTTTCTTGAATTTTTCTATGCTTGTCTCCGTACCGAGTGCCGTCATCGCCATGGTCAACATAAAAGTATCTACATCATTAATACCGTCTACTACTGTATGAGGAAGCAGGTCGAACGAATTGAAACCGATCACGGCCAGAAATCCGAAAGCAAACCAGGGTATAGTGATCTTACGCTGCTTACTGTCCACCTCATGCTCTCCTTTCACCCTGTTCGCTGCCGTCTTTACAGCAGCACGAGCCAGGAAGAAACTCATAATAACTAGCACCGGAGCCAACATCATGACACGGATCATCTTTACGATCACCGCCGCATCCGATATCTCCTTTCCCATCGCATTGCCAGCTCCTACCACATGCGCCACCTCGTGTAAAGTCGAACCAGTATAAACTCCCATTTGTTCCGGAGTAAGATCAAGGATGCCTGCCCGGTACAAGGCCGGATAGATAAACATGGAAAGTGTACCGAAGATAACCACGGTCGAAACAGCCACGGCCGTCTTATGCGGCTGACTTTTGACCACCGGTTCCGCTCCCAATACGGCGGCCGCACCACAGATAGCACTACCAGTAGCCGTCAGCAAAGCCAAGTCTTTATCCATCTTCAACAACTTACCGAGCAGCATCCCGATCCCGATCGTACCCCCTACAATAATTGTATCAACCAAGATAGCCGGCAGCCCAATCGCCACCACACTCTGGAATGTCAAACGGAAGCCATACAACACGATGCCCGCACGCAGTACCTGTTTCGTACAGAAAAGGATACCCGGAACCCACGTCACCGGTAAATGGTTACGCAGGCTGTTGGCATACAACATACCCAAAATAATACCTACAATCAGCGGACTGAAAGAAAGATCTTTGATAAACTGAAACTCTGCAATATAAAATGCAGAGAAAGAGAAAAGGGCGATCAGAAGGACGCCATGAAGTACATTACCCCGTTTTTCACTAAACATATCATTTATTATTTTAATATATAACTTGCTTAACCGCCGACAAAAGTAAAGGTTTTTTACAGGATAACATCTTTATTATTTTTTATGGATCATAACCTCAGGTTATCATTCGAAACGCGATTATATATAACACTATCACTTATATGATTGCATATACCGCATAAAACTCTCTTCCAATCCCCCGCTCTGCCCTATTAACTGCACAAAAGAAAACATCCGTTCGGCAGAGAAATCCGTTACATCGATCACCTTAAATACCCCCGACATTAGTTCACGGGCTACGGCACGCACCGAAACGATAGCCAGCGCATCCGAATTTTCCAGGAATAGCTTGATACTCTCCGTGCTCCCCAACTGCATCAGCACTTTCAGGTGGGACAACTTGATCTGATGTTCTGCCAAAGCCGATTCCAGCACGGCCAACGTTCCCGAACCATTCTCGCGAAGCACCAGGGGAAGGGTACATAACTGTTCGAGTGTCAGTTCGTCATAATGAGCCAACTTACTTCCGGTATGGGTAATCACCACCAATTCATCTTTCATGAAAGAAGTATAATGGAGCGAACTCTGACGGGCATATCCTTCCACCAGCCCCAGCGTGATCTTTCCGTCGCGGAGAGCCTTTTCTATATCATGACTGTTCCCGTTAAGCAGCGACACGCGGATATCCGGAAACTTACGGACAAAGGACGACAGGATAGGCGGCAGCACATATTGCGCGATCGTGGTACTGGCTCCCAGACGCAACTCCCCGCAGACGTTATCCGTAAGCAGGTTCATTTCAAAATCCAGTTGACGGTAGGCGGCCAGCAGTGTATTGGTGTGCGACAGAAGCAACTCTCCGGCACGCGTCAGCATGATGCGGCTGCCGGTACGCTCGAACAACGGCGTTTTGTATTGTACCTCCAACTCATGAATATGCTTGCTTATAGCCGGTTGACTGATAAACAACTCTTTCGACGCTTTCGTAAAGCTCAGGTTCGTCGCAACACTGTAAAATACCTTCAGGCGGAAATCCATACTCCTTATTATTTTAAATAAACTTATCAGGAGCAAAGATATGAGTTTATTTACATACTTTTGTATGACCATAACATGAAGACATTATGAGGATCAATAAAAAAATTATTACAATCATCGTATCCATTCTCGTTACCCTGTTTTTTATCCTGCCGGGTATCGGATTCAGTATCCTTAACTGGGGTGTCCTTCCTCCGGAAAGATTGACCCCACTGGTGATTGAGCAGACCAATAAATTCCTTGATGCCCACCTCGATTGCGAGCGGATCGAGCTGACCTATTTCGAGACATATCCGCATCTGGGAATAAAACTGATAAACGGCCACCTGATTTCACATGCGGCAGAGGACTCGACGGCACATGCAGAGGAGCTAGCCATTCCATCCGACTCACTGCTGGCTTTCAAAAAAGCAGTTATCTCCCTCCGCCCGACCGACTATCTGTTCGGAGGCAAGATCACGATCGGCGAAATAAATATAGAAGAACCCCGCTTTTATGGCTATGTCAACAAGAAAGGAGCCGCCAACTGGGACATTTATTCGAGCGAAACCGACTCTGCCGAAACCGATAAGAAGCCTTTACCGCCTATCGACCTGCAAAAAGTACGCATCACCAACGGCCGTTTCACCTACGACGACCGTCAGGGCGACCTGTTTGCCGAAATAAACGGCTTCTTCCTCAACCTGGATGGTTCGCTGACCAATGGGGAAAACAAACTGGATATCGAAACCGGCTCCACCTCCATCCTCTTCAGCAGCCCGACCTATACATTAGAGAATAAGCTGGCACTGAAACTGAAAAGCCAGCTCCTGCTCTCGGACAACTTCAACACAGTCACCCTGAATAATGCCGAGCTGCTGGTAAACAACCTGCCTTTCACCGCCGACGGTTCCATCAGTAGCCTGCCCCTGCTGAAACAGACCCGGATCGATATGGAAGTCGGGCTTAAGATATCCGATATGAACGACTTGCTCCATTTCATCCCCGATGCTTATTTCCAAAACCGGGACAAGACACTGGCGAAAGGTTCTATTATTATGGAAGGGAATATACATGGTTTCCTGGGCGACAGTATCGCGCCGTCCGTTAACCTGTGTTGCAAGATTGAGAACGGTTCTTATCATATGAAAGGACTTAAACAGGGCATTGACACCCTGCAAATGGATATGGATCTGCATCTGAACGGGCTGTACCCCGACTCCTCGTTCGTCTCTCTCGAACAACTGACACTGAAAGGCTTAACAACCTCCCTCGATATGCAGGGCAAAGTCACCAACCTGCTCACCTCGCCGAATGTAGATGCTAATATAAAAGGCAAGATCGATTTTACCCGCCTGGCGAAAGAGTTCCTCAACCCAGATACATTGCTTGTGCAAGGTGTAATGGATGCCGACCTTTCCGCATCGTTCAATGTGGACGATCTGTTGAACAGCCAGTACGGAAAGATACATGCCTCCGGCCGTCTGAATATAGATACGCTGAAAGCTTACAGCCAACCGCTGGGGATGGATGTATTCATCACCAAGGCTCATTTTTCTGTCGACTCTACCGGGGCAAGCAGTTCTTACCTGGATAACAAAGACCTGCTAAGCATGTCGATGTCGGTCGATAGCCTGAACGTTAAATATCAGGAAGCCATCAGTACCAATATAAGTAAGTTGGCCATACAGGCAAAGACCTCTCCTGTGATAGACACGACCGCCGTTATCCCAATGACGGGACAAATCAAGTTCGACTACCTGCGTACCCGTTTGCCCGATTCCGTTTTACTGGTAGCCGGAAAGACTGTACTGAAAGGAGGTATCAAGGCGTCGGCTTCCGATAAACGCATACCGACACTCGGGGCTACGATCTCCGTCGATACGCTTCGTTATTTAATTATCCCGATGCGTACAGGAATGATCCTCTCGGAGAATACATTCAATCTGGAAGCGTTACCTTATCGTGATGCCATGCGTCAGCGCCGGCTTGCACGTACGGATACTACCTCACGCCCCAATACGACAAAGCGTATACGCCGACCGAGAACACCCGGCAGCCGGGCCCAGGTCGACTCTACCGATGTCACAGCCCAGCTATTACGACAGTGGGAAGTGCGGGGCAGTCTCTCGTTCAAGCAGATGCGCGGATTCAGCCGGATGATGCCTATCCCTATGCGGATCGATCAGACAACGCTGAAATTCAATACAAACGATATCACCCTCACCGATGCACACCTGCATCTGGGCAAGAGCGACTTTGTACTGAACGGAGAGATCAAGAGTATCCGTCAAGCTATGTTGCGGGGAGGGAAGTTCAGAGGTAATTTCTCCCTCACTTCCGACTTCATCGACTGCAACCAGCTTATCAAAGCAATAAATTCGGGAATGTCATACGCTGAACGGCAGGCATCCCCGGAGCATACGGATATGGATGCGGAAAGCCTGGCAATCATGGAAACCCGTACATTGCAGGATTCCATAACCGTAGCCTCACTCGACACCACCGATCAGGTATTCGTTATCCCGGCCAACCTGGATATGAAACTTCACACCAAAGCCAAAAGGATAGATTTCAAAGAAGCTGAACTTAGCGATGTGGAAGGTGAAATTATCATTCGCGACCAAAGCATCAACCTAAGCAACCTGGCCATGAATTCGAATATCGGCCGTGGTAACATGACGATGTTCTATACGGCAAAAGATAACAGCGGTGCCTCCGCCGGGTTCGATCTCGATATGGAAGATGTTATGGTCGAAAAATTGATCAGTCTCTATCCCGCTATCGACACACTGGTTCCGATGCTTCGTTCGTTCGAAGGGGTCGTAGACTGCCAGATCACGGCTACCTGTAAGATGGACTCTACCATGTCGATCGAACTGCCGTCATTGCATTCGGCCTGTTACCTGCATGGAGAAAATATGGTGTTGCTGGATGGCGAAACATTCACCGAGATCTCCAAAACACTGATGTTCAAGAATAAGAAACGTAATGTAATAGATAGTATCTCTGTCGACCTGGCTATCAAAGATAACAAGATCGAAGTATTCCCCTTCCTCGTCGAAATGGATCGTTACAAAGTAGCCGTCGGGGGTACGCACAACCTGGATATGACATTCAACTACCACCTGTCGGTATTGAAATCGCCTGTCCCGTTCAAGCTCGGTATAGACATAACCGGCAATCTGGACAACTTCAAATATAAGATCGTGAAATGCCGTTACAAAGACCTCTTTAAACCGGCCAAAGAAGCTGAACTGGACAGCACCCGTACCAACGTAAGGAAGGAGATACGCGAGTCGATCCGTAAACAAATAAAAGAGACTGCTCCCGAACTGGTGAGCAGCCTCTCATCTTCTAATCAAATATCAACACCGGCTATGGAAGAAACCAGTGTTTTATAGTCAACGGCCAGAGTACATCTGGTCGTAATATTTCATGTAATCGCCGCCGGTGATATCTTCCACCCACTGTTGGTTTTCCAGATACCAGCGGATTGTTTTTACGATACCGACCTCAAAACTGGTTTCAGGTGTCCAGCCTAATTCCTCTGAGATCTTTGTCGGGTCGATAGCATAACGCTGATCATGTCCGAGACGATCTTTCACGAAGGTTATCAGACTGTCATTGATCCAGTCGATCGAGATCTCACCGTCCGGGCCGATCTCTTTCTTCTTCAGCATCTGACGGTATTCGGGTTGCTCGGTCATTAACCGGTGGATCGTACTGATAGTCAGCTTAACGATTTCAATATTCTGCTTTTCGTTATGGCCGCCTACATTATATACCTCACCTACCCGTCCGCGATGGATCACGGCGTCAATAGCCTTACAATGATCTTCAACATACAGCCAGTCCCTTACATTTGTCCCGTCGCCATACACCGGCAGTGATTTACCTTCCAGTATATTCTTGATAATAAGCGGGATCAGTTTTTCGGGGAAATGATACGGGCCGTAGTTATTAGAACAACGGGTGATGCTTACCGGCATTTTATAGGTATCGGAATAAGCCTTAACAAACAGGTCGGCACTGGTCTTGGACGCACTGTACGGACTTCTCGGATCCAACGGAGTTGTTTCGTGGAAATAACCTTCGGCTCCCAGGCTACCATATACTTCGTCGGTCGAAACCTGATGGAAACGGACACCTTCCCGCCATTGGGGATAACCGGTTTCGTCTTTGCCTATCACCCAAGCCTTACGGGCGGCATCGAGCAGATTCTGCGTACCTAATATATTTGTAACAAGGAATAACTGCGGGTTTTCAATACTACGGTCTACATGACTTTCGGCAGCAAAGTTAACCACATAATCGAAATTATACTTTGCAAAAAGCTCATCGGCCAGCGCCCGATCACAAATATCTCCTTTTACGAATTCACAACGTTTGCCATCGATATCTTCTGCAATCGTACCCAGATTTCCTGCATAAGTCAACAGGTCGAGAACCACGATCTTTATATCCTGATGTTCCGCCAGCATATATTTGATAAAGTTAGCACCAATAAAACCGGCAGCCCCGGTAACCAGATAAGTCTTCATCGTCCGTATTATTTAAATGTAAAATTATATTCCGCCTCACTCAATAGAGGGGCTTTTGTATCTTTCTCTGATAAATTCACAACCTTTATGTCTGTGATTCCCCAGTCCACCCCAACCGTCGGGTCATCAAACCGGAGGCCTCTTTCATGGCTCGGCATATAGGGATTATCTACCTTATAGGTAAAGATCGCTTCTTCACTCAGCACATGAAACCCGTGGGCAAACCCTTGCGGGATAAAAAACTGCCGTTTGTTTTCCGCAGAAAGCTCGACAGATACGTATTTGCCGAAGGTCGGAGACCCGACACGCAGATCGACAGCCACATCCAACACACGCCCTGTTATCACCCGAACCAACTTCGACTGCGAATAAGGAGCCAACTGGTAGTGTAATCCTCTGAGCACTCCTTTCGAAGAACAGGATTCATTATCCTGAATAAAATTTACCTTACCAATGTTTTGTTCAAATTCAGCTTGTTTAAAAGCTTCCATAAAATATCCCCGTGCATCATTAAACACTTTTGGTTCAATGATCCAGACACCGGGTATTTCCGTTTCTATATAATTCATCCCTTTATATTTATACTAACAGGAGACAAAGTAACTTCTTTTTCCTTAGTTCTGCAACTATCAACGCCTGCAAAAAGAATGAAAAAGATTTGCATATTCCAAAGATAATACCTTTCTTTGCACTCGCAAAAACGATAAGACATCATTTGAAACAAACGGTTCCTTGGATGAGTGGCTTAGTCAGCGGTCTGCAAAACCGTGTACGGCGGTTCGAATCCGCCAGGAACCTCTTATAATTGAAAATTATTTTTCACGACTTTATTTCGGTTCCTTGGATGAGTGGCTTAGTCAGTGGTCTGCAAAACCATGTACGGCGGTTCGAATCCGCCAGGAACCTCGAAAAGCAAAAGAAGGTGTCCGAAAAAGGCACCTTCTTTTTTTATTTCGATTAAAACACAGAGTTCTTTTAATCTTACTTAACCTTCCAGACCAATATTGAAAAACAATGTCGTACCTGTCGTACGATAAGTAGCCGCTGCGGAACTATTACGAGAAAATTTCACATGCTTGGAAGCTTGTTTAGTTTTTCCCAAAATAGCATGAACCTCTACCCAAACTTCTGTTCCGTCCGGGATATTGTACCTTGTCAAATCAATAGTTCTTGACTGTGGATTCGGATAACGTTCTGATAAATCAGATTTTCCACCGTCCCATACTACACGAAACTCCTGTACGAAACCTGCTGCATTTACACATGCAATTCTGCTTACTTCTTGCATAATAACTCTATTTTTATTATTAATCATTCAAAAACGGAATAATCTTGGTAATCATCACCTCGCCACCGTAGCAAGGCAATGTCTGATGAATATACACCATCGCATGAGACTCACGCGGAGGGTTCGTTACAGTCGTAGACTTACAGATATAACGGTAATTGATACCTTCCACTATCTGAGTCGCTACCGACAGAGGTTCATACAGAACTCCGCACAGTCCTTCCATCGCTTTCTGAAAAACTGCAACCTCTTCCGGGGATAAGTCATGCTGATCACTCCAGCCCCCGGCCGTCAACCGGTCGACATTGTCTTCCTTTATTTCAACAGGCAGCACTTGTTCATACAGAATATCCGATTCAGAAACATGTGTATGAGCTAATTGATAAGCTGCCAATCCAGGGAACACCGCTTTAAAAACAAAAACTTTTTTTCCAGGTGCTCCCATTAAGCCTGATTCCGGTTTTATCACATCTTCATCTAAGAGGATTAAACCACCTTCCAAACGTGACAAATAACAGTTCGCACCCGTACTAAAATTAACTTCACGTTCTACCGTAAACGTCTCATACAAATTCAGACCTCTACCCTGAGAATTTTCCTTTTTTTCCATGTTCATAATATTTAAGATTATATAATAAGATAGCCCTTAAACTATCCGTAACTTCACCAGCAAATAAAAAGAATAAATTAATCAACGCAAAGAATATCAGTTCTTTTGAGGTGACAACAGGTGTGTTGTCATAAGACAAAAGAGATGTCACCCCTCCATCATACCGCTGTCATCAACCTGTCATCTTATTTTAGCCATCTTTCATCCTCCCAAACGACTGCCGGGAGCATTAACAAACAATTTTATCTCACCCCAATTATAAAAGGATTTATTAGCATTGCAGATTGATTTATTTAGCTATTTTTGCGCACTTATTTAATATTCATCTATGAATAATGTGCTAATTCTGTTAGACAGCTTAAATGATTGGAAACCTTATTATAAAACCAGTAGCATACTGGCCGTTTCCGATTATTTGAAGAACAAATCTCTCCAGAAAGAAAAGGGGAGTAAGTTCGTAATAAACCTTAGTAATGACTACAGTTATAACTCGGAAGGGTATTACTGTTCGCTACTGGCCCAAACCAGGGGACATAAAGTGATCCCCGGAGTAGATATCATCAACAAACTGGAAGCCGGTGCGGGTGTCCGGATGGATCGGAATTTACAAAAACTCTGTTATCAATGGATACAGAAGAATAATATTACCGATGAGATCTGGTATCTGAACATCTATTTCGGCACCTGTAAAGAAAAAGGACTGGAAAAGATAGCCCGGTTCATTTTCGAAAACTATCCGGCTCCCTTGTTAAGGATCAGCTTGAATACCCGTCCGAAGAACCAGATCGAAGGGATCCAGTTTTTATCGTTGGAACAACTGGATGACGAGGAACAGAACTTCTTTGCTGAAGCACTCGACCGTTTCAACAAAAAAGTGTGGCGCGCTCCTCAAACCGTAAAATCAGCCCGGTACAGTCTGGCCGTATTATACGATCCGGAAGAGAAATTCCCGCCTAGCAACAAACAGGCGTTGAATAAGCTGCTTGAAGTAGCCAAAAAGATGGATATACATGCCGAGCTGATCACAGAAGAGGATGCGACCCGGCTGATGGAGTTCGATGCGTTGTTTATCCGTACGACGACTTCGCTGAACCATTACACGTTCCGTCTTTCGCAACTGGCGAAGCAGAACGGCATGGTGGTGATAGATGACCCGTTATCCATTATACGATGCACGAACAAGGTCTATCTGAATGAATTGTTCGAGAAGGAAAAAATACCGGCTCCGTTATCCATGCTGATCTTCCGGTCGAACGAAAACACTTTTGAACAGATCAGCAACCAGCTGGGCTCTCCTTTTATCCTGAAAATACCGGACGGTTCCTTCTCTTTCGGTATGAAGAAAGTGACAAATGAAACGGAGTTGAAAGCGGCACTCGATTTGCTGTTCGACAAGTCGTCCATCCTGCTTGCCCAGGAGTTTACCCCTACCGAATATGACTGGCGTATCGGTATCCTCAACGGTGAACCGCTGTATGCCTGCAAATATTATATGGCCAAAGGGCACTGGCAGATCTATTGCCATTACGACTCGGGAAGAAGCCGCTGCGGACTGGTTGATACGATTCCTATTTACCAGGTACCCCGTAAAGTACTCGATACGGCTGTCAAAGCGGCTTCGCTTATCGGTAAAGGGTTGTATGGGGTCGATATGAAGCTGGTCAACGATCGGGCAATGGTTATCGAGATCAATGATAACCCGAGTATCGATCATGGGATTGAAGATGCCGTACTGGGGGATGACCTGTATTACAGAATTCTGAATCACTTCGGTCGTACACTGGATATGAAACACTTCTAGCAGAATGGATACGGAGATCATTGTCAGACAGGCGGTCATTACAGACCTTGATGCGATACTGGAAATAGAAACGACCTGTTTCGGTGCAGACAGCTTTTCCAGGAAACAGTTCATTTATCTTATCACCCGGGCAAAGGGGATATTTTACGTCGTAATATATGAGGAGAAGGTTATTGCCTATATCTCATTGATCTCGAATGCCCGTACCCGCAATCTCCGTATCTACTCCGTTGCCATCCATCCCGGTTCAAGAGGGAAGAAACTGGGGCAAATGCTGATAGACAAAGCAGTTGAGTTTGCAGAGCTCCGGCAACTGAGAAAAATAACGCTGGAAGTGAATGTTTCTAACGAACCGGCCATCGGTTTGTATCTGAAAAACAAATTCGAACCAACCCACATAATCGCTAATTATTATGCGGATGGTTCGAACGCTTATTATATGCAAAGAAAGATATCCGGTGACAAGATATAATCTTGCCAACCGGGTCTTACTTATTTATATATCTTCGCAGCATATCCTCCGCCCGGAGCCATTTTGATTTTCAGCTTGCGGTCGGCAGGAACCTGCAGGACTTCCTTCTTGTAATCGCAGGCGGCACGGTCGGCGTTGATGCCGTCTTTAAATAATTCCAGTTTATAATCGCCATCTCCCAGGAAAGAAAGATCCAACTCCATTTCGCGCGGATCCCAGTTGGTCAAAGCGCCTACATACCAGTTACCGCCATGTTTACGGGCAATCGCCACATATTCGGAGACTTTACCGTCCAACACTTTCGTTTCTTCCCACACAGTCGGGATGTCGGCGATAAACTCGGTACATTCCTGTTCACGCATATAGTTGGAAGGGTTATCGCAAAGCATATTCAACGGTGATTCAAAGATCACGTAAGTAGCCAGCTGGCGGCAACGGGTTCCCTGGCTCATCGGTTCGGAATTGACGGGACGGTAATTGTTGCGGGTGGCATTCCGCATAGCTCCCTGGGTATAATCTACCGGGCCGGCAACCATACGGATAAACGGGAAGGTCACGTCGTAAGTGACCATATCATAAGATGTGGGCGACCATTTCAACTGTTCCAGCCCATTCACACCTTCATAATTGATAACGTTCGGATACGTACGCTGCAAGCCGGTCGGTTTACAGATCCCGTGGAAATCAACCATCATTTTATATCGGGCACAAGTTTCGGCCGAACGATAGAGGAAGTCTATTATCTCCTGATCATCACGATCCATAAAGTCCACTTTGAAACCTTTCACACCCATATCAGCATATTGTTTCACCACGTTCTCCATATCACGGTCGAAAGCATAATAACCTGCCCAAAGGATAATTTCCACATTTTTAGACTTGGCATAAGATACGATTTCCTTCAGATCGATCTCCGGGATCACCTTCAGCAAGTCGGCTTCCAGATTGACTGCCCAACCTTCATCCAGGATCACATACTCGATACCATGCTCGGAAGCGAAGTCGATATAATATTTATAGGTATCGTTATTGATACCGGCACGAAAATCAACATTATAAATATTCCAGTCGTTCCACCAATCCCAGGCAACCTTACCCGGTTTAATCCAGGATACATCGCTAATACGACTGGGGGATGCCAGGCGATACACCATATCGCAATCAGCCAACTGGCCGTCGTTTTCAGACACTACGAATACACGCCAGGGGAAAGAACGGGTACCTTTCGTCTTGGCAATATAGTTCTCGCGTTCCTTCACCAACATCTGAAGACGATTATGCCCGCCCTGTTCTTTCCGTTTAGGATAAGGGGCATGGACGGATTTCAAAGATGGCTTATCGGTGGAGTTGTTCAGGAACATACCCGGATAATCTTCCAGGTCGGCTTCCGTGATACATAGCTTCTTTCCGTTTTCGAGTTCAACCAGGAAAGGCAGGATCATTAAACGCTGGCTGTTCAGCTTAGTGATCGGCTCATTTACATACGGCTGCTCGAATGAGTTGGAGAATTGCTCTTCAAAGGTCGGCTTCGTGCTGTTCACGTAAGGAGCAAAAGTCTTGTGGTCGGAAGAGAAATTATAAGTGGCATTCTCGTCCGTTACAATGATGTCCCCTTTCTTCCTGGTCATAAAACGGTAAGCGAGACCATCGTTATACAAACGGAAGGCGATACTGTAATCGCCCCGGAAAGCGATAGTCATTTCATTATAGACATCCGCCACTTCCGATTTCTTATATAAAGGAGAAGGAATAACCTTATCAACCGAACCTTTCGTCACTTTCGATACTTTCGGATTTGCTCCCAGGACTTCGCCGTTCTGCAAAGTCATCGAGATAACGGAAGGGGCTAACACCTCTGTTCCGTCATGCGTCAACGAAAACTCTACTTCATCTCCTACCTCAACTACGACTTGTAATTTTCTGTCCGGTGACTGTAACTGATAGCTCTTTTGAGCCATCAAAGACATACTTCCTATCAGCAGGAAGGCTAACAGTGCTTTTACTTTCATGGTATTTAACTTTTTGTTTAATGGCAACAAATATATGGGAATAAACAAAAACAGTATTTCTGAAATTGTACTATCTTTGTCAATATCGTATCAAAAGTACTATAAAAACACGATAACAACCTATGAAGAGACTCATTTCCTTATTAATTCTGTGTATGACATTCTTCGCTGCCGAAGCGCAGTGGAAATGGCAAGATCCGATGAAAGCAGGTTTTCCTGTAGTACAAAACCAGGGATGGCCCGGAGAGATCGGTTATAAATATGTGCGTTTACCGGATAGGGCAAAAGACCAGGTAAGGCCTCCCGTTTGGAACCTGTCCCGTAATGCTGCCGGGTTAGCTATACATTTTTACTGCAATTCCCCCGAAATAACTGTCCGTTACCAAGTCAGCGGATCACACAGTATGCCTCATATGCAGGCTACCGGTGTTTCCGGACTCGACCTTTACAGCATCGACAGTGAGGGTCAATGGGGTTTCTGTTTCGGTAATTATTCTTTTGGCGACACGATCCAATATAGTTACAAAGGTTTAGGCAAGGATAAATACCATGACCGCGGATTTGAATACCGTCTTTACTTACCTTTATATAATACGGTAGAATGGATGGAGATCGGTACACCGGAAGAAAGCGAATTGGCGTTCATCCCGCAATCACCCGAAAAGCCGGTCGTACTTTACGGAACCTCCATCGCCCAGGGAGCTTGTTCGTCCCGTCCGGGCATGGCATGGGGCAATATCCTGCAACGTTCGCTGGGGTATCCGCTTATCAACCTGGGATTTTCGGGCAATGGCAAGCTGGAAAAAGAAGTATTAAACTACGTGATCGAACTGGATGCCCGCCTGTATATACTGGATTGCCTTCCCAACCTCACGCAGAACACGGAACAGGAAGTGACCGACCTCGTGGTAGCAGCCGTCAAGCAGATCAGAGCCACCCGCAACGCTCCTATCCTGCTTGTCGAGCATGCAGGCTACAGTAATGCGCCTACAAACAAAGCCCAGTATGAATTATATACCCGCCTGAACGAAGGTTCACGCAAAGGTTTCGAGAAATTGCAGTCTGAAGGGATCAAAGACCTGTATTACCTGACGCATGACGAATTGAATTATTCGCCGGATGCCTGGGTGGATTACGTACATCCTTCCGACTTCGGGGCAGAAGCGCAGGCAACAGCTGTGGAAAGGAAAGTGCGCGAAATCCTTCATATTCCGGTAGGCGACCTGCCGACCACCCGCCCGGTGACCCAACGCCGCGAACCGAACAATTACGAATGGCAGACGCGCCACCGCGACCTCCTCGCCTGGATCGGCAATCATCCTCCTAAGGCAGTCATATTGGGTAATTCTATCACTCATTTCTGGGGAGGAGAACCGGCCGCCCCCCGAAGCAACGGTTCAAAAAGTTGGAAAAAGATCATGGAGCCTGCCGGATTCCAAAACCTGGGATATGGTTTCGACCGGATAGAAAATGTGCTCTGGCGCGTTTATCATGGCGAACTGGATGGATATGAAGCAGAGAAAGTTGTCCTGATGATAGGCACAAACAATATGGGAATAAGCAGCGACCGTGAAATAGTGGAAGGCCTCCGGTTCCTACTATCCGCCATCCGCGAACGCCAACCGAAAGCCTCTATCAAAGTCATGGGTATCCTACCCCGCCGGGAACATGAGGATTGGGTAAAGAATATAAACCACGAGATCAGCACGATGGCAAAAGCCGCCGGCTGCCGATTCAGCGATGCCGGAGTATTTCTGTTAAAGAAAGATGGTAAAATCGACGAATCTTTGTTTCTCGATGGATTACACCCGAACGAAAAAGGCTATCAACTGATCGCCGAAACAATAGCCGAATAAAAAGGCTATTGTTCTGGCGAACAGCAATCGGATAGCAAAAGCTCCAGCAACATCGTCAAAGCGGCATCAGCTGCCGACTGTATGTTTTCAGCCCGTACCGTTCCGAAATGGTAACAATGTGAAACGACCCGGTCTTTCAAAGCCGCAGCAATCCACACCGTACCGACAGGCTTTTCAGGCGTTCCGCCACCCGGCCCCGCAACACCCGAAGTAGCCACCGAACAATTGCACCCCAGGGTACGGATAGCACCCAGCGCCATCTGCTCCACTACTTCACGGCTCACGGCACCATGAAGACGCAAACTCTCTTCCGAAACTCCGAGCACATTGTGTTTCACCTCGTTGCTGTAGGAGACAATGCCGCCTACAAAATAATCGGAACTGCCTGCCACCAGGGTAATCATATTGGCGATGCGTCCGCCTGTACAACTCTCCGCCGTACCCATCAGCAAACCTCTCGAACGCAGGAGTTCCCCTAGTTGGCCCGTTATTGAATTATTATTCATCTCGTTTATTAATTTATTGCCAGATCACTATCTTTTTCTCCCAAAGCTATGACTTAATTTCACCCGTATATAAACTTTTTGTTGCCGGGATACCCGTTTCACCCGGTTTTACACCCCCGTCTCGACGATGCTCACACCCGGGTGTCGAAGGTATCGAGACCCGGGTGTCAAGCAACTTTTATCACTATCTTACTGATCTTTAGTCATATACTTACTGAAAACGACATACTGTCTATCCAACTTTTTAAGCAGGGAGTGATAGTAGTGTGATAGATGAGTGATAGTTAAAAACACATACTATCACTCTGCAACAACCAAGTACACAGCACATTACTCCCAAAAGTGATAGTGTGATAGTATATTTCTATTTAACCTTTAAGTAGCTCTCTTAAATAACAACCCTTGAGAAAGGCACCGCATCCATCGGACAGAAATCCTTGTCAAGGTATTTATAGTAACCGGTAATGGCTACCATCGCAGCGTTGTCTGTTGTAAACGCGAACTTCGGGATATGTACTTTCCAACCAAACCGCTTGGCATGATCCAGGAAAGCATCACGCAGACCGGAGTTGGCAGAAACGCCACCGGCCACAGCCACCTCTTTTATATTCAAGTCTTTGGCTGCTTTACGCAATTTATCCATCAGGATGTCGATTACCGTCGACTGCAAAGAGGCACACAGGTCTTGTTTGTTCTTTTCGATGAAATCAGGATCTTCTTGTAGCTTATCCCTCAACGTATAGAGGAAAGACGTTTTCAGTCCGCTGAAGCTATAATCGTATCCGGGGATATGCGGCTTGCTGAATACGAAAGCCTTCGGATTACCTTCGTTAGCCAGACGGTTTACCACCGGGCCTCCGGGATATCCCAGCCCCATCACCTTCGCACATTTATCGAAGGCTTCGCCCGCTGCATCATCTATCGTCTGCCCTATCACCTCCATGTCGTTATAAGCATTCACTTTGATGATCTGCGAGTTACCGCCCGACACCAGCAAACACAGGAACGGGAACGAGGGAGCATGATCGTCTTCGGGCGTTTCCTTGATAAAGTGAGCCAGCACATGCGCCTGCAAATGGTTGATCTCGATCATCGGGATGTCCAAAGAAGCGGCAAACCCTTTGGCAAAGGAAGTACCCACCAGCAGGGAGCCCATCAGACCCGGCCCGCGGGTAAAAGCAATCGCATCCAGTTCCGACTTATCGATGCCGGCACGCTTGATCGCCTCAGCAACCACCGGAATAATATTCTGCTGGTGTGCACGTGATGCCAACTCCGGAACCACACCACCATAAGCTTCGTGAACAGCCTGGCTGGCGATCACATTCGACAGCATCACGCCGTCACGTATTACGGAAGAGGAAGTATCATCGCAAGATGATTCTATCCCCAATATTGTTACACTCATACTATTCTCTTATTTTTTGTGCAAATTTAATGATTTCTATCGCGATATTGTTGTAGATTTGTGCTTAAAATATAGTAAAGATATCAGAGGACTCAAATACATAATCATTACCCTACTTACTCTGTTCTGGATATTCTATGCAATGCCCTTCATTCTGTTGAAGATACCGTACGTTCAACACCAGGTTTCCGACATTGCATCGACCGAATTATCCAGTCACCTCGGTGTGCCCGTAAAGATAGGGAACGTAAATATCGAATGGTTCAACCGGCTGGTTCTCGATAACTTATACCTGGAAGACCAGGAAGGGGAAACGTTGTTTGAAGCCAACCACGTAGCAGCAGGCTTTGAAGTATTACCTCTGCTGAAAGGCAAATTCGTATTCTCGACCGTGAGGTTGTTCGGCTTCTCGGTCAACCTGAAGAAAAAGACACCCGATGCCCCGCTCAACCTTCAATTCGTGATCGATGCTTTCGCCAGCAAAGACACCTTGAAGAAGAACCCGAATATCGACCTGCGTTTCAACTCGATACTGATCCGCCGGGGAAACTTCCGCTATGACGTGGAAAGCGAAGCCCCCACACCCGGCAAGTTCAACGGCAAGCATGTGGACATCAAGAACCTGAGTGCCAAAATATCCCTGAAAGCTTTCAATAAGGACAGCTTGAATGCCAACATCAAGAAGATGAGCTTCGACGAGGCCTCCGGTTTTGAACTGAACAAGCTTACGATGAATATCATCGGTAACCGCGACAGTGCTTTCATCAACAACTTCGAGATAAAACTACCGGAGACAGACCTGAAGATCAGCCGTGCCCAAATCGGCATGCAGGAGATCAAGAATGCCACCGAACTGCTCAACCAGGCTCCGCTGGAACTCAATATCTCCCCTTCGCAGATTTGCCTGAAAGACCTGTCGCCTTTCGTCCCCGCCTTCCAGAATTTCACGGAGACGATCGAGCTGTCGGCCGAGGCGTCCGGCTACATTAATAATATCGACCTGAAACGGCTGACACTCCGGTACAGCGACAAGATGCTTTTCGTAGGAAAAATGGAGCTGAAAGGGATTACCCATCCCGAAGAGGCCTATATATTCGGGCAGGTCAACAAAATGTATATTACCACCGACGGTATAGCCGGACTGGTGAACAACTTCAACAAGAAGCCTGTCACACTTCCCGATCCGGTCATCAAGCTCGGCACGGTTAACTTTACCGGTGAGATCTCCGGCTTCTTCGATAACCTGGTTGCATTCGGGAAGTTCTCATCAGCCATCGGTTCCGTACAAACGGATATGATATTCGGTAGCGACAAGGAGAACGGCATCACGGCCTATCTGAAAGGACATGTTTCAACCCCCGGTTTACAACTGAATGAGTTATTCAACGAAGGGAACCCGTACGGGAATACAAAGCTCAGCATCTCGATCGACGCCAAACAGCACAAACACAGCGGTTTCTTCGGAAACATAAAGGCAAACATCGACGAGATCGAATACAAGAAATATACCTATAACGACATCCACCTTTCCGGTAATTTCAAAAAGAACAGTTTCGACGGAATGGTGCAGGTGAACGACCCGAACGGCCAGCTTTATGCCGAGGGTATGTTCAGGCATGAAGGACAAAACTCCATGTTCAACTTTACGGCCAACTTACGGCATTTCCGGCCGGACAGCCTGAACCTGATCGACAAATACGAGTCGCCGGATATCTCGTTATCACTCAACGCCGACTTCACGGGTAACAATATCGACAACCTCGAAGGGAACATCACGATAGACAGCCTGTCGTTCAAAACCGCCCCGAGCAGTTTCTTCCTGAAGAAGTTCCAGGTAACCGCTTCGGGACATTCGCTCGACCGGCACCTGACGATCTCTTCAGACATCCTGAACGGGGAAGTGACCGGAGCCTATTCTTTTAAAACGATTGTGCCGAGCTTTATGAATACTTTCAAGGGTTACATACCGGCTCTGATCAACGCGACGCAGAAAAAACAGAAGGTGGAAGAAAACAACTTCTCCCTGCTCCTTACCGTCGAAAACACCGACAGCATCTCCAAAACGTTGAAGCTGCCTTTCACTATGGTAAGCCAGGGACGCATCACCGGCCATTATAACAACCTGTACAACAAATTCCGTTTCGAAGCCTTCCTGCCGAAGTTCAAACTGGGCAATTCGATGTTTGAATCCGGTTACCTGACTTGTGACAACCCGGCGGAAGACATAACCCTGCAACTGAAAGCGGTCAACTACAACCAGAAGGGAACCCGTAACTATCTGGATCTGAAAGCAGATGCAAAAGACAACCGGATCAATACCCTGGTAGGATGGGCGAACAATAAAGAGAAAGTGTTCAGGGCCGAACTGTCTGCCTCCGCCCTTTTCACGGAAGAAGAGCATGAAAAAAAGCCCAGTACGCTGCGGACTAATATATCCCTGAACGAAAGTCCGCTGATACTGAACGACTCTATATGGAAAATCAACCCTTCGGAGATAACAATAGCCGAAGGCAGGATAGATATCGACAACTTCAAAGTATCCAACGAGCAACAATATCTGCGCTTGGACGGTAGCATTTCCAGCAATCCGGCCGACACGCTGCTGATGGATCTGAAGGAAGTGGAGCTCAGTTACATATTCGACATCCTGAACATCCCCGTCCTGCAATTTGCGGGGAAAGCCACAGGAACCTTTAATATATGCGACCTGTACGGCAGCCGTATGCTGAATACCGACCTGGAAATAAAAGACTTCTCCTTCAACCAGGTTGCACTCGGCCGACTGAACCTGTTCAGCGAATGGGACGACGAGCAGCAAGGCATCCTGATGCTCGGCAGTATCTATAAGAACGATACGACATGGACTGACGTAAGCGGTTACATTTTCCCCGTCGGGAAGAATGCCGGCCTGTCCCTGTTCTTCGGGGCAAACGACCTCAACATAGCTTTTCTCCATCCTTTTGTTGATAAGGTAGCCAAGAATATACAGGGACGCGGTTTCGGAAACGTCCACCTGCACGGCCCCTTCAAAGCACTGACCGTTGAAGGAGACGCCTACGTGGAAGACGGCGGACTGGGTATCGAATATACTAATACCTATTATACCTTCTCCGACTCCATCCATCTGGATGCGGGCTCCATCAACATGAGAGACCTGAAAGTGAACGACAAGTTCGGTAACTCGGGGATTGTCAACATGCACGTCTATCACGACCATTTCAAGGATGTCAGCTTCGACGTGAACGTCAAGACAAACAACATGCTGGTGTTCGATGCCACCCGCAAATTAAACCCGTTGATCTATGGTACGGTGTTTGGCAGCGGAACGGCTTCCATCAAAGGAAACGACAAGCTGATCAACTTCGATATCAATATGCGGAACGATCCGAAGACGACCGTCACACTCGACTTCATGAATAATACAACGGCTGCCGACTACGATTTTATCACTTTCGTCGATAAAAAGAAACTTAAGGAAGCTGCCGCCAACGGCACACTCCCGTACGACTCGCTAAGCATCGCGTCCAACGTAGAGGAAGAGGGGGCCGAGCTGCGCATGAACTTCCTGCTCGATATCAATCCGGATGCCAATATCGAACTGATCATGGATCCGATAGCAGGCGATAAGATCACCGGAAATTGCAGCGGAAGCCTTCAAATTGAATACGGCACAAAGACAGACCTCCGCATGTATGGGAATATGGGTATCGTAAGCGGTAACTATAATTTCAGTCTGCAACAGATCATACACAAGGACTTTAAGATACGCGACGGTAGTTCGATCGACTTCCGCGGCGATCCGTTCAATGCCACGATGCATGTTAACGCGATCTATAACCTGACAGCCAACCTGCGTGACCTGGATGAAGGACTTGCCGGACAAAGCGCGCGAACAAACGTTCCGGTAAACTGCGTGCTTAACCTGGACGGAATGTTGCGCAACCCGGCTATTTCATTCGACCTGGAGCTGCCCGGTTCCAACGAAGAGATAGAACGACAGATGAAATCGCTGATCGATACCGAAGATATGATGACCCGACAGATCATCTACCTGTTGGTACTGAATAAGTTCGACACCCCTGAATATAATCGCGTCGGTAACTATTATCGTTCCAGCGAACTCAGCGCCGTAGCTTCTTCCGCTATCTCCTCGCAGATATCCAGCATACTGAACAGCTTGACCGACAAAGTACAGATCGGAACAAACATCCGTACCAGCGACGATGGCATACAAGACACCGAAGTCGAAATGATGTTGTCGAGCCAATTGCTTGACAACCGGTTGCTGCTTAACGGAAGTTTCGGCTACAAGAACAGGACTGCCGAAGCTAGCCAAAAAAATGATTTCATAGGAGAGTTCGATCTGGAATATAAGCTCACCAGAAGCGGGGAGATCCGCCTGAAGGCTTACAACCACTCCAACGATATGTACCGTTATCTGAAGCAGTCGCTGACGACACAAGGGGTAGGTATTATGTTCAAGAAGGACTTCACCCATCTATCGGAATTCTTCCGCAGAAAGAAAAGACTGCCGCTTATGCCGCTTGCCCCTGCCGATACGGTTCCACCGATGAGAACGGATACTACAACGATAACAGCTCCTTCACAGCCGAATAATAAGCAATAAGGTTATTGCTTTTGACCACCTTCTTTCGCAGACGCTTTTCCGCATCCGGCAAAAGGTAATCCCAAAGCGTCTTCAGTTTTGCTAATATCTGGTGATCGCCACCTTCCAGACGCGAAGTGTATTGCTCGGCCAGGAGGTGATGAAAAGCCGTGAGCTTTGTCCGTCTCTCTGCTTCCGGCAATGTTTGGCCGGTAAGATATTCGGCTGCCAGCCAGGGGTGCGACAATAATCCCCGTCCCAGCATAACGCCTTTCAGCCCGGGGTAACGGTCTGTTACCGAATGGATATCATCCAGAGTATTCAGGTCACCGTTATAAATAAGCGGATGGCTACATGCTTCGTAGAAACGGGAAAAGCCATCCATATCCACCGTCCCTTTATACTGTTGAAGCCCGATCCGCGGATGCAACGTAACATGAGTAAAAGGCAGGGCGTTGATATGAGGCAAAAGAGATAACGATTCGTCCGGCCGCTCCCACCCCAACCGGAGTTTCAGCGAGAAATTCATTTTCGGAAACTCCCGGAGCGTGTCCAGCAGTGCGACGGCTTCCTCTTTATAAGGTAATATCCCCGATCCCCGGTGCAGACGGGCCTGCATAGGAAACGGACAGCCCATATTTATATCCACCTGCCTGTAACCTTTCTCCTGGAAGAAGGCAGCAATGCGACGGAACTCATCAGGTGTAGTGGCTATCAGTTGGGGAATGACCGGAACATCCTGATTATGCTCGGGAGCTATATCACGCAATTCTTTGTTACGGAACCCCTCTTTTTCCAGACGGACAAAAGGGGTGTAATAATTCTCCACTCCACCGAATATACGGTGGTGCGCTTCCCGGTACACAGCATCGGTATATCCTTGCAAGGGAGCGAAGTGTATCTTATAATCCATCAGGGAAACAGTTCGGAAAACAGTGAATGCAATTGCGATTTAGCCTTCTCGAAATCCTGTTGTGCCCCCAGTTCCTTTTCCAGCGAAGTGACGCCTTTATCAGTGAAGCCACAAGGATTGATCAGGGAAAAATAGCTCAGGTCGGTATTGATGTTCAGCGCAAAACCGTGCATGGTGACGTACCGGCTGCTCTTCACCCCGATGGCACATATCTTACGGGCACGGCCTTTTACCAACGGGTCGATCCAGACACCGGTCGCTCCTTCCAGCCGTTCCCCTTTTATCCCGTAGAGAGACAAGAAACGGATGATGACCTCTTCCAGGGTATGGATATATTGTTTCAGTCCCAGTTGCCAATGCTCCAGGTCGAAGACAGGATAACCGGTGATCTGTCCGGGGCCGTGATAGGTGATATCCCCTCCCCGGTTCGTATGGAAGAAAGAAATGCCCCGCAGTTTCAGCAGCTCGGCAGGGATCAGCAGGTTAGCGTCTTTCCCGCTCTTGCCGATCGTCAGCACGGGTTCATGTTCGCAGAAAAACAGTTTATTCTCTCCCTGTCCGCCCCAAACCTTGGCATGCAGCAGTGTCTCAAACGCTTCCGTCTGAACCTTTAAAGCGTCGGCATAAGCGATACGTCCGAGGTCGTGAAAAGTGAAGCTCTCCATTTCTTTCTCTTTTTTATTTTACCATCTTTATTTTCTATCTCTCCGGCACCGTGGCCCATCTGTATCTTTATCAGCTTACCCATCAGGGAAAGGATCTGCCCCTGCCGTTTCAGCATGTAGGGAGAAGGTTTGCCGGAATTAAATTTCCGCGGATTGGGTAGTGAAGCAGCTATCAACGCCGCCTCGCCCGCACTCAACCTGGCTGCCGGCTTCTTGAAATGAGCCTGTGCCACCGCCTCGGCCCCGTAGATGCCGTCTCCCATCTCTATGGAGTTGAGATAGACTTCCATGATCCGTTCCTTTCCCCATATCCATTCGATCAGCAGGGTGAAGTAGACTTCGATCCCTTTCCGGATATAGCTTTTCGTGGGGAGAAGGAAGACGTTCTTGGCTGTCTGCTGCGAGATCGTGCTGGCACCACGGACGCGTTTGCCTTTCTCGGCTTCGTCGCGGGCCTTCTGTATCTGCTCGATATCGAAGCCGTTATGGTCGAGGAACAGGTTGTCCTCCGAAGCGACCACCGCCTGCACCAACGGCTGGGCGATCTCCGACAACGGCACCCATTTATGGTCGAGCTTAAAGGGTTTGCCGGCCTTATACTGGTCATACAGACGTGTCAGCATCAAAGGTGTATAGTAAACGGGGATGAACTTATACGCCACCACCGCCAGAATGCTGGATATGAACAGAAAGATAAGTATGTTCCTGCACCAGATCAATATCCGTTTTATAATAGGCATATCCGAAATCTTTTTAATCCGGACAAACTTACATAAAAATCCGGATTAATAAACCGTCCAATATAAACAAAAACCATTCCGTTAGTTCCATTCAACACCGTTTAAAGATTACTGAACAAATTCAAAACCCTTTCTAAGGCAGGCATGTTATTAAAACAGTGGTAAATGAAATAAAATCATTGATATGAAAGCATTAGTATTGAAACAGTTCGGCGGCACGGAGAATTTCTCTATGGAAGAGATTTCCGAACCTCAGGTAGGTAAAGGGGAAGTCCTGATACAAGTAAAGGCTATCGGCATCAATCCGGTAGATGTAAAAACACGTGCCGGAGGCGGACAGGCAGCGCAATACAAGGAAAACCAACCGATCGTAATCGGCTGGGACGTGGCCGGCATCGTCACCAAGGCGGCGGATGATGTCACCGGCTTTGCTGTAGGCGACGAAGTGTTCGGAACAATCAACTTTCCGGGGACGGGCGGCGCCTATGCGCAATACGCCCTCTGTCCGACCGCTCAGATTGCCAAAAAGCCGGCTAATATCTCTTTTGAAGAGGCTGCCGCATCTACTTTATCTGCACTTACGGCCTGGCAGGCGCTGGTCGATACGGGACATATCAAGAAAGGAGATCAGGTTTTGATTCACGGAGGAGCTGGCGGCGTAGGTAATTATGCCATCCAGATAGCCAGGCACATAGGCTGCCATGTCATAACAACGGCAGGGACAGGAGATATGGATTTCGTAAAAAGTATCGGTGCGGATGAGGTAATCGATTACAAAAACCAGAAGTTTGAAGAGATGGTGAAAGACCTCGATTTCATACTCGACACGGTAGGCGGCGAAAACTTCGTCCGGTCGCTCCAGGTACTCAAACCCGACGGCATAATCGTTTTGTTACCTTCCAACAAGAAAGAAGAGGCCGACAAGGCCGCCCGGGAACATCACATCAAAAACTACCGGCATATACTGATGCATTCCGATGGAGAAGATATGCAACATATCGCCGCCATGCTGACCGACGGCAGTTTGAAAGTCCATATCGACAAAACCTTCCCCTTTAACCAGATACCACAAGCTCATCAGGAGATGGAAAATGGCAAGGTGAAAGGGAAGATTGTGATAACAGTATAGTAAGAAAACGATCTGTGTCTGATAAAATATAAACTCTAAAACAGCGAAAGCTGATCATCCCTCAGGCTCTTCATCAGCCTGTCTTTTATCACATCCCCCGCTACAACATTACCGATCAGCATGGGAGAGTTTTTATCGTGCTTCCGATTGTTGAACCCGGCGGTATTGTAGTTACCCTTGATAGCATAGCAATAAATGCAGCCGTTCAGACAACTTTCGTAAGTGCCTATATCGATGCTTTCGATACAGTTGCAGATATTCCGCTGGTTCTTGTCCTTTCTGGCGGAGATAGGATAGCCAATGATCTTTTCGATCAGTTTTTTATCCACACACAGGCCACTGGGAATTCCCAAATGGGTCAAGTCCACCTTCCTCGTGCAGGTATCGAACTCGATAGACGGATACTGATTCATAGTTTGTTTGAAAGAAACGGCCATCTCTTCGATCTCTTCCTGCTTCAGAGGCTGTATGTCGAATTTGCTCACTTCGCCGCGAATATGCTGATAATGGTCGATAAAGCCGAGCATACACCGCTCCGTATGATCTTTGAGGTCATATGCTATCCCGGCAAATGCGTCTTTATGAAAAGAGGTGTCGTATTTCTTATTGGTCAATAAGGGATCGTATCGCCAAACGACCTTTTCCCGGCCTATCTTATCGGAAAGCCGTTTGAATATTTCGATACGTTCCTTCACCGCCGGTAAATGATTTTCCACATCTTCGCCATAAGGATTGAGGGTAAACTGAAAATAATAGTTGTAATCCTTTATCCCCTCCAGTTTGTCGATCATCCGGTTCGAATTCTTCGTCCAGAACACAAAACAATCTACCACCGCAGGGCTCAAATCAATCCTGCTGATCATTTTGGGATTGTACGGATTGGGTACCAATACATATTTCTCTTTAATCCTATTGAAGAACCATTCCGAATAGAAAGCGGGAATATCGGTTCGTCTACTTGCACTTATAATCATATATCTATAAGAACAAAAAACGTGCCACGTTTGTTGCTCCCATAGGTACCCGCAGGTACGACACAATCATTTAACTTTTACCGCCACCTTTCGTACCGTCGCCCCAACCTGTACGATATAGATCCCCGTCGGCAATTGCCGACGGTTCAGTCCCGGGACTGAACGGAAGCTGTCTAGCAGGCGGCCTTCCGGCGTAAAGATGCGGACGGGCGACGTCGGCAGGCCTTCGGGAAGGCGGATGCAGAGGCAAGCGTTTTCGCTCCATATCTCCGGCTCGGGGGCGGCGGTGCGGATCGGTTCGTTGGCGACGGGCGGCGGGTTCAGCAGGATGCCGTCGATGTAGACTTCCACGTCGGTGCGCACGTATTTCAGCAGGTAGGCTCCGTCGGAAGTGCGGGGCTGAAGCGTTTCGCCGCGGCTGGTGGTGACTACGGGTTGCGACTGGCTGTAAGCCGTGTCAATCGTGAGGTAGAAGCGGAAGGTGCTCCACGATTCTACGTCGTAAGTGCCGGCTACGGGATCAGTTACGGCACCTTCCACGCTGGGAAGGAAGACGGAGTAATAAATCGGGGCAGGCGGCGGTGGCGGCGTAGGATCCTCGTAATTGAAGCGGGCACTCAGGTAGAGGTCGGCATCGGAGATCTGAATCGTATTGCCGGAAAGGGTATGCAGATTGTCGGCACTGCTGCCGGAAAGGTACTCCGAGAAACGGTAATTAGGGCTTTCCGTATACGAAAGCGTCAAGAGGGTGCCGGAAACTATCTTGCTGCCGTCAGATAGTTCGTTTCCATCTTTGTCTGTTACCTTCAGGGTTCCTCCGGTGGGAGAAACGATGTGAAGGGTATGCTTCAAAGGGAGATAGGTGGCGGCATCGAGCGAGGGTTGCGGGGTGTAGCCTTCGCCGGTAGGCCAGGCGATGTAAGTGTAAGAGGGGCCATCGCCTGTCTGTATCTTCAACTGCGGCAGGTGCGTGTTATCGCTTGTATCCCAACCATCGCCCCAAGTCAATACAGAAAGAAAGTTATCAAAATCGACACTTGGATTGCCGTTCACGTCGTCCCCAGCTCCATCGTTGACAACGCTGCCGTTCACCTGTATCTCGGGGGAGGCGTAGTTGGCGTCGAGAATGGCCTTACTCTCCTTATAACCAACTATCCGGTTACTGAATGAGTTACCTCCTGTTATCCGTCCATTGACGGCCAAACTGTTTGTGAGAGTGCCCTCGTTCAGCAAATATCCGCAGATACCGCCGACGTAACGGCTATAATCTCCTGTTCCCGTTTCAACATCTCCCGTGGTATAGGTGCAGGAGATCGTTGAATTAGAACTACCATACCCGACAATACCACCAACATAAACCACACCTGGTTCTACCTTTACATTTACAGTAGCATAACAATTAGTAAGCGAACCATCAGATTCAAGATATCCTACGATCCCACCGGCACAGATATTATTACCCTCTCCTGAAAAGCTTGCCTCAATAGTGCCCTCTCCCACTACATAGCAGTTAAAGATTTTATGAGCGTACCCGGCTATTCCACCGGTATAAGCAGAACCATCCGTCAAATTTACCTGTATCCCCGCATCCGCCAGACGGACACCGAGGTTACGGAGGATTCCGACAGGCGTACAACCGAACAAGCCGGCATAGGCATCCCAACTAACGGTTTCGACCTTCAGCCCGTTCACACAATGCCCCCGGCCGTCGAAATTGCCTTTGAAAGGATTACTAGCGTTCCCTATCGGCGTCCAATCATAATCCGACAGGTCGATGTCGGCGGAGAGGGCGAAGTAATAGGATATAAAGCCTCCTGCTTTATCTATACCGGTCGGATCGATCGAATTGCCGTCACCATAACTGATAGACAGGTTGCTATTCACCTGCTGCGCAAAGTAGGCAAGCTCTTCGGCGGTGGCTATCACGATGGCGTTGTCCCAGGATGAGCCGTCGCCACCGTTTTTGTTTGCAATCTTATTCGCACAATGGTCTTGCCAGTTATCCTGCCCTGCTGCCATCGGGGCAAAGAGGCAGAGGAAGAACAGTACCGCCAGAAGGCGGAGAGCGGATTGCTGTTTTGTCTTTGTTATTGTTTCCATACATATTATAGTGTTAATGATTTATACTGATTGACTATCCAGTCTCCATGCCGGAACACGGGAACTGGATAGTCTGTTTCTATTATTTACCAAACACAAACTACTCCGTAAGCTGGTGGGTTACTGGTTTCATTCAATGAAGAAGATACATTAAGCCCATTTTTAGACTTTTGATGGTACGTAAGTTTGTCCTTCTTCCACTCATTCGCAATTTTGGTAGTAGCCTCGTACATTTTCTTACCAACATAGTCGAAAGAAATATCCAACGCATTACTACCATGCATAGGACAGGACGAATAGAGATCGAATTTCGTATTATCCCAATCAAAACGCATCAGAGATTCCGAACCTGTAGCAGATAAAGTGTTTTTATCCATCTGATATAATCCGCAACAACACAATTTATTGTTTTCTATGACGGTTCGCTTGCCCACAATAGCATTATGCTCTCCGGCATATCCGTCTACCATCAAGCCACTTACCTTACCGTGGCGACTGTAAATTCCTTCCATCTTATCATTTCCCTGAATGCAATTCCATCCGGGTATGAACAAATCTTTATCGGTATCATTCAATACGATTCCGTAGAAAGAACGATTGATAGAAATAGCGGAGAGAAGGGTAAAGAATGCAGCTACTGACGTAAAACCCATTACAGCTAAACCGGCAACTGCTCCAGCTGTGACTACTGCAGAAAACGGCTCTGCAATTAATGTTCCTATCATAATTTCGTAAGCCACTAATGTTCCCGCAAGAGATAATGCCAGTACCCCACAATCAAGTATAATATTCGCAATCGCATCAACATTAAAACTATGGCTATTTATAACCATATGAGCCATTTTAAACATGTTATCCACTTCTGTCTTCACGTCTGAATCTCTAGCATCCTTAAGCTTCTGCGCATATTCGGGAAGAATCGATATATTCGATATATAATCCACATCCGTAACAGAAGCTCCGGCCACCTGTTGTTTTACGAATTCGTCCACATTGAAGTCCTTCGGCAAACCGAGTTCGCCGGTGGTATCGTTCTTTATCCATTTATTGAGCAAAGCAGTCAATATTTTACCGTAAATGGCATTAAACTTTTGATCGTCATTCAACTGCTGATCGTTAATTATCTCTTCCAGATTGATTCCTAAAGAGCGGTTCAAAGCCGCTACGGAATCCTTATCATAATACGTGTTCATATTTGTAAGTTTTTTAATATTAATACACTTGTTTGTATATATATCCGCTACCTTTTCTTGTCCTCCTTTCATGGGATAGCGGAGGTTTTATAAATCAACGTTATTTTACTATAATCTTGCGCACCGTTTCGCCTACCCTGACGATATAGATGCCCGTCGGCAATTGCCGACGGTTCAGTCCCGGGACTGAACGGAAGCTGTCGAGCAGGCGGCCTTCCGCCGTAAAGATGCGGACGGACGACGTCGGCAGGCCTTCGGGAAGGCGGATGCAGAGGCAAGCGTTTTCGCTCCATATCTCCGGCTCGGGGGCGGCGGTGCGGATCGGTTCGTTGGCGACGGGCGGCGGGTTCAGCAGGATGCCGTCGATGTAGACTTCCACGTCGGTGCGCACGTATTTCAGCAGGTAGGCTCCGTCGGAAGTGCGGGGCTGAAGCGTTTCGCCGCGGCTGGTGGTGACTACGGGTTGCGACTGGCTGTAAGCCGTGTCAATCGTGAGGTAGAAGCGGAAGGTGCTCCACGATTCTACGTCGTAATCGCCTGCCACGGGGTCGGTCACGGCGCCCTCCACAAAGGGCAAGGTGACTGTGTAGTAGATCGTTGGTTCGGGTTCGGGTTCAGGTTCAGGTTCGGGCACAGGCACTGCTTTCCACCGGGCAAAGAGGGTTTGCGACTTGGTAGCGGTTTCTACTTTTGTTCCGCCATCGGGGGCGTCGTACCAACCCTGGAAGGTGTAGCCCGAAAAGGTGAAGATATCGGTCGGGAGCGTTTCGCCTTGAAGGATATATCCTTGATTAATAGAAGACAAACCCGGATAGTTGACATCAAAGAAGATCTCATGGTACAATTTACCCCCGACGGGATTACCAGTAAGGGTTCCTCTATTGTAGATAGTGCCTTCGTTATTGATAGTGCCGCTATTCGTAAGAGTTACACCCGCGTCGATGGTAAAGATTTGGTTGTCGGCAATAGTGACCGTTGCCCAAGCGGGGATTTCGGCGTCGACGCCCAGGGTAAACTTGTCGCTCAGGCCAGAAGAGGTCTGCGAGATGTTGGCACCGGATTGCTGCGAGCCCTGGATAAGGAGGCCGCTATTGAGGTAGAGCCGGCCGCTTTGGTCAATGCCGCTTGTTGTACCTTCGCCACCGATGGCTACCACGAAGGCATTGTCTTTATTATAAAACCACAAAGAGCCAGCCTTTATACCGGCACAACCGTTTGCTCCTGTAACTGTCAGGGAGCCGGAGCCCAATAAGGTTATATAATTATCGTTAAAGTTCATCCCAACCCCACGGGTAGACGTTAGTCTATTTGTTCCTTGCAAGGTAAGAAAACATTCTATCGGTATCCCGCCACTACCCCTATACACCAAAGCTTCATCAGCCACAATATTCAAGTCTTCAATTGTTAGTGCAGTTTTTGCACCCTCCGCAATTACAATCCCGCATCCGACAGCTTTATCCTTATTTCTGCCTTTGATTAAGACTTCGCCACTTCCGCTAATGGTAAGCAATTCCTTCGTGCCATCATAGCTAAAAGTTACATTACCACCGGTTTTGGTAACATCGAACCCATCTTCTCCCCCTATATTAAGGGATGTGTTGCTTTCAACGGTGCCGTTGCCGCTTAACGTGCCGTTGTTGGTGAAGGTTCCCTTGTTGGTGAAGGTGCCGTTGTTTTCGAGAGTGCCGTTGTTGGTCAGGGTGATGCCGTCGGCGATGGTAAAGGTCTGGCCGTCGGCAATAGTAACCGTTGCCCAAGCAGGGATTTCGGCGTTGCTCTCCAAGGTGACGTTGCCTTTCAGGACGGAAGAGGTCTGCACGATGGAGCCGCCGGGCATTTGCCAGCCCAGGATAAACAGGCCGTTCTTATGATCCTTTATCCGGGTAGTCGCAGCGAGGCCAGCAGCATTCATCCCGTCGATGGCTATGACAAAGGCGTTTCCTTCGATGGAAGGATAATCGGAAGAGGTACCGCCATCTATGCCGGGAGCCGGATTATTGCCGCTACCGCCAATAGCGGTTACCGTGCCTCCGGCGATCTGAATCGCCATACCCTTTTGAGGATCGCTTACACCGATACCGGGCGCACCTGCCCCGCCTTCGGCATGGATGATGCCACCCAGTATGGTCAGAGATTGTCCACCACTGATCCCTGCTCCTCCGGAAGTATCGCCATCTCCTTTTGCCCCTATGGCAGTCAGGGAACCGCTTCCATATAATAAGAGAATGTGTTTGACCTCTATCCCCGCAGTTCCCGACGAGCCTGTCGAAACAAACCGGTTCGTTCCTTCTATTGTGATATAACAGTTATAACTCCCCTTTATTTTCAGAGGCACCCCTTCTCTTTCGATATTCAGGTCTTTTATTGTCACTTGGAGATAGTTGCTTAAAGATTCTATTTCAATTCCCCAATCGGTAGATTTTCCGTTTCCCGTAATGGTTACGTTATCATCACTTGAAATGGAAAGTATTTTATTATCGTAGGAAATATCAGTATTATTCCCATCAACGGTAACCGTGAAAGGACAGTCTTTTTCTTGTGCCGCCGCCCCGTTTACTCCGAGAAGCAGGAAGGCTATAATCAGAAATATATAAGATGTAACATGTTTCATAAGTGATATTATTTTAGCTTGTTTACGAATGCGAAAGAGCCGTTTGCCTGCCGGGTGAAATCGAAGCGGCTTGTTCGATGCCATCGAAGCGGTCGGTTCGACGCCATCGAAAAGGACGCTTCAACGCCATCGAATCGGGCGGTTCGACAGCATCGAACAGATCCTTGCCCTGCGAAAGAGGTTTACTCGATCTCCGGACGGTCGTCACCACCGCCGCCGCTCGTGCCGCCCACCACCAGCGGAATGGCATACGTAAGGGTACGCGATTGCTTGAGCTGGGTGCTGTTGGTGCTGAACCAGGTTTCGAGCGTAAGCTGGTAGCTGCCCTTGGCCAGGTCGGCAGGAATGTTGAACATCAGTCGTTTGGGATCGTTGATAGCCAGCAGCGTGATGGTGGCGGCCACGCTCTGATCGGTGGTGTTGACCAGCGTGAGCGAGCCGAGCCCCGTGCCGTCGGCATTGACACTGCGTATCTTCGAGCCTGTAACGTCGAGGATGCCGCCGGGGGTGACGGTTCCGTCGGTCTTGCCCGTGGTCACGTCTTTCACCAGGCTGATGTTGGCGCCGCCCATGTCGCGCACGACACCCGAAAATTCGAGCGCCACCAGATCCGTTTCGGCACGCAGGGCGGCAGTGGCGATCATGTTGATAACTGCCTTATTCTTGGCCGGGTCTACCACGCCTGTCTTTCCGAGGAAGAGGCCGAGGATGCCGGGTGAATACTGCACGTTGTCGGTTACTACAATGTTGTTGCCACAGGCAAGCTGGCGGATTTTCGCTTCCACGAGCTTGGTGATGTTCACGATCGTGTCGATGCGGTATTCGGTGCGTTCTTCAGCGATCAAACGCGCCACATCGGCCATGTAGAAGGTTTGGATGGGTTTCACCTTAGCGGCGAAGTCTTCCTTCACGTCTTTTGTCATCAGGTACTCTTCGAGGTCGAATTTCCACACGTACTTTTTTGTTGCCATGGTAATTTGTTTTAAATATTATTACTAGCGATCATTCTGTTTGTTTATTCCTTTTCGTGTTCGTCGAGGATGCGTTGCGCTTCTTTCATCTCGTAATAGAGCCGGCACGCCAGCACGATCAGCACGACCGTCAGCAGGCTCAGCACCGCCACACCTACCCAAAAATACCCTGAATCGTAATAACCGACGAACCAGTCGGGCACGGCGGTATTCCTCTCATCGATGTGTTGCATTCCTATCATGTGCTTTATTTTTATGCCGCAAGGTGAAGAAAAAAGGGGAGAATGTTGTAACATTTTGCAAAATGCGACAAAATAGTGGGGGAAAAAACGTGCCGGGGGAAGAATTTTGGGGAAGACTGAAGGGGATTACGAGGGGAAAATGTATCTTTGTAACTGTGAAATCCTAAAAACCCGTCAAAGATCATGAGCGTAAAATATCCTATCGGAATACAGAACTTCGAGAAACTCCGCAAAGACGGATATATCTATGTCGACAAAACGGCTTTAATGTATCAGTTGGTAGATCGTGGCAGTTACTACTTCCTCAGTCGCCCGCGCCGTTTCGGCAAAAGCCTGCTGATCTCCACCCTCGAAGCCTACTTCGAAGGCAAGCGCGAACTGTTCGAAGGGCTGGCGGTAGAAAAGCTGGAAAAAGACTGGGTGAAACGGCCGGTGTTGCATCTGGATCTGAACACCGAAAAGTATGAAGACCCGGAAAGCCTCGAAAATATACTGAATGACACGCTCTGCTACTGGGAAAGAATCTACGGAACGGAACCTTCGGAAACGTCCCTGCCGCTTCGCTTCAAAGGTATCATCCGACGTGCCCATGAACAAACAGGACATCGCGTGGTTATCCTGGTCGACGAATACGACAAACCGATGTTGCAGGCTATCGGCAATGAAGAATTGCAAAAGTCGTTCCGCAGCATCTTGCAGGCTTTTTATTCCGTGATCAAAACGATGGACGGGAGCATCAAATTCGCTTTCTTAACGGGCGTCACCAAGTTCGGTAAGATAAGCGTGTTCAGCGCACTCAATAACCTGAACGACCTGTCGATGTGGGATGAATACGTTGCGCTCTGCGGCATCACCGAACAGGAGTTGCACGACAACTTTGAAGAGGGTATCAACAAGTTGGCACAGGCACAAGGCATGACTTACGATGAAGTATGCTCCGAACTGAAAGAGTGCTACGACGGCTATCATTTTGTGGAAAACTCCATTGGCATCTACAATCCTTTCAGCCTGCTGAACACTTTTGCCAAGCAAAAATTCGGCAACTACTGGTTCGAAACCGGTACGCCGACCTATCTGGTGGAGCTGCTGAAAATGCATAATTACGACCTCCACAACATAGAGAATGTAGAAACCGACGAAGATACGCTCAACAGCATCGACTCGTCTTCGACCAACCCGATACCGGTGATTTACCAGAGCGGCTACCTGACGATCAAGGACTACGACCGCGAGTTCGGCACGTACTACCTGGGGTTCCCCAACCGCGAAGTGGATGAAGGGTTTATGAAGTTCCTGCTGCCTTTCTACACCGATACCGACAAGGTGAACGTTGCTTTCCATATCAACAAATTCGTTCGCGAAGTGCGCAGCGGCGATTACGACGCTTTCTTCCGCCGCCTGCAATCCTTCTTTGCCGACACGCCTTACGAGTTGGTGCGCGACCTGGAACTGCATTACCAGAACGTGCTGTTCATCGTCTACAAGCTGATCGGTTTCTATGTAAAGGCGGAATACCATACTTCGCAAGGGCGTATCGACCTGCTGCTGCAAACGGACAAGTTCATCTATGTAATGGAGTTCAAATTCGAGGGAACCGCCGAGGAAGCTCTCCGGCAGATCAACGAAAAGAATTATGCCCTCCCCTTCGCCTCCGACCCGCGCAAGCTGTTCAAGATCGGTATCAATTTTAGCAATGAGATGCGGAATATCGAGCAGTGGGTGGTAGAAGAATAAGAGAAACGCGAGCAGAAAGAGAAATATTAAGAATCAAAATTAAAGAAAGGAGTTACAGATGAAACGACCTGAAGTAGTAAAAACGTTGAAAGAGATTATACATCGTATTGCCCCGACTGCGACTGCCATCCTATACGGAAGCGAAGCGCGTGGCGATGCACGTTCCGACAGTGATATCGATCTGTTAATCCTGGTCGATAAAGAGAGTCTGACACTAAAAGAGGAACGGGAAATTACTTATCCTCTTTATGATGTAGAATTCAATACCGGGGTAATGATCAACCCGATGGTTGTCACCCGTAAAAAATGGGAAGAACTCAAAGCACGGTCTATGTTTTATTATAATGTAATGAAAGAAGGGATCGTATTATGAAGCACATACACACAATGGCGTTCGTCATATATTGGGTAAGGAATTTGTACTTCCCGGCCTGTTACCACGTGAATTAAGCAAGTTTTATACTGATATTTTCAATAAACGGCAGAACAGCGACTACGAAGATTTTGTCAACTACACTTCAGAAGATATTGATTTTCTGTATCCTCAGGCAGTGTCTTTCATAGATGCTATTGAAAAACTTATCAAACAATAATTTCATCCCTACCCCCTATTCTTCCTGAAAGAAGCCGGGCTAAGCCCTGTTTGTGCCTTGAAGGCGCGGTAGAAGGTTTGGCGGGTGGAGAAGCCGGAGTCGAAGGCGATGGTTTCGAGCGAAAGGTTGTCGTTGGCCGGATCGGAAAGCAGCAGGATGGCCTGACGAACGCGGCATTCGTTGATATATGCGGAAAATGGTTTGCCGTGGACGGTATTTACTGCTTTCGAGATCATGTTACGGTGAACACCCATGCGTTGCGACAGGGTTTCGAGATCGAGATCCGGGTCGAGGTAGATATGCTCTTCGTCGGTCAGGCGGCCGAGATTTTCCATCAGGGTCCTGTCGGTAGCATCTGCCTCTGCCGGAGGCACGACAGCCGGGACCTGCTCCGCCCATTCGCGACTACGGGCAACCAGCCTGCGGTAAGCCTGATGCTTTTTCCTGTAAAGGACGGAGATGACAAGCAAGGCGACAAAGATTACCCCCGCCGTCACACCCATACTGACCGAAACGTGCCGGAAGGTAACGAGCTGCGCCTCCTTACGGGCACGCTCCGACTCGAACAACTCCTGTTTGGCACGGAGAACCAGCAGGCCACTGTACTTTTCGTCCTGCCGACGATTCGCCACCGTCGTCGAGTCCATATAAGCAATCGAACGCTCCCGGTCGCCGATGCGGGCATAATAGCGAGCCATCACCGGATAGAGGTCGCACGAACGGTACGACATCACCCAGGGCCATTGTTCGATATGGTAAAGGGCACTGTCGATCATTGCCTTGCAACTATCCGGCTTGCCTGTTTCCAGATAACAGTCTGCCAGCCCGACATAGATACCCGAGGTAAAGCTATGATCGCCCTCCGCCTGCGAAAAGGGCAAGGCGCCTTTGTGCAGTTCCAACGCTTCACGGTATAGACCACGCTGACGGTAGTTGGAGGCCAGGTTGCTCAAGGCGATGCAGTCGAACATGGGACGCTGCTTGACACGGTCTTTACATTCGAGCATGGAGCGAAAATAGTAGTCGGAAGTATCCGGTTCGCCGATACTACGGTAATAAAGCCCCAGTGCGTTGCGTGCCTGAAGGTTATAGAGATTGTAATAACGGGGAACAGGGGTATCCTGCAAAGCCGCTTTCAAGTAAGGGATAGCGATCTCGTAGTCGCGAAAGTCGAAATAAAGGCGACCCAGGTCGTACCAGATGTTTTTCTCTTCCGCGGGATCGATATCACCGCCGACCACTTCCAGGCGTTTGGCGATACGTTCGGCACAGAGGAAAGCGGCGTAATATTGTTCATGCAAATACAGTCTACGGAAAATATAGATGAGCGCTCTCATTTCCATGGAGGGATCGTTGCGGGCGACACATTTATCGGCAAGGGCGTAGAAAGTGGCTACTTTCTTATTACGCTTCTCAGGTGTGTTGTCAGGAAGGGCAATCGCTTCGCCGTATTCCAGTTCGCGTCGGAGGATGCTCCCTCCGATCCGTTCGACTGTTTCGCGCATCCGGAGAAATTCATCATGACGGTCGGCATCTTCGGGGATGGCGTCGATGGCTTCTTCGTAATAGCGTTGCATCATATCCGCTATCGCTTCGTAGCCGACTTTAGCACAAAGGGCCAGGAGGCTATCGCGATCGGGGATTTTCGTTTCGTTGTTTTCCGGTAGATAGATGCTGTCGGCTGCACGGGCCTTCATTTCAGGGATATAACGCAGATCGGAAACGAAATGATCCTGAAAAAGAGTATCGGCCTTACTCTCTACTGCTCCGAGGGCAACAGAAAGTAAAAGGCCGATACCAATTAGTATATGTATTGCTTTACTTGTATGCATTCCGTTCTCTTTTAAGATTAACTGGAAATGCAAATATAAGGTTTTTTAGTTAGGCACAAACATGGAAGGCTGGAAAATCAATCATTCTATTATTATCTTTTCCAGTATTGTTCCATCTGTTCCAATGTCTTACCTTTCGTTTCGGGAACGAATTTCCAGATGAAGGCAGCGGCAAGGATACCCATCAGGCCGTAAATCCAGTAAGCGACACCGTGATTAAATGTTTCCGTCAGGTACTGGTTCTTGTCAAGCATCGGGAAAGTCCACGATACGAGGAAGTTGGCAATCCACTGTCCGGCAACGGCAATACTCATCACCGTCGAACGGATCGAGTTCGGGAAGATTTCCGCCAGCAATACCCAGCAAACAGGTCCCCATGACATAGCGAAACCGGCAGTATACACCAGCATACAAACCAACGAGCCTATGCCGACAGAGTGTGTATAGAATGTTGTTCCCAGGATAATCATGGAAACAGCCATCACCAACGCACCGATAATCATCAACGGACGGCGGCCGAACTTATCGACCGTAAAGATTGCCAGCACAGTGAACGACAGGTTCACGGCCCCTACCACAATCTGCTGCAACAAAGCGGCATCGGTAGCGGCTCCCATCGTCTTAAAAATCTCCGGTGCATAATAAAGCACCACGTTGATACCGACAAACTGCTGAAATCCGGACAGCAAAATACCTACCATAATAATAAGTACCCCGTAAGAACGAATCGGGAATGCCAGCGAAACGAAGAAACTGCCGATCAGGGCAATCTCCAGTGCACTTGTATTTCCTGCCAGTTCCAAGGCTCCGTAAGCCAACAGGAACAAAACGAGCCATGCCCCCATAAAACGGAAGTAAGGACGCATGGAGGGTGCTTTTTCCTTGAAACTCTCTTTTATGTCACCCAGTTCTTTCACGGCTTCGTCTTTTCCCATCAAACGGTCGAGAATGGTCAATGCCTTTTCCGTCTTTCCGCGCATTACTAGGTAACGGGGTGTTTCGGGAACAAACATCAGCAGGGTAAAGAAAAGGACAGCCGGAATAATCTCAGACGCAAACATCCATCTCCATCCAACTGTGTGCAACCAAGAAGCATCTCCCTGCAAGGCGATTGTGTAATTCACAAAATAAACCACCAACATACCGAAGATAATAGCGAACTGGTTCCACGAAACCAGGTTACCACGACGGTCTGCCGGGGCGACTTCGGCAATGTACATCGGCGATACCATCGAAGCCAGGCCGACTCCGATCCCGCCTACGATACGGTAAGCGACAAACAAATACATATATGTATGATCTCCGCTACCGGGCATTCCCAGTCCGAATTCAGGCCATGCCGAACCTATCGCGGACAGCAGGAAAAGGATAGACGCCACGATCAATGTCGGCTTACGTCCATACCGCTGGCTGACCCAGCCGGCAAAAGAAGCTCCCAGAATGCAACCGATCAGCGCACTGCTGACAACAAAACCTTCCAACGAATTAGCCTGGTCGAGAGGCAACCCGTAAGGCTCGATAAAAAATTTCCTTAGTGATTCTACCGTTCCGGATATAACGGCTGTATCGTATCCGAATAATAACCCTCCAAGGGTAGCAACGAGGGTGATACCAAAAATATAGCTATTGTTGTTTTTCATGTTTACCAGATTAAGAAAGAGAAGGTAACCATTCCTTGCAGACGCAGGGAACAGTTACTCTTCATCACTAAATTATATGTATAAATTGAGAATCATCTCATATAATTCCTGTTTACCGCTGACCATCTTCGGTTCTCCGTCGCGGAGAGCGATCGTACGCAGGTCTTCCAGGGAAAGTTTGCCGTCTTCAAACGCTTTGCCTTCGCCGCCATCGAAGCTGGCATAACGTTCGGCACGCATCTTCGTGTAATCGGAGTTCTCAAGGATGGCAGCAGCCGTGATCAGGGCACGGGCAAACGCATCCATACCACCGATATGAGCCAGGAAGATATCGTCCAGGTCGGTCGAGTTACGGCGGGTCTTGGCATCGAAGTTCGTTCCGCCGGTTGTCAGACCACCACCCTGCAGGATGACCAGCCAGGCCTGAGTCAGTTCGTAGATGTCCATCGGGAATTGGTCGGTATCCCAGCCATTCTGGTAGTCACCACGGTTGGCATCGATACTGCACAGCATACCGGCATCGACGGCAGCCTGTAATTCATGTTCGAACGTATGTCCGGCCAAGGTTGCATGATTTACTTCGATATTCAGGGCGAAGTCTTTATCCAAGCCATAGTGACGGAGGAAGCCGATTACAGTTTCCGAGTCGACATCATACTGGTGCTTGGTCGGTTCCATTGGTTTCGGTTCGATCAGGAAAGTCCCTTTGAAACCGTTCTTGCGACCATAGTCGCGTGCCATCGTCAGCATCATAGCCAGATGGTCTTTTTCGCGTTTCATATCGGTATTGAGCAAGCTCATATATCCTTCGCGTCCACCCCAGAACACATAGTTTTCACCGTCCAACGCGATACAGGCGTCGATCGCATTCTTGATCTGCGTACCGGCACAAGCCACGGCCGAGAAATCAGGATTAGTGGCAGCCCCGTTCATATAGCGTTTGTTGCTGAACACGTTGGCAGTAGACCATAACAGTTTTTTTCCGGTTGCCTGCTGAAGCCCTTTGGCATGGCCTACCATCGTATGAAGGTCATTTTCAAACTGAGCCAGCGTGGGAGCTTCGTCCACCACGTCCACATCATGGAAACAGTAATAAGGGATGCTGCATTTTGTCATAAACTCGAACGCTGCATCCATCTTATATTTGGCACGGCTGATCGGGTCGGCAGCAGCATTCCAGGGGAATGTTTTCGTACCACCGCCAAACTGGTCGCCCCCTTCGGCACAAAGCGTATGCCAGTAAGCCATTGCAAAACGAAGATGATCCTTCAGTGTTTTACCCATCACCACCTTGTTTTCGTCATAATAATGAAACGCCATCGGGTTCTTTGACTCGCGTCCTTCAAACTGAATCTTTCCTATTCCGGGGAAGAATTCTTTTTCGCCTTTATAAAAATTCATGAGATTAATAGTTTAATGATTTATATTACATTGGTATATTGTTATCTGCCATCAGCTTATCCAGCCGTTCTTTCCAGGTTGTATATGCGGCGCAATACTTGTCGGCCTTCAGACCGTCCGGTTCGATCACGTCGATCTTCTTCAGAGAGGCAAACGCCTCTTCGGGAGACTGATAAATGCCTGCACCGATACCGGCGCCCTTGGCGGCACCTACCGCCCCGTTGGTGTCGTAAAGTTCGATCACCGTTCCGGTCACACCCGACAGGGTATCACGGAAAACAGGACTCAGGAACATATTGGCATTCCCGGCACGGATCACATCGATGTCGATTCCCATTTCGTTCATGATATCCATCCCGTATTTGAAAGAGAACACGATCCCCTCCTGTGCGGCACGGGCGATATGGGCTTTACTATGCGTATTGAAGTTCAGGCCGTGGATAGAGCAATCTATCTCCCGGTTCTGCAACATACGTTCCGCCCCGTTGCCAAACGGCAGGATAGACAAGCCGTCCGACCCGATAGGAACACCGGCAGCCACCTCATTCAGCTCAGGATAAGTGATACCTTCCGGCGCAACATTCTTCTTCACCCACGAGTTCAGGATACCGACCCCGTTGATACAAAGCAGTACCCCCAGGCGGGTCTGCTCCGGAGAGTGGTTCACATGGGCAAACGTATTTACACGCGACAACGTATCATAATTGACTTTACCGTTCACACCGTACACCACGCCGGAAGTACCTCCCGTCGCAGCGATCTCGCCCGGGTTAAGAACGTTCAGCGACAAGGCGTTATTCGGCTGGTCACCCGCACGATAAGTGACAGGCGTACCCTTCTTCAATCCCAGTTCGGCAGCAACGGAACCCAACAGTTCCCCCTGAAGGCCGAACGTCGGACGTATCTCCGGGATCAGGTCGTTGCTGAAACCGAAATAAGTCATCAGGTCGGCCGACACCTTTTCATTCTTGAAATCCCAGAAGATGCCTTCCGATAACCCGGAAGTGGTAGTAACGATATCCCCCGTCATCCGCATAGCGATAAAATCTCCCGGCAACATAAACTTATGTACCGAACGGAACAATTCCGGTTCGTATTCTTTCACCCAGGCCAGCTTGGCTGCCGTAAAGTTACCAGGCGAATTCAGCAGATGCGACAGGCATTGCTTCTCACCTATATTTTTAAAAGCACGTTCGCCATAAGGTACGGCACGGCTGTCGCACCAAATAATGGACGGACGCAAAACCTCCATTTTCTTGTCTACAAGGACAAGCCCGTGCATCTGGTAAGAGATCCCGATCGCCTTTATATCCCTTCCCTGAATGCCAGCCTCAGCGATAGCACCTCTGATCGCTATCTTCAGATATTTCCACCAGTCGTCGGGCTCCTGTTCCGCCCAACCGGGTTTCACGGCCTTGATAGATGCCTCTTCTTTCGGATAAAAATCAGCCCCGACCGTCAACCCTGTATTTACATCTACAATAGAAGCCTTCACCGAAGAACTTCCTATATCACAACCTAATAGATACATATTTCTGCGGATTAATTCTTATTAAAGTTTGAATGCATCTTATTATATTTCACCTTATCGAAACGATAATAGCGGGCGGCACGGTGGGCAACACCTTCTTCTACCTCATCGGTAGCCACCACATAATCCAACGAACTCATTTTCTTGTGGAAGTTGCGTACATCCATTTCCTTATTATAGATGATCTCGTACGTGCGTCTTAACTGGTAAGCCGTAAACTTCATCGGGAGATAATCGAATACGATAGACGGTTCCTTTTCAATCCAGTTACGGATCTCCTCGACAGCCGCCTCGATAATCTCTTTATGGTCGAACGGCAAAGCCGGCAGCGCGTCGATCGGGAACCAGGCAAGTGAATTATATTTATTAGTAGGATTCGATTTTCTTCCGATCTTGGTCAACGCCAGATAAGCGACTGTCACGATCCTTTCGATCTTGAGCTTCATCGCATTTTCCAGCCACTGCATATCGTCCTTGTTTTTTGTACGTGAAGGTGATCCGAAGCTACGGAACTGTTTCAGGGGTACACGTTTCAAACCGGTCGCTTCGTGAAAAACACGGTAAGCGGCAGTATCAAGATCTTCGTTCTCAAAGATCAGGCTTCCCGGCAACTTATAATGTTTTTCGTCACTTTCGTCTATTTTTCTCTCAACTAACAACACACAAAGCGTATCGTCTTTTACCCCCAGAAGGACGCAATCGACAGATACATGCGAGTAAAGCATCTTTTTATTTTCCATACGTGTTTCCATAATATTACATTAAACAGCCACAAATATAAGCAATTTCTTAAATACCAAATAAACAAAATAACTTTTTCACTATTTATAATACTCTATTTATCTGATATTTTACTATCTTACCTGATACAATAACAGCAGCAAACCATAGTGTAAACAAAACAATATTGTGAGATTCAGGCTGATAGATCCTATTTAACATGCTTTACCTAAACTTTTTAAACTATTCGGGTAACAAAATACTTTTATTAATACTTTTGTTACAGATTAAGATTCATCATGGATATAAAACACATACAGTTCACCTGCCGGATGTACTGGGCCAACATGAAAGGCCTGCTGAATATCGTGGCAGAAGGTTTCATCCTCCTGGCATCTATTGCCTCCTTGTTCGTACTTATCTACCAGTTCGGATTCCAGCAGACGGGCGAAACGATACACAGCCTGTACCTGAGCCGTATTTATATACTGCTTGCTTTCTTTATCGGGATCACGTTGCGGTACATCGTCCGGTTCAACGAGATCATACAGGAGAAACTATTATACCTGGATATCGGGATCTATTTCCTGCTTTTCGCCGTCCTGTCGGCAAAAGTATTTTTCAGGGATGTCATGGAGCAGTCGCTTCCCTACCTGAGTTTCCTGTCGAGTCCCCTGTTTGTTTACATAATGATCCTGTTGTTGAGCGTGATCCACCTGTCGAGGCAGACGTTCACGCTGATGCAGACACACATAAAACCATCGTTGCTGTTCCTGCTCAGTTTCATTTTTGTGATCCTGATCGGAGCCGGGCTACTGATGCTCCCGAACGCGACGACCCGCCCGATCCATTTCGTGGATGCCTTGTTCACCGCCACGACGTCGGTCTGCGTAACCGGGCTTACCACGGTCGATGTGGCAACCACCTTCACGCATATAGGACATATCATCATTATGATCCTGATACAGATAGGCGGGATCGGGGTAATGACCTTCACCAGTTTCTTCGCCCTCTCCTTTATGGGACACTCGTCGTTCACCAGCAAACTGGTGCTGAAAGATATGCTGAACGAGGATCGTATCGGCGGGCTGTTCAAAGTGATCCTGAACATCCTCTTCGTCACCTTCTTCATCGAAGGCGTAGGGGCTTACTTTATTTATATGGATATCAGGGGAACACTTCCGGGCGGGAACACCCAGGGGGATATATTCTTCGCTATTTTCCATGCGGTGTCCGCTTTCTGTAACGCGGGGATCTCCACCCTCAGCGGAAACATGTGCGACCCGGTAGTCGTCCATAACTACAACCTGCATGTATGGATCTCGCTGCTGATCATCTTCGGCGGACTCGGTTTCCCGATCGTGTTCAACTATCTGAAGTTATTAAGGCATTTTATCGTGAATACCTTTATGATAGCCATCGGGCAACAGAAACATTATATCCATACGCCGCGTATCATCAATATACATACTTATATAGTAGTGATCTGCACCCTGACCCTGATAGTCGGAGGAACAGCGTTGTACTTTCTTTTCGAAGCAAACAATACGCTGGCCGGACTCCCGCTGAAAGGAAAACTGGCCGACTCATTGCTTGGCGCTGTTACTCCCAGAACCGCCGGGTTCACCATCGCCAATATGGATGCACTCCGCCCCGTTACGCTGATGATGACGCTTATCCTGATGGTTATCGGTGCCGCCCCGATGTCAACCGGCGGCGGATTAAAAGTGACGACCGTGTTGGTAGCAATCCTTACAGCCATCAACGTGGCACGCGAAAAAGAGAAAGTGGAAATCCGCAAACGTGAAATATCTCCGTCCACCATACGCCGGGCATTTGCCACGATCGTACTCTACTTCCTGTTCGCTTCGCTGGCGGTATGGATACTTTCGTATACCGAAGAGGGGACTCCGGTCTTTACACTTACCTTCGAGGTCGTATCGGCATTGAGCACGGTAGGATCAAGCCTCAACTTCAGCCCACTACTGTCTACACCGGGCAAGCTGATCATTATCAGCGCCATGCTGATCGGACGTATCGGCGTACTGACCTTTGTGGTCAGCTTTATCAGAGAATACAAAAAGAGGGATTACACATATCCCCAGGAAAATATATTAATGTAATAAAATAAGCCTTATGAAATTTCTTGTAATCGGATTAGGAAACCTCGGACGCGCCATAGCGGAAAACCTCACCCGTATCGGCGATGAAGTGATAGGTGTCGACATAAACCTGCATAAAGTAGAGGCTGTGAAGCAAACGATCTCCGGCTCCGTCAGTCTCGACACGACCGACCGCGACGCATTGAACACGCTTCCGCTAAACGAGATGGATGCCATCTTCGTAACCTACGGCAAGAACTTCGGTACGTCGGTGCAAACGGTCGCCTTATTGAAGAGCCTGGACGTCAGCCGACTGATCGTCCGTTCGATCTCCCCCATCCATGAAACGGTGATCCGCTCCATCGGCGTTTCAGAAATTATCCGGCCCGAACAGGATTATGCGGCAACCTATGCCTCCCAAAGCTTGTTGGGCGACTTGTTCCAGCGTTGGTACCCCGTGACGGAAACGCATCACCTGTATAAGATAAAGACACCGGGGACGCTGGTCGGCCAGACGTTGAAAACGATCGACTTCCAAACAAATTTCGGCATCCGCCTGGTAGGTATCGAGCGGTCGCGTGAAGTCAGGAACCTGATCGGATTAAAACAAACACAGTATGATGTGGTCGATCCGCTGACGGACGACCTGGTATTGGAAGCAAACGACATACTGATCTTATTCGGTAAGATGGAAGTACTCCATAAGATCAAGGAGTTATAAAAAAGCGGTTCCTTCGGGGAACCGCTTTTTACTTTCAATCATATCTTTATCAATCTATTTTCGAAACCAGCACTTTGTCGATACGGGCACCGTCCATGTCTACGATCTCGAACGCGAAAGTCAGCCAGGTCAGCGTCTCCCCCGTCTTTGGAACCCGTTCGAGGATTTCGAGGATCAGGCCGCTTAAGGTGTTGTAATCGTGCTCGGCATAAAGGTCTTCCATATCGAAGTATTCGAGGAAGTCGTAAAAATTATACTGTCCGTCCACCAACCAGGTACCATCGGCACGCTGCGTGATCTCGGCCTCTTCACCCACTTCGGGCACCTGTCCGATCAAGCCTTCCATAATATCCTTCAAGGTCACGATACCCTGTACGCCCCCGAACTCATCCGTCACGATACCATATTTCACGCGGGCCACTTTAAACTGCTCCAAAGCATTATACACACTCTGGTTCTCCGGAAGATATTGCGCCGGGCGTATCACCTCCTCCAACGAGAAGTCAGGTTCATCAATCCGTCCGAACAGGTCTTTGAGATAAACAACTCCTTTGATATTATCAAACTTTTCGGAAGCAACGGGGTAAATATTGAATAAATTCTCCTGCACCTTTTCACGGATCTTCTCGATACTGTCGGTCACATCCAGCCATACCAGGTCACTGCGGTGTGTCATGATCGAACCGACGTTACGGTCACCGAGGTTAAAGACGCGCTCCACGATATCTTGTTCCACCTCCTGCACTTCACCTCCGTCAAAACCTTCTTTCACGATCGCCTTGATCTCCTCTTCCGTCACTTTATTCTCTTCGTTCGCTTTGATTCCGGTAATTTTTATAACCAGGGCAGTGCTTTTCGACAACAACCAGACAAAAGGCAAAGCCAACTTCGACAAAAGGTACATCGGTTTGGCTACCAGCATCGAAACCCGTTCGGCATAGCCCATACCGATACGTTTCGGCACAAGTTCGCCCATGATCAGTGTTAGGTAAGTTACTATAATAACGATGGTAGTCTTCGACAGTCCCAGGGCATAGGGTTCGAGTGCAGGCACGTGGCGTACCACTTCAGCCAAGTTGGCCGCAAATGCTTCTCCCGAATACAAACCGGTCAGGATACCGATCAGCGTAATCCCTATCTGGATAGTCGACAAGAACCGGTCTGGTTCGCCGGCCAGCTTCAAAGCTGTTTGCGCAGATTTATTCCCTCTTTTTGCTTCCAGTTCCAACCGGGCCTTGCGGGCAGACACCAGAGCGATTTCAGACATAGACAAAATACCATTCAATAAGATAAGGCCGATAATAATAAATATTTCCATTTGCTATATACACAGCGATTGATTAGGCAACGAAGATATGAATTATATCGAAATTAATGCTACATTTAGCACTTTAATTCATTTATGATTTACAACATGAAACATCAGATCATCTTACTTGGAAAAGATATAACCTCCGTGTATCACGGAATAAAAGAATTTGCCCCGGATCACGTACACCTGCTATGTACCAACGAAACGCAGCAAGTGGCAGAGCCGTTATTCCCACTCCTTCCCGACTCCATCGGCCGCACAGTATACCGCACCGAGCCCTACAACGGCGAACATGTGCGCACCGTATGCCGGAAAATACACCTGGCTTACCCTTCCGCCGACTTCGCCTATAACCTTTCGGAAGGCACCAAACTGATGGCTTTCGCCGCTTTCACGATCGCAAAGGAATACAACGTCCCGGCCTTTTACCTCACCCAGCTGGGCGATCTGGTCTGGCTCGACAACTTTGAGATGCGTCCGATGAAAAGCAAACTGGACAACAAGGAGATACTAGGCCTCAGCGGAAACGTACTCACCGAATACCAGGACGCGAAACAGCTGAGCGATACCGACATACAAGCCTCTTCGCTGATCAAGCAGTTCATCGAACAATATCCGAAGGAACATACTATGATCCAGAAATTCTTTAACATATTCTGTGAGCGCGACACCTCACGCCTGCCCGCATCGCGAGTCTTTAAGAACGGATTACGTTTCAAGCAACGACAGGGAAGCCTGCTGATCGCACAGGAAAACCATGTACTGCTGCGGCTATCTACCCCGAACGCCTGCATGTTGTTCTTCAAGGGGCGTTGGTGGGAAACACTGGTCGCCCACAAGGTTAGGACATGGAGCCAGCGGCACCCCAACCGCCCCGAAGTATGGCAAAGCGTCATCTTCCGGACAGAAGGGAACAACCCGCGCACCAAAAACGAGGTGGACGTATTACTCAACAACCGGCAGCAATTGATTTTTATAGAATGTAAATCGGGACTGGTCACCCAGAACGATGTATATAAGGTAGATGCCGTTCGTGAGACGTATGGCGGGGATATTTCCCTGGCTGTCCTGGCCAGTTATTACCCGGTAGAAGATAATTTGCAGGAAAAGTGCAAGGATTTGCAGATAAATCTCTTCGCCCCTACCTATATCGAAGACCGCATCGACCACCTGAACACCTTACCGGCCTGGCTGGAGAAGCTTTCCAACTCGCTGCAACTATAAAAAAGAAGCCGTTCTACCTTCTCAGGCGGAACGGCTTTTATCAATCGATAAGTTTTTGCTAATCTAATACATATTAGAAAACAATATCGGGAGATAGATACTTACACTTATTCTAAATTCTAAACTTCATCATCAAAATTAACTGGAAGGAATTATCAATTCCCTCACGTCAACAAATAGTGCAAAGGTTATGCCAAAAAAGAATACCACATCAGAACACATCACAGACTCCTAATTATAAGCATATTACAAAAATAAAGAATGTAAAATGCCCAAAACAGCAAGTGTGGACAAAGTGTGGAAGTGTGGAATTTTTCCCCACCACACTATGGGAATTGCAAAGAAAAAGCCGATACAGTTTCCCGTACCGGCTCTCCTATCTATCATTCTGTCATTATTTTACGAACGGCGCCTCCAGTAGATAATCGGCACAGCCTTTCACTCCGTCAAATTGTGAACGTCCGTCCGGCATACCTTCCAGCTCCACATAAAATTCTTTTATCTTATTCTCGTTGGCCTGTTTGAAGATCATTTCGAAATTCATGAAACCAGATTGTCCGAGGATCGCCCGGTCTTTAATATGCAACAGCTTGATGCGATCGGCATATTTCTTCATGTATTCCACCGGATCATTCTGTCCGATCACCGTCCAGTAAACATCCATTTCAAAAAAGACCAGGGAAGGATCAGTGCCTTTCAGGAACAGGTCGTAGATAATGTCGCCTTTATTGTGGCGGCCAAACACAGCCTCTTTTCCACCGGGCACCACCTTTGCAAATTCAAAATCATGGTTATGGTAACCAAACGGAATGCCTGCCGCCTTTATGACCTTTCCGGCTTCGTTGAAGATATCGCATACATAGGCTACTTCTTCCACGCTGCGGGTACTGGGTTGTCCGGGTTGCACAAGATACTTCACACCCAGTTTGGCATGGTCGTCGGCCGTTTTCTTCCAGAATTCCATAATAGACTGGCGGTTCTCCGGAGTATATGTGCCTGTGGGCGGATTAACATGCGAGCTGGTGATCTTCAATCCGTTGTCTTCGGCTATCTTTTTGAATTCCATCATGTCCATACCGCTGATCTTCCCGTCGTTATATCCGGCAAGTTCGAGCGTTGAATAACCGATTTCTTTGATTTTTTTCATTCCGGCGGGTACGTCCTTTGTCAGTTCACCCCCCAGGGAATAAATCTGTAAACCTAAACTTTTTGTGGCAGTCGTTTCCGTGGTTACGGGAGTGGCTGCCTGTAATGTTCCCGCTTTTCCGGTCATCAAACCGCCGAGAGTCAGCAGGGAGGCATTTCTCAGGAAATTTCTTCTATTTATCATGGTCTAGTAATTTTAAGTCTTCAAAGGTATAATTTTAATCTGAAAAATAGTTTTATATTTGTAGGAAAGTAAGAACCCTATAAATTTATTTTGTATCATGGAACCTATTTATTGCCAAAGTTGTGGAATGCCACTCGTTGCCGAAACGGATTTCGGAACCAACCGGGACGGAAGTAAGAACAAGGAATATTGCGCTTTCTGCTTCAAGGACGGCCAGTTCACGCAAAACGTTACGATGGAAGAGATGATCCAGATCTGCCTCCAGTATTCAGACTCCTTCAAACATGAAAACGGCGAAAGCTACACCAAAGAGGAAGCCTTGGCGGGAATGCAGTATTATTTCCCGCAACTGAAACGCTGGAAAAAGAACGATTGATTAAGAATACAAACGAATCAGAACATGGAAAAAATCAAACAACAAGCAATCGATTTGCTAAATAAATGCGAAGTCTTAACCCTTGCCTCCATCAACGAACGGGGCTGTCCGCGTCCGGTCGTCCTGTCGAAGATTAAAACGGAAGGGATCGATACGATCTGGTTCTCAACGGGAACAAGCTCGGAGAAGACAAAAGATTTTATCAAAAACCCGAAAGCCGGAGTCGCTTTCTACGAAGGACACGACAGTGTTACGCTGACCGGCACAATCGAAGTGGTAAACGATGTGGAAGAAAAGAAAGCCCTCTGGGTGGATTGGTTCTATGAGCACTTTCCCAAAGGGGTGGACGATCCGGAGTATTGCATTCTGAAATTCACGGCTGAACAGGCAACGTACTGGATCGGCAATCAGTTTATCAAAGGAAAAGTTTAACCGATAGGTATCGGTCGAAAGATTGCTGCCGACGTTTTTCCGGAAAGGATACATGCTTTTTACCAAGAGGGTGCATGCTTTTATTATAAAGGTCGGCAGCTATTTTTTTAATCGTCCAGTTCTCCCTGGTTACGCATGTGCTTTCCATCGCAGAACGGTTTATTCTGAGACAAACCACAACGGCACAAAGTGACACGGTTGCGGACAGGATAAACACGTCCGTGTTCATCTTCTACCGGAATGCCGCCTTTCACCCAGATAGGGCCGTGAACGCTGAGAGCCACGTCTTCGAGGATACTGATGCCTTCGGGCAGTTCCGGTTCGATACGTTTTCCGTCTTTCGTGACGGCAGTGAGACGTCCGCTGGGACAGTTGGCGCATTGCTGTTTCACGATTTCAATCGTTTCGGCCGAGTCGCCCTCTTCTACTTGTTCCCAGGACGTACCGTGGGTATCACAGAAACGAGCCACGGCACAAAGGCTTTCGGCGTCCAGCATATCGATCACCTTTCCTTCGTAGAGGACAGACATTTCATCGTATGTGTCATGGCTGGCGGTCGTATCTCCTTTAAAGCCGTTTTTCTTATGCGTCCCGTCGCAGAACGGTTTGTTATGCGAACCGCCACAACGGCACAGATGATATACGCCTTCCGGAGCATACTTCTGTATTTCCTTATAACCGGTGGAAGCACCTTTACGGTCGTTTACATAACGCAATTGGTTCAGGGGAATATCCCCAATCACTTCATAAGGTCCATTGGGAAGAACCTTGATTTTCTTTTCACTATTAGCATCCATTACCTAAGTTGTTTTAATTTTATGTACTATTTAATAAACAACCGGCAAATGGGTTTGTTTAGGCATATCTCCGGAAAAACAATCCGGAAAGATCAGAAACCCAGCCCCAACTCAAACATAAAACGGAAACTGTCGGTTGAGCCGAAGCAGGAATATTTCGTCGTAATCTTATTAATCAACGTCAGCCAGATACCTCCCCCGTAGGACGTATGCCATCTTTTGGATTGCTCGCCGGGAAACCAGACACGCCCGTAATCGAACCCGGCAAAGACACCATACTTCAGGGGGGTAAACGGATTCTTCAACTTCCCCATATCCAGCCGGATGTCCGAATACTGGTAAAAAGATTGCTTTCCGATGAAACGGTTGTCCCTGTAACCGCGCAATTCGGTGGATGCTGCTTGGTAAAACTCATACTTATTATTGAAAAGCTGCTGGGTTTTCGCCATCGTAGCCCAGGTAAGGCGGTCGGTTATTTTTACATCCAGTTCCACCGATGCTTCGGCGTAAGGGAAATTACGGCTTGCATCTTTCAGGTTCATCTTCCAACCTCCGGTAAGCGTCCCTCCCAGTTTGGGGATGAAGGAACAGATCTCTTTTTCCGTATGGAAGGAAAGTCCGAGGTCGATGAACAGGTTGGTTTTGAAGATACGATGATCCTCAGGGTAAAACTGGTTAATGAAACGGTCGTTGGTTTCCTTGGCTTTAAACATTTCCCAGGAAGCTTGCACGACCAACCTCTCCCTTTCGCTGAAATCCAGGTGGAAGGAAGGGGATAATTTGAACTGGCGGATATGCACGCGGTTGTAATTCTTCTTCGCATCCTTATAGCCGTCCGTATTGTTTCCGAAGCCGAAGAAATTGTAAAAGTTCCTCCGCGAGCTGATCGTTGCATCTATATTAAACGATTTCTTCCCGTCATAAGACGGAAAAATTCCCTGATAGACAAAGCCTTGTATATAGTTGTACCCGATACGGTGCTGGTAGGTAAAGGGTGAACGCTTGAAACCATACATCGTATAGGTAAAGAAGGTTCCGAGACTGAATCCCTTGTCCGAGTCGTAAATTCCCCAGGGAGTGAAAGACATCTTATGATGCTTTATCTTATTATAATCGTACTGATGAATCTCAGGAATATCCGAAAATACCTTTTTGACATGGGGCACGGTATCGAGGGCTGCCTTCCCCGACTCATATTCATAAACACGGATGTGGTGACCCGGCTCCATCCGGTAGGTATTCTTTCCTTTCCCGGCAATCAGGAAAACGGGCACCTCCTTGTTTGCCTTGCCACTTACTTCGAAACGGTCGTCACCCTCCAGACCGTAGAGCCAGATCTCTTTTGTCTTTTTCCGGCTGTATTTCCGGTCGAACACCCGTTGTCCGGTCTGTTGGTCGTACATCTGTATGAACAGACTGTCCAGGTTATGGCGGTCGATCACGAAACGATCCGAACGGTTGGTTCCCGTCAGCACCGGAGTTTGTTGCAACGAAGCAAAATAAGTTTTTGCTATCTCTTCCAAATTCTCCCGCCTTTCCTTTATTATCTGGGTAATCCGTTTAATTTCTTTGTCTTCTATTCCTTTTGGAAGCCTTGAAAAAGCCCCGTCGATGATAGAGTCGGTAAGCGTCTGCCGGATAAATCGCGCCTGTCCGGTCCATACGGAAACGTCGCTTTGAGAAGCCAGCGCCATATCCAAAGCAAAGCCCAACGTATTCTCTTTCCGGACGCTTTTCGGGGAAGCGTCGTAATTGACAATGAAACCCAATCCCAGCACACGAAGCATTTGTTTGAACAAAACGCCGTCTACCTTCGTAAAAGCGTGGTTACGGTCTATGACTATCGGGGCATAGAGGATGCTGTCTCCTTCGGAGCGGCCCAGCCAGTTCCAGTTTTCGGGTATTTTATTCCAGTCGCCTATCAGCATATCCAGCAGGCGTTCGCGGATATAAAGTTCCTGATCCACCTGAAAATTCTTGTTAGCCTGTATGGTATCCAGCAATTCTTCCGTCAGGAGAATATTCGGACGGGTATTGAAATCCGGTACATCGATAACGCTAACCAGCTTATTTTCGATAGACGTCCCGTTGGCAACCGTATCACGGGTCGAATGTTCCGGCAGGTAAAATATCCGCGAATTGTTTGAACTCAACCCCGACGAGCGTGCCAGATAATCGGCGGAAATAAAGGTATAGGGATTGATTATCGTATAAGCATCCCCGATAAACTGATCCAGGTAAGTATTTTTAAATACCTTCTTGTTATAGACTTCCTGGAAGAATTTCGACTCGATAAATGTGGTATATCCGCCTAACGGCTTCAAAAGACAGAGTTGTTGTTGGTTGTTTTCAAGCAATAATCCTTGAAAATCGGCAGCCTGTTCAACCACCTTCACCCCTCCCCACAGCGATTGCAAGGTAACGGCGGGAACGGTAATAGGGAGAGAATAAAGTGTGCGGTAGTGCTCGCCCCACAGCTTATTATACAAATCGCTTTTGCGCGTGGCAGAGGGAGGATAAATGGATTTTCGGACAAGAGAATCACCTTCGCCCACCCGTGGTAAGACAGAGGCCGTCATATCCGCAGAAAAGACAAACAGCATAACAAGAAAGACTATATAAGGAGCAGGACTAAGCCGCATTTTCATCATCATCATCAGATAATTAAACAGTAATTACATCCTACAGATAAACACCTGTATATATAAGTAACACATCAGGCGTTTAACTTGTTTTATTCATACTGCCCGGCGACCTGTGCCAGTATCTTTGCCATCTCTTAACAGCCTTCCCGTATTTAGCAAACTGTCAATTCACCCCATTCTTAAAGGGGCTGTACGTAGACTAATCAATACCTGTCTTTTTTCATGCAACTGTCCGCGACTTAACAAATAACATTTTATTCAGATAAATCCCAACAAAGTGACATTATAAGACTAAAAAAGAATAGAACGAATCACTCAAGCAATAAGATCTCCCATACGAAGCAAATTTGTCAATCTATTTGCAATGCTTATTTACTATGCTACAGAAAATAAAAATGTTATTCAACATACGATTTTAGCACAAAACTACTTTCAGGAAGACTTGATTAAACACTTATTAACCATTATCCTATTTAAAACAAACCTCCATTTCGTTTTAAACAAGTTTTTTGTTCGTTTTAAACGAAGTTCAAATCCCTTTAAAACGAAATGAAAAAGCATTTATCGGGAAGAAATTGTTAATTTTTGTATCTGCAAGCATTCTGTAAGATAGATTTAAGCCAGCGCACTCGTCACAAATAATCGAATAATAAAGTCTTTATGTTTAACAAGTAGTACATTCTATTGCATTTTGTCAATTATACCATTTTATTACTTTTCCTAAAAGATCAATAGTTGTTCTGCACTGTTATTTCATTTTATTTCCTATCTTTGCCCCGACAAATAAAAAAATTCACCCTTTTATGTGTTGTGCTTCCGTGTAAATACCATATTGCGAATTAACATCTCTCACCTTGGAGACGTTAATGGTACTGAATAGACAGTTTAGATATATATAAATATCTATGTCTAGCAGGATTTTAGTACCTTGTCGGAATATGGAAAATCTCAAATTTTAATCAATTACTTTTTATAAACTGTATATTGGCTTGTCTGCTTACGGACAGCTGGTAACAAATATCATATGAGATTATGATTTACCCGGATAATTTTGAACAGAAAATAGGGATCGACACAATCCGTCAATTCATTACAGAGAAATGTTTATCTCCACTTGGCGAAGAGCTGGTTACAACCATGAGCTTTTCTACTAATTATGAAACTATTGCAAAATGGTTGGAACAGACAGACGAGTTCTCACAAATAATACGCAACAAGGAAAATTTCCCCGTAGACTTCTTTTTGGACGTCCGCGACGCCCTGCTACGGATTGAAGAAGATGTTACAGTATGGTTTTCCGAAGAAGAAATTTCAAACTTAATGAACTCTCTTCAAACAGTCAACAACATCGTCACCTTCCTGCACAGCGCTAAAGCGCAGAACGGAAAAGCGAAGTATCCTGCACTAACTGCTATTGCTGATAAAATAAAGGTCTTTCCTTCGTTAGTCGAAAAAGCAAATTCCATACTAGACAAATCCTGTCAGGTAAAAGACAATGCTTCACGCCGACTTGCAGACATACGCAGGGAGAAAATAGAAGCAACTAAAGCCGTCATGCGCAATATGCAAACAGCCATACGTGATGCGCAAGCGGCAGGATTGATAGGAAGAGATACACAACCGAGTCTACGTGAAGGGCATATGCTTATACCTGTCGGCGCCGGCAATAAGCGGAAAATCAAAGGCATCGTACATGATGACTCCGGTAGCGGCAAAACCGTATACATCGAACCTGAAGCCGTTGCAAAAGCCAGCAACCGCCTGCGGGAACTGGAGGCTGACGAACGTCGTGAGGTTATAAAGATACTCATCGGATTTACCGACCTTGTCCGTCCGCATATGGCAGACATCAAACGTTCATACAACTTCATGGGTGAAATAGACTTCATCCGTGCAAAGGCTTCTTTCGCTGTACGTATCAATGGCATCAGACCGGCATTTGAAGATAAACAGCAGATTGAATGGACACAAGCCATACATCCTTTGCTGAATATACAATTGCGTCAGCAGAATAAGCAGGCATTCCCGTTAGATATCAGACTGAACGGGAAAGAGCGGTTGCTTATCGTTTCCGGAGCAAATGCCGGAGGTAAGTCCCTTTGCCTGAAAACCGTTGCATTATTACAATATATGCTACAATGCGGACTTCTCATTCCCGTACATAAAGGTTCACAGACAGGAATATTTGAAGATATATTTGTAGATATAGGAGACGGGCAAAGCATAGAGAACAGTCTTAGTACATATACTTCACATTTGACCAATATGAAGTTCTTCGTAGAGAACTGTAATTGCAAAACGCTTATTCTGATAGATGAGTTCGGTAGCGGGACAGAACCTCAGATCGGAGGTGCCATAGCCGAAACGTTGCTCGACAGATTTAACGGTAAACGTAGCTTTGGCGTAATAACCACTCACTTCCAGAATTTAAAGCATTATGCGTATGAGACGGACGGCGTAATAAACGGTGCCATGCTTTATGATGCTGAGCGTATGCAACCGCTATACAGGTTGTCAATCGGTAACCCGGGAAGTTCATTCGCTGTCGAAGTTGCCCGAAAAATCGGATTCCCGGAAGATATTATAGTCGATTCTTCCGCCAAAATAGGAACTGATTTTATCAATATGGATAATTTCCTCCAATCTATTGTCCGCGACAAATTATACTGGGAGGAAAAACGGAGAGAAATAGATGAACAGGCAGAAATTCCGGAACCATCCAAAGAAAAGCAAGTTAAACCGGCAAAAGAAAAGGTCATTGAGAATGAGGTTATCGAAAAAGGAGATAGCGTCAAGATAAATGGGCAGACTACCGTTGGTACTGTTTTGGAGATACAAGGCAAGCGGGTCATTGTTGCTTTCGGTCTGATAAAAAGCACCGTCGTGATTGAACGCTTAGAATTGGTTAGCAAAAGAAGAATATAATCACTACTCCACAAAGCCGGTAACACACATTCGTTTACCGGCTTTTCTTTTAATAAAGGGCATTGGCAACTTTGCCAATTACAAATAAAGACACAATAATTTGCATAACATTTATGGTCTTGACCTATTTTTTTCCGTTCTTTGTTATACAGTTGAATATTTATCCTTAATTATAAGCTTATGAGTTTTGCCGGCCATGTTTTCGATATGATACGAAGAAATAAGGAAGATCGCGAGAAGCTCAGCCAGCTTCGCGGGAAGAGAAAAGATATGCGTACCAAATATTCTTCCCATATCCCAGACATCAGCATCGAAGAATATGAAAAGATCAACCAACAATTGAAAGAACGTGAAAAAAACGAACAAACTTATATTTCACGAATAAAACTAGTTGTTTTAGCTGTTATTATAGCCATAGTTATGCTATCATGGGTTATATTCAAACTCTTTTCTTGGTAAAAACAGCAAATTATCAATAGTACATTATATAATTAAAAGCAGCAAGATTGGACAAATAGAAACCAGAAATGTTTCATACATTTGCCATTCAGGCCAAAAGACTCTATTTTAATGAACGAACATACATTTACCGAAACTTTCAACACCTCTTCCGCCTTGCTGACGGAAGGAGCCATCGTTGAAAGATTACGTCACGAATACCGTATTCCTCTGGACGAACAGATCGTCCACGCCGGGTTGATATACAACGAACAGCATAGGCAACAACTGGCAGCCATCTACCGTGAATACCTCGATATTGCGGAAGCCCGTCGGCTGCCCCTATTGCTGATGACGCCCAAGAAGAAGTACCGGAGTATCTTTAATTACAAGTTTCACAAGTTCTATCTCAGA
>OGJY01000425.1_pt1 | contig 60293 bp, 35 predicted proteins | sample 1572231 | NCBI WGS metagenome assembly OGJY01 (sample SAMEA2582121, study PRJEB24529) | metagenome | biome: Human gut stool | place: China | collected 2011
TAATTAGTAAGTTAGACATTATGTTGTCATCTCTCAAAAATCGGGGCAAAGGTAACGCTTTTTTTCTGATAGACAAGTGTTTTGCTTCGGAAATTATGTTTTGCCAGTCTTGTTTTTATGAAACGGAGCCCGCTTCATCTTTACTCATCCTTGCGGAATGCCTTCCTCAACTTGTAGTCGACAAATAGGAGAAGTAAACTAAGTATCCCGATATAGAAATAGAAACTAAGGACGGATAGGTTTATCTTCGGCCAGTTTACCTGCGGTAATTCTATGTAGAAGAAAGATACGACAGCCATTGCCAGCATCAGCAACGAAGCAGCAATAACAGCAGCCAGTCCGAACCATTCATTCCGCTTTCTAACCTTAACAGCTTCTTTGGTAATCTGCTGCATCACATTCAGGCGAAAGGACGCAGGCAGTTCTTCTTCCGGCATCTGCCTGAAGAGGTTTTCCAGTATATCCGGGTTCTTCTTATTACTGTCCATATTTATTGTTCCTCCATTCCTTTAATTAATACAAATAACTTTTTTCGTATACGGTGCAATTTGACTTTGGCATTAGATGCACTCAGCCCCGTTATTACGGTCAGTTCCTCGATTGTCTTTTCCTTGTGGTAAAAGAGCAGGATCAAGGCCCTTTCGTCCGGCGGTAGTTGAGCGAGGGCGATCTCCAATTTGTCGAGTTGCTTGGATACCGATGTATGCCCTAGTCTCTTGCTGATTTCTTCTTCAGATACGTTATTGATCTGCGACTCTTCAATGGCGACAAACTCCTGCTTCTTCTTCCGTAACTCAGAAATCGCCGTATTGTAAGCGATCCTGTATATCCAGGTGGAGAAGCTACAATCGCCTTTGAACGACGGCAAGTTACGAAAAACTTTCATAAATACATCCTGTGCCAGCTCTTCCGCATCCTCCTTATTTTGTACTATCTTAAGGATTAACGAATGAACCGGACGGCTGTATTTATCGAGCAGGCAGGCAAAACAACCTGTATCTCCTGCCACCGTTCTTTCTATATAATATGCGTCGCTATACAACTCCATTTTACCTTATGGACGCAAGTTCGGTAATTAGGTTACAACTTACAACAATAAAAATACGAAATAAATCATTTATGTATTTTATCTTCTCTAACTGTAACCTTTTCCGGGATGATGCGTCAAACTAGTAAATGAATTAGTAAAAACATTTAATACTTACTGCTATGATGGATTTTATAATGGTTCCGCTTATTGTCGGGATAGTGTGTGCCGGTATTTACGGCTTGTTCGAATTGTTCGTACGTAAAAAAGAACGATTGGCAATTATTGAGAAGATCGGGGATAAGTTGGATCCTTCCGCTTTCGATGTAAAAATAGGTCTGCCCCGTCTATCGGCTAATTTCTCTTTCAGCTCATTGAAGGCCGGTTGCTTATTGGCCGGTGTCGGATTAGGATTGTTGGTAGGCTTTATGATCTCCGTATCTACCACTAACTATGATTTGAGTAATTGGGGAGAGCGGGAAATGGTCAGTTCTATTTACGGAGCATCCGTTCTGTTGTTCGGTGGTATCGGATTGATCATCGCCTTTCTTGTAGAGATGAAGATTACAAAGGACAAGGATAAATAATTGGGCTGTCAGGTAACAAAAAGGGTGAAGTTCTAAACTTCACCCTTTTTTGTTTTATAAATAAATCTCCCCGAAGAAGTCCGGACGATGGAAGTCCGGTGTAGGAACATCGATCGGATTCCAGCTTACGTAATGGGGAAACTCTGTGTCGTCGGCACATTTGTAGAAGTTTCCTAAAATCTTTTCCGGTAGATTTTCCGGATCGAGTCCCATTAACTGGAAAGGAATGGCAACGACCAACTCCCAGGAATAAACTCCCATCTTCTCCGTGAATGGTTTGTTTTCCAGTGAAGAATATCTCCGGATGGATGCATATTCGTCGGAGGTCAGCGATCGTTTGATCTCCCGTGATTGCCGGCGGGCGGCATCACACGTCCCGATACAATTAAATTCAAAATTCATATAGTTGTGATCTTCCACAGTCTTCATGAAAAACTCCACACAACTATCTGTATAAACGGGAGAACCGTCGACACCATGAAGTGCCTTTAATGAGTTGCCTTTTACAAAATAACGAATGTATAAAAAGGCATCCGAACGTGCAATGTCGAATGCCACAATCGGTTTGTAAGGGTATTTCTCCCAATTGATTACATCAATATACTCTCTGTGAGCTTTGCTTTCCAGCAAATATCCTGCGGATGATAAATCAAGTACATCCAGTGTTACTAAATAAGGTACTTTAAGCTTCTTCATGTCAATTATAGATTTGGAGCAACGGTAAATGGAAATATGAGGTAAGGAGGACTGACAGTACTCCTACAATAGCCAATACAATAATGACTGTCCCTACAATCCGATTTAACAACCATATTCCTCGTACATTAAACCACTTTTTTAATTTAGCAACTATATATGTGATACCGAACCACCATAGAACGGCACCCAAACCAATACATGCGATCCCACCTAATAACATCCATACCGAATGGTCCGGCAACACAAATCCAAAGCGTGCGAACAGGCCTATATACAGAAGCACGATCAAAACGTTGCTAAAGGTAAGAAGAAAAGCTGTAATAAAATCCTGTGTGAACGATAACTTTTTTTCACGTTGCTTTTTTAAGTTTTTTACAGGATTGGTTTGGTATATATAGTAACCGAAAAGTCCCAGAACAATGCTGCCCATTAACTGAAGCGGAGCCTGGTTGGCTTCCACGAAATTAACAACGACCCCCATTCCCAGGCAAGTAAGAGCTGCATATATAACATCCGATAAGGCTGCTCCCAGACCGGTAACGAAACCGTGCCAACGTCCTTTGTTCAATGTTCTTTGTATACACAGCATACCAATCGGACCCATCGGGGCTGATACGAGTATGCCTATCACAATTCCTTTACTAATAAGTCCCAGCATTATCCTTTTATTTTCTGCCAAATTGCCACAAAGATAATGTCTATTCCCTGATAAAAAAAGGTAAAAACAAAAAATGGTCAGGAACTTTTGCTCCCGACCATTGAATTTTAATTGAAATACATTGTATTAACTTATTGCGGTTTTACCGTATTCTGTCGTACACCTTTCAGTATGGACTGTAGCTGATAGACAATTTCCGGATGTTTTAATGCCAGGTTTTCCTGCTCACCTACTTTTGTCATATCATACAGTTGAGGAGTCTTGGAATAGCCTGTTTCGATTTTCGGGCCCCAGGGAACCATATTCGGTCCGTCGCTGGTTTCGATATATTTCCAGTCTTTGGTACGGACTGATAAGGTATGGTCGGATGCCTGTTCGATCACCCAGGGGCGTTCGCTGTTGTCTGTTCCCAATAAAGTGCCTAGATAATTGTAACTGTCGGGAGCTGCTCCTTTCGGAAGAACCGAGCCAGTCAATGCAGCCAGTGAAGCAAACCAGTCTACCTGCGACATCAAAGCATCCGATACCTTTCCTTTTTTTATTTCTTTCGGCCAGCTTACAATTGCAGGAATGCGTGTTCCGGCTTCGAAAGCGCTGTACTTACCGCCACGTAACGGGCCGCCTGGCTTGTGATCGCCCAGCAATTCCTCTGCCTGGTCTGCATAACCGTCATCCACCACAGGACCGTTGTCGCTGGAAAGGATGATCAGCGTATTTTCCCTTATTCCCAGTCTGTCCAGTTCATCCAGAATCTGTCCGACACTCCAGTCGAATTGCACGATAGCATCCCCTCTCAACCCCATCGGGTTTTTTCCTCTGAAGCGGTCGTGTGGGAAACGGGGAACATGTACGTCGTTGGTGGCGAAATACATGAAGAATGGTTTGTCCTTGTTCGCTTTGATGAAATCGAGAGCATGTGTCGTGATGGAGTCTGCCAGGTTCTCGTCTTTCCATAAGGCTTTGCCGCCGCCTTTCATATAACCGATACGTCCGATACCGTTTACGATAGCCATGTCATGGCCGTGGCTGTGTTTCAGGTTATATAGCAGTTCCGGATGGTCTTTTCCCAGCGGTTCGCCTTCGAAAGGTTTCTCATAGCTGACTTCGATCGGTGCAGACGGGTCGTAATTAGCCACTTTACCGTTTTCGATAAATACACAAGGAACGCGGTCGGCCGTAGCAGCCATGATATAGGAATAGTCGAATCCCAGATCACCTAAAGCGGCGGGTAGCGGGGCATTCCAGTCCTGTTGGGCAGTCTTGTCTCCCAGTCCCAGGTGCCATTTACCAAGGGCAGCCGTTGTATAGCCTGCGTTCTTGAACATATCGGCGATGGTATAACGTTCGGGGCGGATGATCATTCCGGCGTTACCGGCAGCGATGTCCGTACCCGGCCTGCGCCATGCATATTCTCCGGTAAGCAGGGAATAGCGGGAAGGAGTACTGGTTGCAGCCGTTGCATGTGTATTCGTAAAACGGATACCACTGTTTGCCAGCTTGTTTACGTTAGGCGTTTGTACGCGGGTAGCTCCGTAGCATTCCAGGTCGCCGTAACCGAGGTCGTCGGCATAGATAAAGATGACATTCGGCTTTTGTGGAGTAGGCTGCCCCTGTTGGGCTTTCAATAGGTTAGGGACAAACAGAGTGCCCAATCCAAGCCCGATCAATAAGTTTGATTTCATGATATTTAATATCTCAGGTGAATAATTATAAATTCAGATTACAAATATCTGTTTTTTATCTGATAAAAACAATTTACCGTTTGATAACGTCGCGGTAGCAATGCTTTTATTGATAAAATACAAGCCCGGGAATCGAAATGGTATCGGAAGTCGCTTTTAGTATTTCCATTTTTACGAATTTCGTTTTGTGTCCATTAAAAGGAATGAACTGTTCTACCGGGTTGTTAACGATGTTTCCGAAACGTCCCTGTATAATGGGGTTTCCCCAGTTTTGCCCGTCATTGCTGAAGTAGAGGGCATACTCCTCGATGTGTCCTGCATGTTCAGTTTTATCAGGGAGATATGAGAAGCCTTTCAGTATATATTCCTGGTTATTGAAATTAAAAAGAAATTTGGCCGGAAGTTTTCGTATGATTCCTTTGAAACAATCGGACTCATTATTGTCTACCAGATATTGCAGAGGAGTATCTTGTACATAGATGCCGGAAGAGCTAATAATCCAATTATTGTCTGTCAATGCTTTCCGGTCATTTTTTATTTCCGCTTCTTTCGGAATGGGAGCCAGATAATACATGGATATGTTACTTAAAGAAACAGATACTCTGCTATTCAGGATACGAATACGGAACTGATCGGTTTCGACCGGTTCTTTCAGTCGGATCATTTTGCGGAAGCCGATGGTTGTACTGGATACAACTTCTTTCCATTCTCCTTCGATCAAAGCATCTATGGCAAAAGACTCTACTCTTTGCCCGTAATCACGGATGTTCTCCTGTAGTTTGATGACATTGATCGGGGTGGCAGCTTTCAGTTCGATCCTGACTTCGGCTTGTATCACTCCGTCCGGTGTTTGCCAGGAGGTAAAAGGATCATTGTCAGTCAGGACGTTTTTTTCTGAAGAGTTATCCCAACCTGAGACGGGAATTGTTTTTGCTCCCAACGCATAGTCCGTTTGCTTCATGGCTGCAATTATTTTACCGAAGTCGATCAGTTGTTTTGCATCTTTCCGGGGGATGCGGCCTGTTTTATCCGGCGAGAGGTTAGGCAGGAGGTTTGAGTTTTGACCAACGGTAGAGAAATAGCTGTTTACGAGATACTCCAATGACTTGGTCGTTTGGTCGTCATTCGGATTATAAAACCAACCTTTACGCAGTGGTAAGCCTCCCCGTGAGGGATACCATACCAGTCGTTTTTTATTCATTAATTCATCTATGCTCCCCAGGTTTTTGGCCGTGGAAGCGTGTCCTTTGATCTCTCCGCCGAACAATACATTTTCATCGTCTATCCCCTGAACGCTCCATTCCGTTTCGCGTCCCTGTCCGGCCTCGTTACCTACCCAACGTATGTCAGGTGCTGCACCGGATAACAATACATCCGGCTGAAGTTCGCGCGCTCTTTTAAAGATACGTTCCCAGGCAAAATTCATTTCTTTACCGCTGGTTTTGCTGTTTACGCCGGCGCCATCGAACCAGAGAAGATAGACGGGGCCATAATTCGTTAACAATTCTTCCAGCTGATGGATATAATAATCATTATATGCCTCTGTACCATAAGTCTCTTCATGCATATCCCAGGGGGAGAGGTAAAGACAGAGTTTCATATCATATTTTTTACAGGCATCGGCCACTTCTTTTACCATATCTCCTTGTCCGTTGCGCCAAGGAGAATGGGCGACAGTATGGTCGGTGTATTTACTGGGCCATACACAAAAACCGTCATGATGTTTTGTAACTAGGATAACGCCGGTGATCCCTGCTTCTTTGAATGTCTTGACCCATTCCTCCGCATCCAGTTGATCCGGATTGAAGATAGAAGGATCTTCTTTTCCAGTTCCCCATTCCGCTCCGGTGAAAGTGTTCATCCCGATATGAATGAAACCTAACATTTCCCGTTGCTGGTAATCCAGTTGGCGGTAGGAGGGACGGACTTCGGTTGCCAGTTTGATGACATCTTCCCGGGATGCATTAGCGGGTACGGAGAAGGATTTTCCTTCCTGTTTTTGAAGAGGAGTGTCGGAAGTACATGCTCCAAGTAAAAAGAATAAAGATAATAGATATAAGTAATTCATATAGCGTGTTTTAGTTTGAAAACCGGAGAAAGGGGAAATTTCCTGAACTTTTCTCCGGTTTTGTTTGATTAATTATCTCAGATTAGGATTGATATCCTGTTCCGATTGTGGAATCGGCCATTTATAGTCTTGCTGGCGGAAATTCCATTTATTTACATACCAACGGCCATAAGGATCCTGAGATCCATCCCCGTCCACTTTTTGGGCTCCGGGGAATGGAGCTCCATAGAATTTACCCTGAAGGACTTCATGCGCAACTCCCCAACGAAGCAGATCCCAGTAACGAATGCCTTCCATCGCCAATTCCACACGACGTTCGTTGCGTAAAAGGGGACGCAGTTTATCTGCATTTGTTTCCGTGATCGGAGGCATATTGACGGATGCACGTTGTCTGACTGCATTTATCGTTTTGTCGAGAAGTTCCGTTGTAATCGTTTCTCCTCCTTCCAGTTTCGCTTCCAGATAACTTAGCAATACTTCAGCATAACGGATAACAGGAATATTAGGGCCGTATGTCCCGATATTTCCGTTATAGGTTTCATCAAAGTACTTTCTCATCATAAATCCGGTCTGGGTCGTTTGTCCTCCCTGTGTTTTGTCGGGACTGTCCGAGTCGGGATGTGAGATGTATGTGCTTCCCTTGAATGTCGCACCATCGTAGAAGATCGTATAGTCCAGGCGGGGATCTCTGTTCTCGCCCAGATTTTTAGGATTGTACAAAGGACTATCGTAGCTGAAAGGTGTACCGTCCTTGAACTGATAAGCTTCGAATAAACTTCCCAGGGGATTGATCAGACACCATCCTCTGTCTTTCACCGGATATGCATGCTGGCATATACCGCAACCTGCCATATCGGTCAGGTACTGCATTCCGATAATAATCTCTGCGCTGTTTTTATTTGCAGGATAGAATACCGATTGATAATCCGCTTCGATAATATTCTCTCCCATGTTAATGATTTGCTCGAAGGCGGCTGCGGCTTCTTTATATTGTTTGTCTGCTAGAAGCGTTCTACCCAGGAATGCATAAGCCGCCTGTTGGGAAGCCCGGCCGGTTTCAGAAGCCTGCAGATCTTTCCAGTGGGGAAGATCAGGAATACTTTCTGTTAACTCCCGGGTAATAAAGGCAACGATTTCAGCTTTAGTCTGTTTCGTAACGACATTTGCTTCATCCTTGGTCAGCACTTTAGTTACCAAAGGCACATCCTGGAAATATTGTGCCAGATAGAAGTATTGCACTGCTCTCAAAAAGCGTGCCTCAGCTTTGAAGCGGTTTACGACTTCCTCACTGGCCGGAACTTTATCGATCCCTTCCAGAAAACGGTTGCAACGGGCTATCTTGGTATATGAGTTAGACCAATAGGAGGCTATAAATGAATTGTTGGGAAGTAGAGAACCATTGACCATTTTCATGAAATTGGAATTCGTTCCTCTACGGTCATATGCATTGTCGGATGCAAATTCAAGAAATATCAATCCTCCGTAAGACCACCAGTCCATAGGGTTCATCTCGTTCGCATTGAAAGTGATGTTGCCTTTATAAATACCGGTTAATGCAATCAGGGCATTTTCTTCACTGCTCCAGAAGGTTTCTTCGGAGAACTGATCCAGCGGTGTGCGTTCCAGATCGCAGGAGGTGTTCAGCAGGATAGCTGCAATGATATAATATATGATAAATTTACTACGTTTCATCTTTGTTAGAATTTGAGGTTAATACCAAATGTGTAGGTCGCAAGGATCGGGTAATAGTTCCCTTCTGTATTGATTTCAGGATCCCATCCTTCCCTATATTTATTCCAGGTACATGGATTTTCGGCTGTTACATATAGACGTAATCTGGATATGCCGGCCTTTTTCAGAATAGATCCGGGAAGCGTATAGCCTACCTGTATTGTTTTCAGACGGAGATAGGATGCGTCGAGCAGCCAGAAGTCGGATACTTCCATGTTCTGTTCCTGTACGTTTCTGACAGACTGTAAACGAGGATATTCCGGATACCGTTGCGGGTTGGCCGGATCGAAGCGGCCGTCTGCCTGCCAGCGTTGGATATTTCCATCTCCGCAGAGCGCCCAGCCTGAGAAACCGGAAAGCAACCCTTTTACACCGGCTACACCTTGCAGTTGAACCTGTATGTCAAATCCTTTATATTCGGCTCCTAAGTTCAGTCCGAATGTATATTTGGGAATACGGGAACCCAGATATACACGGTCGTAATTCGGATCGACCACTCCGTCGGGTTTACCGTCCGGCCCGCTGATATCTTTAAAGCGGATGTCGCCGGCCTGTGAATTCGGATTGACTTTTGTCTGGTCTGCCCATTCACCGACTTCTTTATCCGTCAGGAAGACTCCATCGGTTTTATAACCGTAATACATATCTATCGGATAGTTAATGAATAGATTGCTACCATTACCGACCATGCCATTCAGCTGTTCTACATTGCCGACACCTAAACTCATTACCTTGTTATTGATGATACTGAAATTTCCATTGATGTTGTAAGATACTTCACCTATTTGATTACGGTGTCCGATCTCAAATTCCCAACCTGTATTTTTCAGCTTACCGGTGTTCATCTCTGAGATCTTTTGTCCTAATACGCTGGATATGCTACCGCTGGGCTTATACAGAATATCATAAGTTTTGCGATAGAAATAGCTGGCATTGAAACTTAATTGTCCGTTCCAGAATACACTTTCGAAACCGGCATCCACAGTCTGTGTTTCTTCCCATTTGATCGTAGGGTCGGTGGCTGTCGTTACAGCCGCCCCCAGAGCGTAATTGTCTCCGAAAGGATAGTTCTGTCCCAGCTCAAATACGGTTTGGTAAGGATAGTTTCCGATATTCTGGTTACCCAATATACCCCATGATGCTTTTAGCTTTAAATTATTGATCCAGTCCAGATCTTCGTTTTCCTTGAAGAACGACTCTTCCGATATTCTCCAACCTGCGGCAACAGAAGGGAAGAAACCATACTTGTTATCTTTGGGAAAACGGGAAGAACCGTCGTATCTGATGGTAGACTCCAGTAAATACCTCTCATCGAAGTTGTAGCGCAGTCTTCCGAATAAAGATTGGATCGCCCAGTCGTTGCCACCGCCTGAACTCTTTTGATTATCCGGTGAACCGGCATTCAGATAAGGTAGATCGTTTCCAGGGAATTTATCGCGTTCTCCGATTAATGTCCGATAGGCTTCTTCTTCCCAGGAGTAACCGATAAGTACGCCCAGGCTATGTTTGTCTATCTGTTTACTGTAATCGGCAGTGGCCTGAAATGTTTTGTAGATCGTTTTCCGCATTTCATGCTTTAAGGTAGACGGGCCGATTGTCTGGTCGGCCAACTGGCGGGTCGCATTATAAGTCCGTTGTTCCAGATTCTTGTGGTTAAAACCGCCGATGGCAGATAACTTCAGGTCTTTGATCGGACTGTAATCGACTCTTATTTGTGCATTTACCTTGAAAACGGGCTCTTCAAAGAATGAATTACTGTATAATACACTTGGGGGCGTTCCTTCAGATTTACCTCCTAAGCCCAGTTCTCCGTTTGAAAGGAATGTAGGCCATAAACCCGGCATACGAACGGCACTGGATACTATATCCAACATCTTTCCTGTCGGTTCGTTGCGGGTTGCATAGGTTCCTGCTAATCGGGTCGTGATGGTCAAGTTAGGGAGAATATCCGTGATCAGGTTTAAGCGGGTATTGTATCGTTCATAATTATTTTTCTTGATCAGACCGTCCTGATGAAGATAACCGAACGATAGCATGTACCGGTTGCTGGAAGTTCCTCCGTTCAGTGTCAGGTCATGACCGGTCTGTATGCCGTTTCTACTGAACACCTCATCCAGATAATTGGCATTGGCATAATTATCCGGATCGCTGCCGTCTCTGAACTTTTGTATTTCAGCCTGTGTATAATACTCTTTACCGTCAGCTTCGTTTAATAATGAAGCATATTCCCAGGAGTTAACGAATTTAGGTAATGCGGTTGCTTTGTTCATTCCGACATACCCGTTATAGCTAATCGATATTTTCCCTTCTTTTCCGGTTTTGGTCGTGACCAAAATAACACCGTTGGCTGCCCGGGCTCCATAAATAGCGGCTGTGGATGCATCTTTTAGGACAGAAATGCTTTCTACATCTTCCGAATTGATATCATTCAGATCGCCTGGGATACCATCGATCAGAACCAAAGCGTCTGCTTTCGCGGTATTGTTTTCATCATTACTGAAAGAAGCAACCCCTCTGATACGTATTTGCCCGCTACTGTTACCCGGTCGTCCCGAACGTTGGATAACGGTGACTCCTGCCATTTGTCCCGCTAATGCATTCGACAACATCGGGGTAGAGCGGTTGGCTAGCTTCTCACTGCTTACCTGGGCGATCGAACCGATCACATTAACCCTCTTTTCCGTACCGTATCCGACAACTACAACTTCGTCAAGAGCTTGTGTGTCTTCGGTCAGTTGGATATTGTAGATCGTGTTGTTATTAATGGTAATCGTTTTTGACAGATAACCGATATAGGAAATCTGTAATTTGCTGCCTGCCGGAACATCTAAGGAGAAGTGACCATCCAGATCGGTAATTGTTCCTGAAGAAGTACCTTCCACTACAACATTTGCCCCGATGATCGGCAAACCGCTTCCGTCGACAATCGTTCCTGTTATCTTTTTAGGACTATTGCCGGATGATTGTTTTTGGGGTTGTTCAACGGGGACGATAATGATATGCTTGTCCTCGAATCGGAAAGAGAAACCACTGTCCTGAAGTAAATCGGTGAAAATAGAAGATAGACTTTTATTATCAAAGTTCTTATCTACTTTCTTGTTGATATTCAGTTTCGTTTGATTGTAAGCAATGCTAAGCCCTGTCTGTTTTTCTATTTCCTCGAATGCCGTCAGTAATGTCTTGTTTTTTGCAGCAATTGATATTCGTTGGCCTTGCGCCCAGCCTATGTTAATGGTAAATAGGCACAATAGCATAAAGATTAACAATTTACGTAATTTTAAGAGCGGATATATGCTCTCCTGATAGTTTATTTTCATATTTTTGTCAATTAAATCAATGAATACTAAATTTAAGATCCCTAAGATTATTAAATGTTGTTTGTTGATTTCGGGGGTCCGGGAAAGGTGTCGCAATTTTTTCTCGGTCCCTTTTTTTGTTATTTCGCTCCTTTCTTTTTAAGTGGTTGAATTGTGATTATGTTATCTTCTATTTCGTAAGTTAAACCGCTGACAGTCATTGTTAGAATTTTCATGACGGTATTGATGTCTTCCTGTTTCTGGAATTTTATGGTGTATAAATCCTTTGTGAACAAACGCGGATTTATCACAAAATCTACGGCATATACTCGATGGATAGTAGCCAGTATTTCTTTCAGTGGCTGGTTCATAAAGTTCAGTTCTCCCTTAATCCAACCGGAATAATTGGCTGCGTTGATCATTCTTTTCTCAAATGTCCCGGTTCTATAGTTATATTCCAACTGTTCGTTGGGGGATAAGATAAAGGAGTTTTCATCCTCTGTTGTTTTATTTACTTTCACAGCTCCGTTTTCAAGAGTTGTAATGATCTTATCGCTTTCGATATAGGCCTGTACATTGAATTTCGTTCCAAGTGCCTGCACTTTTATGTAGTTTGTTTTTACTATAAAGGGATGTTTTTTGTCTTTTTGGACAGTAAAGTTTGCTTCTCCCGATAAATAGATAGAGCGTGTGTTTCCCTTAAATTTCTTAGGATATATAAGGATACTACCTGAATTTACATTTGCTTTGGAGCCATCCGGTAATATCAATTCCTTCTTTTCTCCATCCGGAACGAAGCATTGTACCAACTCTGTTTCGGTAGTGTGTTTCTGTATGTATAAATAAGAACCGACGATCGATAACAAAGGTATGATCAGGATGGCCGCTGCCCGTGCTATCGTTCTGGTTATCCTGTGCAGGCGCTTTTCCTGCTGGGCGTTTTTTATTTTCCTCCGCGTTTCTTTAAATGATTGATAGGTGTTCTGGTCTGCCGCCAACGGGTATTCGTTCCAAAGAGAAAAAAGAACTTCCTCTTTTTCCTTTTGTTTGGAAGGAGTGATCAGCCATTTCCATATATTGTTCCGGAGTTCGGGATCAAATGTATGGTTGACCAGATTATGTAGTATTTTATATGCTTTTGACATGTGTGTATATTTCCTGTTTTGTATATAAGATACGTGAGGCGGGAAGTACACACAGCCGAAAATGAATTTTTTTCAAAAATAATTTTAATCGTCCTGTGTTCGTCGGGGATCAGAGGAAAGCAAGGATGAAGAATCCTATGATTTTGCGGATATCGGCTAGTGCTAGCGTCAGATGATTTTCAACAGTCCGCTTACTAATGGACAGGCGTGTTGCAATCTCATCGTTGGATAATCCGTCCACACGGCTCATCCGGTAGATTTGTTTTCGTTGAGGCGGCATCTTTTCGACAGCGACAGAAATAAGGAATTCCAGTTCTTTGGCGTATAGTTCTTCCTCTATGCTGTCATTTTCGCCGGAAACAAATGCGGCATGTTCTGTTTGTTGCTGGTAATCTTTGAATAATAGAGACCGCTCGATATGGCGGAAGACCGTATTCTTCGCTATACGGAATAAGTATGCATTCAAGTTTTCGATATTCGTGAGCCGTTCCCTGTTCTGCCACATGGATACGAATATATCCTGGGAAATATCTTCAGCCTCTTCCTCGTTTTGCAGGATTCCGCTGATGAATCCTTTAATTCGTGGAAAATAATGCAGGAACAATGACTCGAATGCCTGTTCATCACCCCTGCTGACTGCTTCTATGTATCCCTTTTCGGTGGTGAAATCCATTAATAGATAGATTTATTATCTCCTTATTCAGTTGCAAAGATAAAGATCGTTTATAATTAAAAGGAAAAAAAATTATAAAACTACTATCTTATCTTAGGCAAGTTGGCGCCCTGCTGTTTTCATATAGCGCATGGAAACCTTATTTTAAAAGACTAAATAGCGGTAGTATTATTAAAATAATAGTATATTTGCATCGACTGTCATATTTTCACGAAGTGGTGAATCTGCTTCTTAATTAAGGTTGCGGGCATTATTGCCTGCAACCGTTATTGGTATACGGTTTCGTACCCCCGTGGAGAGTATTAATGTGCCTCCGGCTTCGTGAAAGTGACAGTCAACGGGAAAGGCGAAACCGTTTTTTTTTCGCCTGCTTTAATCTCTAATATATTAAATTATGGAAGCAGAAAACAATTCCCCCGTTGTTGACACCTCTGGTTCTGAACATATCGTTCAGCAGTTCCAACAAGACATTTCAAAAGATGCTTATTTTGAAGAAGAGTCTATGCGTATCAAGCAGGCCTTTTCCAATACGAAGCAAGGAGAGGATCAACTTCTCTAACCTATTGTCGATGGCTGTCGGTAATGTAAACTGGTAATTATCGGCAATAGATTAGTCGCTTATCGTATATTTATGATGCGATTGTTTTGCAATTGGATAATAAAATGTAGTTTTGTTAAAACAATATACATTATGAATAAAGATTTTAATTACGATTTGCTGCCGTATAAGTTCGCTCACTGTGCGAACAGCCAATGCAAACGAGCTGATGAGTGCCTTCGTAGTAAGGCCATGCAACATATTCCGGCAGAGCGCAAGACTATAACTCTTGTCAGTCCGGCGTATGCGAATCCGGGCAATGGGGATTGCACTTTCTTTAAAGCTGACCGGTTGCAGCAGTTTGCCCTGGGAATGACAGACTTACTGGCCCGTATACCACATAACGATGCGGTAGTGATCAAACAACAGATGTTAACCTATTTCGGACGAACGCATTTTTATCGCCTTTGGCGCAAAGAACGTCTTTTTACTCCCGAACAACAGGAGTATGTCCGTCAGTTGTTTCTTCAGCGGGGTATTCAGGAAGCTCCCCAGTTCGATGAATATGTAGAGCAGTACGAGTGGTAAAAAGTATATTACTTTAAAAGTGTTTCATCCTAGTGAAACAACTGTTTCATATAGGAGAAACAAGTGTTTCACTAGGATGAAACAAAACAGGGCATAAGGTCTGCATCGGATAAAATAGCAGAGGGGATATCGGTAGAGTTAATAAAAACCGATATCCCCTTTCTGTTTGTCGGAGCGACCTGTCGTAACAAATAAACTTTAGTAAAAGAAACTTAGTTATAAGTACAATGGGTTTTGCTTTAATACTCCATTTGTTTTGTCTATTTGTATTTGAGGGATAGGAAAGAAATAATGCTTCGGACGTGAAAATGTTCTGGAGATCCCGTTGTAAGCATTCGGATCAGCGAGAAGTTTGGCAATGTCAACCCATCCGATACGATCCCAACGAACCAAGTCGAAAAAGCGACGATTTTCACCCGCTAACTCCAAACGTCTTTCCCGTATTAAATCCTCTTTGGTTGCATTCTGTAAAGCAGATAAACCCACTCTTTTGCGTACGGCATTGATTTCTTCATCCCCGGAAAGCCCTTTGCGTATTTTAGCTTCTGCAACCAGCAGATATATGTCAGCGCTTCTCATTAGAGGGAAAATCTGGCTTAAATCAACAGTAAAAGATTCTCCGTCTAGCCGATATTGGGCATTTTTTCGGAATGCGTAACCTGTTGTAGAATAAGTTGATGAGAATGTTTTGCTGAGGCCTTCTACTTCAACAATGTCTCCTTCCGAAAGGATGGTCATACCCAACCGGGGATCGTTACCAAATGCCTTGACCAAACTTAGGGTCGGTTGCCAGAAAGGCCATCCTCCCCATTCTCCGATAGACCAGAAATAGCCATTTTCCAAATCTTGCTTCAAAGCCAAACTACCGTTTGAACCATTCATTTGAAACAATATTTCAGTTGTTGTGGCATTCGCTTTCAATGTGAAATTGTCCATGAAATTGTCCGATAAGGCATATAAAGGATTTTCAATGATTTTATTTCCTGTTTCGATGGCTTTGTCTAACATTTCCTCTTTAGCTTCGTAGCAAGACCAGTGTACATATAATTGTGTCAGGTAAGCTAAAGCCGTACCTTTGTGCACACGACCGATTTCGGTTGTTTCCGGCAATAAATCTGAAGCTTTTTTCAAGTCTTCTTCTATTTGTGCCAAGACTTCGTCTATAGTGCTTTTAGGCTTGTTGTAGTTATTATTGTTAACATCCTCATCTGTTATCACGGGTATTTCTCCGTGTACAAGATATAACCACCAATGTGCATAAGCTCTAAAAAACAATGCTTCTCCCAAGCAACGATTTTTTGTGGCTTGAGAAATCAGGTTATCTGGCATTTGCGGGACGTTGATGATTACAAGATTGGCACGAGATACCATTTCATATTTGGTTTGCCATTGATAGTTGGGCAATAACCCTTCTGTCGGTGTACAGGTAAACCGGTTGATAGGAATATCGAAATCATAATGATCTCCATTGTTGTAGATATCATCTGAACAAGCATCGTAAGTTGCGTCGTCGTGTCCGGTAAAAGCATCACTTAACATGATTGAATAAACTGATGTGACAGCATCGATCGCATCTTGTTCACTTTTGAAAAAATTCTGGCTGGTATATTTACCTTGTGGGTCGGCTTCCAAAAAATTATCCAGGCAACCGGTAAATAAAACCAGGCAAATCAATAGTGTGCCGGTAAATAAAACATTCGTTCTGTTTTTCATATATTTAATTCTTATAAATCTAAAGTGAAACCAATTGAAAATGTCCTGTTCATCGGATAGGCTGCTGTGTCTACCCCTTTTTGAAGAGAGCCGCTGTAGCCCAGTTCGGGAGTTATTCCCGAATATCCGGTGATGGTGAATAAATTAGTACCAGTGAGATACATTCGAAGATTATTTATGCCGATTTTAGATGTGACTGTATGGGGCAATGTATATCCTACTGTCAGGTTTTTCAGCATGAGATAATCTCCTTTTTCTATGAATAGGTCAGACACCCGGTAATTGTTGTTTAAATTATAATCGGGTAAAGTCATTCGTGGAATACTGTTACTTGTTCCTTCTCCGCGCCAGCGAGATAATGCTTCATGGTAAAGATTAAAGTTTTGTGTTGCATCTAATCCTGTCATGCGGTCTGCATTATATAATTTGACACCCAGATTAGAAGTAAAGTTGAATGACAGATCGAATCCTTTGTAAGTCGCAGCTCCGGTAAAGCCGACCACTGCTTTGGGATGAGGATGTCCTAGATTCACACGGTCTGCTTCATCAATTTTACCGTCTTGATTCATATCCAGAAAACGGACATCGCCCGGTTTTATACCGGCCACTCTCATTGGATCGTCATTCCGTAGCCCCGGATCATTGTCTATCTCAGCTTGGTTTTGATACAGACCGTCTGTTTTCCATCCATAAAAAGATCCGAGAGGCTGCCCTTCGTATGTTCTGGAAATAACAGCGTTAGTGCGTCCGTATCCCGGCCCGGCAATGTATTCGTCGCCATACAGTTTGGTGACTTTGTTTTTGATGAAAGATGCGTTTAATCCCAGGTTGTATTGGAAATCACTACCGATAGTATTGTTGTATCCGATTTCTATTTCAAAACCATGATTTCTCATTTCACCGATATTACTGGGAGGAATGCTGATCAATCCTAATGTTCCAACCTCGACAGTACTTAACAGCATGTCTTTTGTTCTCTTGTCAAAGTAGGTCAGCGTACTTGTCAGTTTATTATTGAAGAAGCCTGCATCAATAGCTATGTTTGTCATGTCGGTATGCTCCCAGGTGATACTTGGATTACCAAGCTGTTTCAGGGTAGAACCGATCAAGTGATTTCCATTGATGTTATACATATTCCAATTACCCCCACCTTTTTCTATTGTTGATAAATATTGGAAATCATCAATTTTCTGGTTTCCTAAACTACCCCAACCTCCTGTCAACTTCAGATTGCTTATCACATCAATATTTTTGATGAAACTTTCTTCAGACAATCTCCATCCAAGTGAGAAAGCAGGAAAAATACCCCAACGGTTTCCTTTGGCAAATTTGGATGATCCGTCCGCACGCATGGTGACGGTCAGTAAATATTTGTCCAGGTAACCATAAAATCCACGTGCGAAATACGAAGCCAACGCATTCTCATTTTTGGCTACGCCTTCTGCATTTTGGATATTTTGTCCATTGTTCAGATATTGTTGGTCTTTTGATTCATCTGAAAAAATACGTCTCTCGGCTCCGAAATCATCTCCTTTGTATTTTTCGGTAGAGAAGCCGACAGAAATATTAACGTTGTGTTTCTTGGCGATTGTCTTGTTATAGGATAAAAATGTTTCGGCTATTAAGGTATATTCATTGCCATAATGTCTGCGCAACTCTGCTTCCGGACGAGGAAACGGCTGGTTTTTGATGACCGGCAAGAATTGATTTTGTATGCTGGTGTATGAATTTGCACCGTAATTGCCTTTTAGATACAATCCTTCCAATATATTGTACTCTAATGTTATTGTTCCGGATAAGCGCTGGTTGGAGTAACCGTCCAGGTCGATATTGTTGTGCATTACAGGATTATTAAGGTCACCTAAATAATCTCTGTTTCCTCCGACACTTCCCCATGAGCCATCTTCATTTTTTACAGGTATAGCTGGATTATAACGTAATGTGTTCCAGAAACTACCATATACATCTTCCGGATTCATTAGAGAGAATTGGAAACTTTGTCCTATTTTCAATTTTTTTGTGATCTGGTGATCAGAGTTGAGGCGTATCGAATAGCGTTTGAACTGGGAAGGTTCGATAGTTCCTTTTTCATTATAATACCCCAAATTCATATAAAAGGTCGATTTTTCACCGCCTCCTTTAATAGACAAGTCTATATTGTTTGTCGTACCTGTTGTAAAATAGGCATCTTGCCAATCTGTTCTTTGGGTAGAGTAGTATGGATTGTCCCAAAAAGAGTCTACCGGAATACCGTTATTTGTATATCTTTCTCTCTTTAAAGAAACGAGTTCCTCGGCAGTTAATAAATTCAAACGATTGGAGGTCTTTGCAAAAGCTGTATATGCATTTAAGCTGATACTGATTTTCTCGTTCAGTCTACCTTTTTTAGTCGTGATGATGATAACACCGTTTGCAGCTCTTGTTCCATAAATGGCAGAGGCTGAAGCATCTTTCAATATTTCGACAGATTCCACATCATTTGGATTATAATCCCGTAGACTACCTCCAGCTATCCCATCAATAATTATCAATGGGTCTGCATTATTGATTGTTCCTGTACCACGGATACGTATGGATGGAGAATTACCCGGTCCTCCGCCTCCGGATACAAATTCAACTCCTGATACACGGCCTTGCATTGTATTTGCAATATTGGCTGTGGGTATATTCTTAAGTTCTTCTCCTTTTATTTGCGATATGGATCCTGTAACATCTCTTTTTTTCTGAATTCCATATCCGACAACAACAACTTCATCAAGAAATTGTGTGTCTTCTTTTAAAGTGACAGTAATGTCTTTTTGTCCTTTCAGATGAATGTCTTGTGAAATGTATCCGATGAAAGATACTGTCAGGGTTGTTTTCTGGGAGGCCTCAAGAATGAACTGTCCGTTCAAGTCAGTAATTGTTCCCTTGTTTGTTTTTTTGTCGATCACATTGGCTCCGACGACAGGCATTCCTGTTTCATCGATCACTTTACCGGTAATTTTTCCTTCTTCACTTGTTTTATCTGTCAACAACACGATTTTGTAATTTTCTATCCGGTAGCTGCCAGGCGTGAGCAACTGGTTCAATACTTCTTTGATACTGGCATCTTTGAGATTCAGGCTGACCTGCCTGCTCATATCGATCTCTGAATTGTTGAAGAAAAAGACAAACGGGGTTTTTTCTTCGATCACTTTAATAGCTTCACTCAATGTCACACTGGTTAGTTCCAAACTGATTTTCGTATTTTGTGCATAACCGTTTATTGCGTAAAGTTGGAAAAAGCAAAAGCTTATAAATAATAGTATTAACTTCATTTTTCTGAATGAATTAATGTTAAGAAAGGGAATAGCATTCCTCTCCGTGGAATTTTTTTTCATACATTTGTATTGTTTTGAATTTAACTTATTGTTCTCATCTTCTTGTTTTTGAGAACAGTTTGTTTCACATTACCGGGCAAATGTTACCAGCATTTGTCCGGATTGTTTTTTAGACTCTCCGGTTTCTTATCCCATAGGCATTCTGTTTTTATTGTTCGTATTATTTAGGTTTTACATAGATAACATCATCTTTGATCGAATAACGGATAGGTGCGATCATTTCCAGCAACTTGAATATTTCGTCGGGCGATTCTTTCCGGATCGTCAGCGACAGGCGCTGATCGACAGGAGTTCCTTGCTGGCAGACAAGTTCCATGCCGTACCATAATTTTATCTTGTGTAAAATGACGGACAGTTTTTCATTGTTGCATACCAGCTTTTCATTGATCCATAATATGTATTCTGAGGCGTCTACCTCTTTTATTTCATGGACTCCGGTCTGTTTGTTCAGGGTGATTCGTTGGTTGGGTTTCAATAGAATACTGTTCGGATTATTGGGTAACACTATTTCAACCTTGCCAGTGAGCAGGGTGGTTTCACTGTTTGCTTTATCCGAGTAATCCTTTACGTCGAAACTTGTGCCAAGTACATTTACAGTCATCTGGTTGGTCTCGACGAAAAATGGCGCCTGTTCGTTCTTCTTTACCTCGAAATAGCCTTCTCCTTCCAGTTTGACTTTTCTGTATTTGTCGGAAAACTTGTCAGGATAAGTCAGCTTACTGTTTGTATTTAGCCATGCGATGCTTCCATCAGGAAGTGTAACGGAGCCTTTACTTCCTTTACCCATGATGGCTTGGTTTATGATGACAGCTTCCTTTGCTGCGTAAATGTTATCCGTCGTGTTTTTACCTATATAATATCCCCCGATAGAACAGGCCAGGAGAATGGCAACAGAGGCTGCAATATGTAAAAACGGACGTATATAACGTTTGGGTGAATGACTGTTTTGTTCGTTACGACGGAGGTTCTCTTCAAATATCCGGAAAGCTTTTTCTGTGTAACCCGGCGCATAAACCGGAGTTTTTCCGGATGCTAGCCAGATGTCCCGTAAGTCGATGAATGTCTTTTTATTCGTTTCGCTTTCCCGTAACCAAACGAGAAGACGTTCTTTTTCATCCTTGTCGGCTGTCTTTTGTAAATATTTTAATATGATGTCGTTCATCCTTAGTCTGATATCTTTAGGGTGATTATTCAGTTACTCTTCTACATTATCACAAAACAAAATCGATTAACCCTACCTCAATGAAGAAAAAAAGATTATTTTTACGCAAATATTTAGGGGAACCGGAGATACAGTAATGAAAACCATCAGTGATAATAAGTATAACGAAAGGGGTAACAGATTGGGCGAGTTTGTTTTATTTCAGAAGCTTTTTGAGGATTATTTTCGCTCTTTGGTCACATACTCTTACCGGTATGTGAACGATTGGTCGGTGGGTGAAGATATCGTACAGGATGTGTTTATGGCTCTTTGGATCAATCGGGATAAGATTGATTTTGAGGAACCGATAAAGCCTTATCTGTACCGGGCTACCTATAACAGATCGATTAACTATCTTAATTCCGTACCTGTTCAGAGGCGTGTAGATCATATCGATGTGCTGGATGAATTGATCGACCGGGAAATATTGTCGTATAACCAGCATGACAATTTGCTGCTGAAAGAGATAGAAGAGGAGATAACCTCTTTTGTCGGTACGCTTCCTGAACAACGTAAAAGAGTGTTTCTGTTGAGCCGTGAAGAAAATCTGAAGAATAAAGAAATAGCGCTTCGGCTGAATATTAGTGAGAAGGCAGTAGAAAAACATATAACCAAGGCCTTATCCGATATCCGTACCCACCTGACAGAAACTGGCTTGATGTCAGGGCTGATTTGTTTTTTGCTGAATCAGAACTGATATGTATCTTGCGATTGTACTTATGGAGAACTAAAATTAATTATGGATATTCTTATCTGCCACATATTTATTATCTTTGCAGTCTGTTATTGGAATATCTTAATAAATCGACGATATGATTCTATTCTTTCAATCTCCAACAAAGACGGTGCTGGCTGTTGAGGCCGCACATGCTTTCTCTCCTGAAGATGTTCAAAAGCTCGTTTGGTTGTTTAGTGAAGCAACTCCCGTTCAATCGGAAACATTGGATGGCTGGTATGTTGGCCCACGCCGGGAAATGATTACCCCGTGGAGTACTAATGCCGTGGAAATCACCCAGAATATGGGATTGAGCGGTATCTCACGTATCGAAGAATACTTCCCTGTTTCTTCCGGTGAGGCAGACCACGACCCGATGTTGCAACGCATCTACAACGGCCTGAACCAGGATATCTTCACGATCAGTAAACAACCGGATTCGATTGTTTATATTGAAGATATCGCAGCTTATAACAAAAAAGAAGGACTGGCTTTGAGCGACGAAGAAGTTTCTTACCTCAACGAAGTAAGCCAGAAACTGGAACGTAAGCTGACCGACAGCGAAGTATATGGTTTCGCACAGGTGAACTCGGAACACTGCCGTCATAAGATTTTCGGCGGTACATTCGTCATTGACGGAGAAGAGAAAGAAAGTTCTCTTTTTAACCTGATCAAGAAAACATCTGCAGTAAACCCGAACAAGCTGGTTTCTGCTTATAAAGATAATGTGGCTTTCAACGAAGGCCCGGTGGTAGAACAGTTCGCTCCGCTGACAGGCGACAAACCTGATTTCTATGCAGTGAAAGAGATCAAGACGGTTATCTCGCTGAAAGCGGAAACACATAACTTCCCGACAACAGTAGAACCGTTCAACGGTGCTGCTACCGGAACAGGTGGTGAGATCCGTGACCGTCTGGGTGGTGGTAAGGCTTCTTTGCCTATCGCCGGAACAGCCGTTTACATGACTTCTTATCCGCGTACCGAAGGTGCCCGCGAATGGGAAAAGATCATGGATCCGCGTCCCTGGTTGTACCAGACTCCGGAACAGATCCTGATCAAGGCTTCAAACGGTGCTTCTACGTTCGGTAACCATTTCGGACAGCCGCTTATCTGTGGTTCCGTTCTGACTTTCGAACACGAAGAAAACAATAAGAAATACGCATACGATAAAGTAATCATGCTTGCCGGTGGTGTCGGTTTCGCTAATATGCGCGACGCACTGAAGGGGAATCCCGAACCGGGCGAAAAGGTGGTTGTGATCGGTGGTGACAACTACCGTATCGGTATGGGTGGTGGTGCCGTATCGTCTGTAAATACAGGACAGTACACCAGCGGTATCGAGCTGAACGCCGTGCAGCGTGCCAACCCCGAAATGCAGAAACGTGCAGCCAACGTGATCCGTGCGATCGCCGAGTCTGACGAGAACCCGATCGTTTCTATCCACGACCACGGGGCAGGTGGTCACCTGAACTGTTTGTCTGAGTTGGTGGAAGCAACCGGCGGACATATCGATATGAGCAAACTGCCTGTCGGCGACGCTACGCTTTCCGCTAAGGAAATTGTAGGTAACGAAAGCCAGGAACGTATGGGCTTGCTGATGAAGGAAGAAGACGTGGCACGCGTAAAACGTATCGCAGAACGCGAACGTGCTCCGATGTATGTGGTCGGAGAAACAACAAACGATATGAAGTTTGTATTCGAACAGGCCGACGGTGTGAAGCCTATCGACATCAAGCTCGAATATATGTTCGGTAAACCGCCGAGAACGATCATGACAGACCATACGGTCAATGAAACGTATGCTCCGGTAGTTTACAAGGAATCGGAATTGCACCATTATCTGGAAAACGTACTGCAACTGGAAGCTGTTGCTTGTAAAGACTGGTTGACCAATAAGGTAGACCGTTCTGTAACAGGTAAGATCGCCCGCCAGCAGTGCCAGGGTGAATTGCAGTTGCCACTCAGCGACCTGGGTGCGGTAGCGTTGGATTACCGTGGAAAAGCCGGTATCGCTACTTCTATCGGTCACGCTCCGCAGGTGGCTATGATCGATCCGGCTGCCGGTTCTGTAATGGCTATTGCCGAGTCGCTGACGAATATCGTATTCGCTCCGCTGGCTGACAAGCTGGAAGGCGTATCGCTGAGTGCCAACTGGATGTGGCCGTGCCGCAACGAAGGGGAAGATGCCCGTTTGTACACGGCTGTCGAAGCTGCTTCCGATTTTGCCTGCTCATTGGGTATCAATATCCCGACAGGAAAAGACTCTTTGTCGATGACTCAGAAGTATGGTGACGAGAAGGTGATCGCTCCGGGTACGGTTATTATTTCAGCCGGTGCCGAGGTAAGCGATATCCGCAAGATCGTTTCTCCTGTTTTGGTGAACGACAAGAACTCATACATATATTATATAGACTTCTCGTTCGATACGATGAAGCTGGGCGGTTCTGCTTTTGCCCAGGTTTTGAACAAGCTGGGTGACGAAGTGCCGACAGTAAAGGATAGCGAATATTTTGCCGATGCGTTCAACGCAGTGCAGGAAGCTATCGAAAAGAACCTGATCCTTGCCGGTCACGATATCTCAGCCGGTGGTATGATCACGGCTTTGCTTGAAATGTGCTTCGCCAACGTAGAAGGCGGTTTGCAGGTCAACCTGGATAAGTTGTCGGAAACAGATATCGTTAAGATCCTGTTCGCTGAAAACCCGGGTATCCTGGTTCAGGTGAAAGACAAGAAAGCATTCGAAAAGTTGATGGAAGAAGCCGGTGTAGGTTTCGCCGTTATCGCCAAGCCGACCGACGAACGTCATATCCTCGTCGACAAAGACGGTGTGGAATATCACTTCGGTATCGACTATATGCGTGATGTATGGTATGAATCTTCTTACAAGCTGGATGTAAAACAGTCGGGAAGCGTATGCGCAGGCAACCGTTTTGAAAACTATAAGATGCAGCCGCTGGAAGTGAAGTACAATAAGAACTTCACCGGAAAGCTTTCTTCTTATGGCTTGTCTGCCGACCGCAAGACTCCGAGCGGAATCAAAGCGGCTGTAATCCGTGAAAAGGGAACACAGTGCGAACGTGAAACGGCTTACGCACTGTATCTGGCAGGTTTCGATGTGAAAGACGTTCACATGACCGACCTTGCTTCAGGACGCGAAACGCTGGAAGATGTAAACTTCATCGTATTCTGCGGTGGTTTCTCCAACTCCGACGTACTGGGTTCTGCCAAAGGATGGGCCGGTGGTTTCTTCTACAACGAAAAGGCGAAGAAAGCGCTCGAAAACTTCTATGCACGTCCTGATACGATGAGTATGGGTATCTGTAACGGTTGCCAGCTGATGGCCGAACTGGGACTGGTTTATCCGGAACACGAAAAGAAGCATAAGATGTTGCACAACGACTCTCATAAGTTCGAGTCTAACTTCGTAACATTGGAGATACCGAAGAACAACTCAATCATGTTCGGTTCTTTGAGCGGAAGCAAGATCGGTGTTTGGGTGGCTCACGGAGAAGGTAAGTTCTCTTTCCCGTATGAAGAAAAAGAATATCATATTGTTGCTAAATATAACTATGATGGTTATCCTGCCAACCCGAACGGTTCACCCTGGTCTGTTGCCGGTGTATGTTCGAAAGACGGTCGCCATCTGGCCATGATGCCTCACCCGGAACGTGCTTTGTTCCCGTGGCAGTGCGGTTACTATCCGAACGATCGTAAGAACAGCGACGAGGTAACTCCGTGGATCGAAGGTTTCGTGAATGCATACAAGTGGATTGAAGAAAACAAGAAGTAAAAAGAGATAGATCTTTTAAATGTAAAAAGGTTGCAGTGTATTGAACATTGCAACCTTTTTTTATGAATAAGCAGCCAGGGATATTATTATTAAGTGCGAAATAGTTAGTTAGTGCGGCTGCTTATCCATTTTGTTTTATAAGGTCGTTACCAGCCTTTTGTCGTTTGCTTTAACAATGGGTTGGCATCCATCTGGCGTTTGGGGATCGGGAAGATCGTGTATTCCTTGTCCGACGGATCGACGTCTTTGTCCCACCAGGCATTGCCGAAGCGTCCCCAACGGATCAGATCCGGACGGCGGCGGCGCTCGCCGATAAACTCACGTCCCCATTCGTCTACAAACTCCTGGTCTGTCAGCATGGCCGGGTTTTGTGTGTAGCTGTATTTGCTCCACTCGTCTGCCGGATAGTTTCTGATGCGTACGAAATCGAGTAGTTCGGCAGCTTTTGTCTTGTTGCCGCTTCTGTAATTGATCTCGGCCAGCATGTAGTAGATCTCTGCCAGGCGGATTTCCGGTGCAGACTGGCACATATACAGTCCGTCGCCTTCCTGCAGGTAAGGGAACTTATTAAAGCGAACTCCTGAGTTCTCTTCTCCCGTTGTTACACGCGATCCTTTTTCTTTGGCAGTGGTCAGGCCTTCGGAGAAACGGCCTACCTGGTCTACATAGATCAGCGGTTCGCCTTTGTACTCTTCTGTTCCTTTCACTGTCTCATCTGTATAACCATATCCTTTTGTATAATCGAACTTGTATTGCGTACCGATCATAAAGAAACCGTCATAGTCGCCGTTTGCGCTGGTGATCCGGAAAGGTTGCTTGCGGTAATCGCAGTCTGCAAATTTTTCGTACGGGGTTCCCAGTTGGCTGGCGAATTTGTAGACATTGCCGTCGAAATCCCTTGAAGGTGTCAGGTGAATACCGTTGTTACCGCCGTCGGGATTGCCCAATGCCTGTCCGGAAGTGTAATGCAGGAAGGAATCGTGGAAACCGCCGAACTGGTACACATTACGTTTGTGGGGGAATTCGAATAGAAGTTCGGGTGACCTGTAGCCTTTGATACCGGAGCGGAACGGATCGCGGTAGTCATTCTGGTTGATATGATATTCTCCGTATTTACCGGCAATAATATCTTCGCAGAAGGTCTTGCAATCGGCCGAACGGTCTACATTAAGCCATACTTGCGAATTGAAATAGATACGGGCCAGCAGTGCAGCGGCGGGAGCCTGGGTGAAGCGGCCGACGATGTTTTCCTTTTTCAGTTGGGGCAATACTTCTTTCAGTTCGCTTTCGATATAGTTGAAAACTTCTTCCGGCGCAGCCTGTGCGAGCAGTTCGTCGGGTGCATCTTTCTCTGTAAAGATAGGGACATTGCGATAGAAGTCGATCAGGAAGATGTAGAACCAGGCGCGTAAGGTACGCAGCTCGCCGATGTAATTGTTCTTTTCCTCGTCGGTAATACCCATTGCTTGGAAGTCGAGGATATTGAAGTCGCGGAGCAACGAGTTGATCTGCTGGATTCCTTGATACGGGCCAACCCAGCCACCGTTGATCTGGTTCATGTCATAATTCCATTTATGCTCATGCAGGCGAACCCATTGTCCATCGTCGTAGCCATGACGTCCCTTCTGTGTCCATACGAAATGGTCGCCGGTGAGTTCCTGCAACTGCCAGCGGTCGCCGTCCCATCCGCACCATTGCGCATGTTCGTACGGGCGGAGTACGGTGGCTTCGACGGAAGCCTTGTCGGTGAAATAGTTGTCGCTTGTCAATATATTGAATGGCTCTTCCGTCAGATCCGTACAGGAAGTAAAAGCCATAGTCGTTGCCAGCAGGCTGACTGCACAAAGTGATTTTATATTTTTCATGCTGTTTATGCTTTAATTTAGTAACTGATTTGAACTCCGAATGATACATTGCGAGCTGTCGGATATAAATCCATACTGCCTCTGCCGGCCCATAAGCCTGTCACGTCGACGCTCGACGGATCCATTCCGCCCGAATATTTGGTGATGGTAAACACATTCTTCATGGTGGCATAGATACGCAGGTTCGAGATCCATTTCGTGTTCAGTTTAGGTGTCCATCCCAACGTGATATTATCCAGCTTCAGGTAATTACCGTTTTCGAGAAAGTAATCGCACATGATCTTCTCTCCTTTGATATGGGCGTTCTCCTTATAGGCGGATGTCAGTTTGTTGATACCGGTTACGCCCTGCAGGCCATAATACATCTGATACTGGTTCAGGATCTGGTAATCGAAACGTCCGCGGAAATAGAGCGACAAGTCAAAACCCTTGTAAGTGAAGGTATTGCCCCAGGCCATTTCCCATTTGGGAGTACCGTTGCCGATATAGGTTCTGTCGGCTTCTCCGGCGTCGCGGCCACGCAGGGTTTCCCCTCCTTTTTCCCCGCCTTTGTATACCATGATATTTCCATCTTCATCGACACCTGCATAACGGTATCCGTAGAATGAACCGATCTCGATGCCATCCTGCAAACGTTGGCATGGGCCGGGGTTTCCCGGTGAGGGCAGACCGTCGCCTTCCATATAGCCTAGCTCGTACTTCTCGTTGGAGAATGATTTCAGCTTCGATTTGGTATAGGCAAGCGTAGCATTGGTGGAGTAAGTGAATTTATCTGTCTGTACGGCATCCCAGTTGACCTGCAATTCAAAACCTTTGGAGCTGGTCGTGCCTACATTCGTCATGATCTTTTCATGCAGATAGGGAGGAACCGGTACCTGGTATTCTCCGATCACATCTTTCCCTTCGCGGATGAAAAGATCCAGACTACCGGACAGGCGGGAGTTGAATAAGGTATAGTCGATCCCCAGGTTGTAGGATATCTGTTTTTCCCATGACAGATCCCTGTTCGGGTTATTTCCCGGCCCGTACACCTGAACCCATTTGCCTTCGCTGTTCGGCATCCATCCGTAGCCGGTATATTTCGCCAGGGAGATATATTTGTCGAAGCCCGACCGTCCGGTTTGTCCGTAAGAGAAACGAAGTTTCAAATCGTTCACCGTCTGTGAGTCTTCAAAGAAGGATAGACGGGAAACGCGCCAGGCTGCGGAAGCGGCAGGGAAAGCACCCCATTTATGATCGGTACCGAATTTGGTGTTTCCTTCGTAGCGGATAGATCCGGTGAACAGGAAAGTATTATCGAAATCGTAGTTGACACGTCCCAGGAAAGCGATTGTCTTTTCCTTGTTCTTATCCGACTCCATTCCGAGGCGTCCGTCCGCTTTGTTGTAATCGCCTGCTCCCAGGTTGTTATACAGGAAGGCATCTGTCGGGAAGTTCATGTTTTCCGCATTGAACTTTTCCCAGTTGAATTCCTGGTACGAGTAGCCGCCCATCACTTTCAGGTGGTGTTGGTCTATATCCAGTGAATAGTTGCCTAACCATTCCAATGTATAATCGACCCACTTTTCGTTTTCCAGGCGGGCGCGTCCGTTACGGCTGTTGTTGATAGACTCGCGGTGGTCTTTGAAATAATACTCGCGTTGCTTTTTGTCGTGTCCCTGGCGGCCGAGTTTCAACTCCGTATTCAGGTTCTTCAGGATGTTGAGTTTGATGTTGAAGTCGGTGGTCAGGTATTCCTGTGTAGCTCCGTTTTCCCGCCTTGTCAGGTTGAAGATAGGGTTGTAACTGTCGAAGTTGTTGCGGAAGGCATCCATTTCATCTATCGAATAAGTCGGGTTCAGTTCGACGGCCTGTTTGAAGCTACCGTAATCGGTGTAATCTTCATCGGCATAGCGATAGGAAATGTTTCCTGTCACTTCCAGTAGGCCTTCTAAAGTTGTTTGTTTAAAGCTGGCACGTAAACCGTATTCTTTGCGGTCGGTCGCAATATCCAATCCTTCTTTGGAACGATAGTTGGCTGAGATACGGAAGATAGTAGACTCGCTACCTCCGGATAGAGCGAGGTTGTGGTTCTGTCCGAAGTTATTTTTGTTGAGCAATTCGTCATACCAGTTGGTGCGCGAACCGTAGTCTTTTCCGATATTGTTGGCAACAAACTCTTCCGGGCTCAGTATTTCCGGCCGTGCGGCAACGAAGTCATGTTCGGCGTACCCGTCATATGTGATAGATACTTTACCGGCTTTTCCCTGTTTGGTCTGAACCAGGATAACACCGTTTGCACCGCGTGAACCGTAAATAGCGGCGGCGGAACCGTCTTTCAATACCGTGATCGACTCGATGTCCTGTTGGGCGAGGTTACGCAAATCCCCACCGGGCATACCGTCGATAACGATCAGCGGCCCGTTTCCTGCTTTCAGGGAAGAGGCTCCGCGCACCTGTATGCTGGGACTGGCGTTCGGGTCGGCAGCGGCTGTGTTGGATACGGATACTCCGGCTACCTTACCGTCGATCATCTGTAAAGGACTGTTGGATGCTCCTTGCAGGAAGTCTTTACTTTTTACACTTGTAACGGCTGTTGTCAGGTCTTTTTTCACCGTACTACCGTAACCGACCACGATAACTTCCTGTAGATTTTCTGAATCCTCTTCGAGGATGATCTCTACTTTCGACTTGTTTTTTACGGCTACATCTTGCGTTTTATAGCCGATGTAAGAGATTTGTAAAATAGTGTTTTCAGGAACGTTCTCAATTGTAAATTTACCATCGGCATCTGTGATGTTTCCGTTGGTTGTGCCCTTGACCACTACGTTGGCACCTATTATAGGGACCCCGTTAGTGTCGACCACTGTACCTGTGACTGTTTTGTTCTGTTGTGTGATGTTAGTCACCGGTAATACTTCTGTATTATAACTGTTTACCTCTTTCGCATTTGCAGGAAATGCAGAGAGTAACAGGCAGAATGTGGATACATAAACTGTATCTCTGAAAGAAATCGCTTGAATTACTTTCTTCATAATTTAATTAATACTAGTTAGATTTAATAAATTGAATTGATTAAAAATTACGTATCTGGTACGTATTCAGGTAAACGATACTTTTTTTACACCATAGGCCTCATTATTAGATATTAAAGTTATATTAGATTTTGTGTTTCCATTGAAATACATACCATAGTTCTGTACGAACTGTTTTATTTTATGCAGGGTAGACAGTCTTTTGCCAGGGAGGAAGCGGCCTTTGCTGGAGGTTTTTGTCTTAAAATATGTAATCTGTCTGGTTGTCGTGTGAAAAAGTATTTTATAAACCTTGCGGATATTAGAATAAAAAAATGATATTTTATCATTTTGTATTCCTTTTTTATTATTTTTGCACAGTGTTTTTCTCAGTCTGATCTATTCCGCATAGTTCGTACAGAACTATGGTAATTATAGCTCTCTCTAAATCTCCCGCTTATCATTTTCATAATCCGTTGCAACATTTCCTTACAAAGAATCATCATATAGGTATACATAAATAAAATACTGATATGAAAAGATGGATAATGTTTGTTGTGGTACTTCTGGTTTCCGTTCAGGTAAATGCCCAGGAGCTTTCTTTTATACCTAAAGCCGGGCTTAATCTGGCTAACCTGACTCCTTATGGAGCGGATATGCGACCGGGGCTGAATATCGGTGTAGCCGGTGAGTATCGTTTTTCGTCGCGGTTTGCCCTTGAACCGGGGTTGTATTATTCTATGCAGGGGTATCAGTATGATGATAAAGGCGTGACCTCCAAACTGAAATGTGATTATCTGAATATTCCGGTCTATGTTAAAGCCTATCTGTTTAAAGGATTTAATGTTTTTGCCGGCCCCCAGTTGGGAATAAATGTAAGGGCGAATGTGAGCGATATGGTTGTTTCCGATATGCCGGGGTACCGGAAGCGGATAACCGGAAGTATAAAGGAAAATGTGAATAAAGTTGATTTCTCCCTGGGAGTAGGAGCCGGTTATCTGTTCGATTGCGGTCTGGTGGTTTCCGCCAATTATAATATCGGGCTGACGAATATATTTAAAGATGCCGGAGGCCTGAGCGACTCGATGTATGATAATACTTCCAACAATGGCGTGATACAAATCAATGTCGGCTGGCGTTTTCGGATGAAATAGGAACTTTATCCCTTTGTAACAACGCTGCAATCAGGCGGCTTTACCTTTGTGACCAAAATCAATGATGAAAAGAATTATGAGAAAGTTATTCAATGTTCAGGTTATTATGATGTTGTTGCTTGTATTGTGTACTGTGGTAACAGCTTCAGCAAAAGGAAATAAAAAGGATGAAAGCAGCAACTATCATGCCAAGCAGATCCTTATTGTCGGCTTGCATGATAATGTGAAGTCCAACTATTTCTATAACGGAATGATTGCGGAAGAAACCGGTATGCAAGCCGATCGTATCGACCGCGAATATAATAGTATTATCGCAGAGAATATCGCAGCGGCGGTAAAGGAAGGCGGTTGTAAATTTATCCCGGCAACGGATAATCTGGTAGACGGACAGGTGCTGAATGAGATCAAGGTAAACGGAGAAAGTGAAGACAGCTATTCCGACCTCTCGGCCGTGCCTACGGAAGAACTACAGAAAGTCTTGAACAAGGCCGGAGCCGATTACCTGTTGGTGCTGAACCAACATTATCTGAAATGGCAGGAACAGCCTCTTCGTACTTTATTCCATATCGTAAGCTATTCGCTATATGATAAGGATAAAAAGGAGATTTACCGCGGTAATAATTACTTCACCTGCATGAATCTGGAGAACCCGGATAAGGTGCGTAAGATCAGCCGCAAAAGTTCATCGAAGATAGCCTCTTCAATAATCAAGACCCTGGAAGACTGAACTCCTCTTATAGACATACGCTTAATGTAGCCCGGTGAAGCAACTTGCTCATCGGGCTTTTTGTTGCAGAAAAGTAAGCGGAATGTTAATGAATATACATTTTGTTGTCACACCTCTGCAATATACCGGGTCTACTTTTGCGACATCAAACTTATATGGAAATAAAATTAAAAGATTGTTTATGAAACTATTTACCAGGTTAGTCACATGGGTGATGCTACTTTGTTGTTTCTCTGCGGCTGTCAATGCACAGGGAAGTACGCAAGCCATTATTACCGGAACGGTCGTGGATGAATTCGGCGAAACAGTGATAGGAGCCACCATCCAGGTGAAGAATGAGTCGACCGGTTTCTTCACCGGTTCTATGACGAATGAGAAAGGAGAATACATCATCAAGCAGTTACCGTTGGGATCGCCTTATACGGTGACTGCTTCTTTTATCGGTTATGGCGAACAAAAGAAAACAGGCTATTCGCTCAATCAAGGCGATATGCTCCGTGTGGACTTTAAGATGCAGGAAGCATCGGTCGAGATCGAAGCGGTGGAAGTGGTAGCCAATTCGCTAAAGAATACAGTCCCGAAGATTGGGGCGGCCACTTCGGTAACGGCAAAGGATATTGCCAAGCTGCCGGTGAACGGGCGTAACTTTACCTCGTTGGTGGATCTCTCCCCATTGAGTACGGGAAGCAGCCTTTCCGGGCAGTTGGCTTCTTCCACTAATTTTACGATCGACGGTATGTCGGCAAAGAATCCGACCTCGGGCGGTACGACCAACCGTAACGGAGGGCCTTACGCGATCTCGATGGAAGCTGTTCGCGAGTTTGAGGTTGTGACCAACCAATATGATGTCACTTACGGACGCAGTGGAGGTGGAGCTGTCAGCACAGTGACTAAATCGGGAACGAATACCCTGACGGGAAGTGCATTTGTATACGGTCGTGCCGACTGGCTTTCAAGTCCTTATGATATTCGCGGAAATGATCGTGATGCCAGCTTCTCTACTTATCAGTATGGAGCGACACTGGGCGGGCCGATCATCAAGAACCGTGCTCACTTTTTCCTGGCTTGGGATCATCAGGCGGACTCCCGTCCGTTGCAGATTGCCGATATCAAAAGTGCAGCCGATGAAAAGCGTTATAACGTAACACAATCCACGCTGGATCAGTATCTGGAGATTGCACGTAATAAGTATGGAGTAGCCAATTCGCCTCAGTTCGGTGCCTTCGATAAGAAACAAGCAACGGATGCCGTTTTCGCCCGTATCGACTGGCAACTGAATGCCACCAACTTATTGACCATACGCGACAACTATGTGAACGACCGCAACAAGCAGGCACTGGGTGACAACAGTTCTATCAACCTGTATGAAGTGTACGGTGATGTGCATTCCATCGACAATAGTATCCTGGCAACTTTGCGTTCTGTGTTGGGGCCCCGTATCACTAACGAGTTGAAACTGCAACATTTGTACACTTCGGAAGAGAGTACGCCGAATAAGCAATTGCCTTCCGCCAATATCCCCCGTGCTATTGTGGAACGGGTGCAATCCACAGTGGACGGTAAGGATGTTTATACAACCATCCAGTTAGGCGGGCAGCGTTATTCTCCGGAGAATTTCTATAATAATGTACTGCATCTGGTAGATAACCTGTATTATACGACCAATAAGATCAACTTTACTTTTGGTGCCGACCTGATGTACACCAACATGGACTCCCGTTATGGCAGTGAGGCGAACGGCCGTTTCTACTTCACCGGGATGGATAACTTCAATAACCTGAAGCCTTACCGCTATGTGCGTGAAGTATACCTGGATCCCGATCAGCGTGTCAAACAGAATATCCTGAACACAGGGGTGTACGGCCAGTTGCAGACCAAACTCTTCCCGGGATTTGAAATGACTGCGGGACTTCGTATCGATAATGCCAATTACTTCAATAAAGGGAACTTCAACCAGACGGTTTACGATGAATTAGGCTTGCGTACAGACAATGGCCTGACTACTTTCCAGGTACAACCCCGTTTGCAATTCACTTGGGACGTGAATGAAAAGCATACCGACATCATCCGCCTCGGCGGTGGTATCTTTGCTTCCGATATCAATAACTATGCAATGATCAACAACATGGTATTCGACGGAACCAAAGTATTATCCGTTGACCTGACGGGCGACCTGGTGCCGACTCCCGATTTCGAATCCTACCGTAAAGACCCGTCGACAGCTCCCGGAGCCGATCTGTTTAATAATCCGGATATCCCCAAGCTGGCAACGATCAACATGAACGGAGCCGATGCAAAGGTGCCGGTTGTTTATAAAGCGAACTTCTCGTATACCCACTTCTTTACAGACCGCCTGAAAATAGGAGTAAGCGGTTTTATGACGCTGGGACGTAATAATTATATGTACGTAGACCGCAATATGGCCGACGAGCCTTTCTTCCGCCTGGCAGCCGAGGGAAACCGCGGGGTCTATGTACCTGCCGAAAGCATCAATCCGACAAACGGTTCAGCCGACTGGACGCAAGGACGCAAGACGGATAAAATAGGCCGTGTGCTCGAACTGAACAGTGAAGGAAAGGTGAACCAGTTTGCATTCGTTGTCGACGGAACCTGGCGTTATCTGAATGACGGTGAGATCGCTTTCAGTTACACCTGGAATGATACAAGAGATAATACTTCATATAACGGGAATGTGGCAAACTCGGCCACACTCTCCAAGATGGTGGTCGACGATCCCCGTGATTTGAGCCGGATGAGCTATTCCGATAACCAGTTCCGTCATAAAGTCGTTTTCTATGGAACAGCTCCTACTTTCTGGGGTGTCAGTGTCGGTTTACGCTTCTCCGGACTGGGCGGAACGCGTTATTCACTGGCTGTGAACGGAAATGTGAACGGTGATTTTGTCTCTTCCAACGACCTGGCTTACATCTATGATCCGAACGACGCGGCTACTCCTCAGTATCTGCGCGAAGGTATCCAGTCCATACTCGATAACCCGGATGTGGAAGAAAGCACCAAGAAGTATATCCGCAAGAGCTTCGGTAAAGTGGCTGAACGCAACGGTGGCGTGAACGGTTTCTACGGAACGTTCGACCTGCGTATTGCCAAGAAATTCAAAATCTATAAAACACAGAACGTCGAATTGTCGGTGGATATCTTTAACGTAGCCAACCTGTTCAGCAAGAATTGGGGCTCCGGTCATAACCTGGGTAAACAAAATATTTATTCGATCAAGAGCTTCAATTCCGAACAAAAACAGTATGTTTACAATGTTAATGCAAATACCGGTGTTTCTAATCTGAATGGTAACCCTTATCAGGTACAGATTGGTCTTCGTTACGGATTCTAATACATAACAGATAAAACAATGAAGAAAAGATTGATCTTAACGATGCTGCTTACCGTCTTCCTTTGCGGAAGCAGTGCATTTTCCCAGACGAAAGTAATTGCCCACCGTGGCTATTGGGACTGTGAAGGTTCTGCGCAAAACTCTATCGCAGCGTTGAATAAAGCACACGAAGTAGGTGCTTATGGTTCGGAATTCGATGTTTGCCTAACGGCAGACGGTATCCCTGTGGTCAATCATGACGACAGCATCCAGGGATTCTGCATCGAAACATCTCTTTATGAGCAGATAAAAGATTTGAAACTAAAAAACGGGGAAACACTTCCTACCCTTGAAGAATATCTGATACAAGGTAAGCAGAACCGGGGAACACAACTGATCCTTGAAATAAAACCCCACAAAAGAGTGGTGAATGAAGATCGGGCGGTAACAGCCATCCTGGCCCTGGTTCAGAAATATCAGTTGGAAGACCAGGTGGAATATATCTCCTTCAGTATGAATATCTGTAAGGAACTGATCCGCCGTGCCCCTGCTGCACAGGTCGCTTACCTGCGTGGCGAAGTATCTCCGGTCGATCTTAAAGTGTTAGGCTTTACCGGGTTGGACTATCATTATAAGGTATTCGAGAAAAATCCGACCTGGATTCAGGAAGCAAAAAATGCCGGGCTGACCGTCAATGTCTGGACCGTGGATGATCCGGCAGTCATGCAGTCGATGGTCAAACAAGGTGTAGATTTTATCACAACCGATAAGCCCGAAGAGCTAAAGGAGATAATCAGTAAAAACTAAAACAAGGTAACAGAGTCTTGCGGGAGCAGGTAAGTTCCGGTATGACATACTGTCGCATCTCAGTTTCCTGCTAAGGAAACTGTAGTTTCTTCATAGGGAAACGCGAGTTTCCTCCGCGGGAAACTGCAATTTCCTAGGTAGGAAACTGGCGTTTCCTTGTCAGAAAATTCCGGGTAACTGCAATGATGTGGTTGCTAACTAGTTAGTGTTTTCTTCTGCTTATGCGGAAAGCTACTGCTCTAGCTTGCCAAAATGTCGCTTATTACTATACGGAAAGGAATAGATGCAGGAAGTAAATATTCTTTTTCAGATACTTTAATGCATCGTTGATATGTCGCTCGACGGTTTTCGGGGTGATATTTAATTTTTCGGCAATCTCTTTATAGCTTAAATTCTCGTACCGGCTCATGCAGAATATCTCTTTTTGGCGTGGAGTCAGTTCATTTACCAGCCGGTCGATATACATTTTCAAATCTTTGGCGTGCAACTCTTCCTCAATATCGTACGCCTTGTCATAGGCCGCCAGAATCGAGATTCGGTAAAACGATTCATTGAAGTTCTTCCGCGTATTATCAAAGACCTTGTTGCGGGTAATGATAAATAATAAACCTTCCAGACTCTCTTTCTCATTTACATAGCTGCGTATATCCCACAACTTAATAAAGACCTCCTGCACCAATTCTTCCGCAGAGGAATCGTTCGTGAAGTAAAGCCGGCAAAATTTATACACTTTATCGCAATACTTATGGTACAAGGAGGTAAATGCCTCTTCGCTCCCGTTCTTTAATGCGATTATCAGTGCTTTATCTTCCAATATATCTTTGTTTTGTATAAGCTGATTGCAAATATATAAAAGAATTAACAATAATCAAGTATCGTGATTTAAAGGAATACATTGGAAAGAATATGAAAAAAGTTCAGTCTCTTCTGGGGGATAGAGAAAGAATCGGAGTATTTATATGTAGAATCGCTTGAAAAAGGAATAAAGAATGATGAATGAAGAGGAAATATTAAAAAAAGTACTGTCCGGATGTATGACCGGGGAGGAGAAAAAGAACGTTTCCGAACAAGATATAGTCGTGCGCCATCTTAGAAATCAGTGGGACAACAACAGGAATGATCCAGGCCTGGGCCCGGAAGCTAAAGACCGGGTATTAGGGCGTATCACGAAGAAGATACACGGACATAAATCGTTTACCGAACGTTGGGGGCGATACGGGATTGCCGCATCGCTGGCATTGCTTTTATCCGTCGGTTACTGGCTGGGCGGAAAGAATGAGCCTGATTCGCAGATCGTATATGTGGTGAATGCCGGACGCCAATCGATGGAGTCGTTCTATTTGCCGGACGGTAGCCATGTTTCATTGAATGCCGGTAGTAAACTGACTTATCCGGAGCATTTCACGGGTGATAACAGGGAGATATATCTTTCGGGACAAGCTTTCTTCCAAGTATACCACGATACGGAACACCCTTTTATCGTGAAAACGAAAAGTATGGATATAAAAGCGCTGGGTACTTCTTTTGAAGTGTTTAGTGTCGATTCGGCCTCCTATACTGAAATGATCCTTTCGGAGGGAGCGGTGGAAGTAAGTACCAAAAGAAGCGAAGGGGAAGGCGATGTCTTTCTGGTTTTCCCCGACGAAAAGCTGTCTTACGAGCTGAACGGTAAGGCGGAGATCGAAAAAGTGGATGCCAGCCGGTATTCGGCCTGGTATCGTGGAGGAAAGCCCAGATTTAAAAATGAAAAGCTGGCAATGGTTCTTCCCCGTCTGGAAAGCTGGTACGGTATCCATATCGAATGCCCGGAAGAACTGGCCGGCAAGTACAGTTTTACTTTCTCCATACATAATGAGTCACTCGAACTTTTATTGAATATTATATCCAACAGTTCCCCGGTTTCCTACCGTAGGCAAGGAGATGGATTTGTATTATATGAAAAAGAGAAAAAAAGATAATGTTGAACTTAAATCGGAAAAGTATGAAAAAAGGATAAACGAAACCAGGCATGCCGGGCGCGGGGCCCGGTAAAGAGAAAAGAAAAAACACATTAAAATTTATCTGAATATTAGTATGAATAAACAAGTAATTTTGTTGAGAGATGTGTTCTGTAAACCATTCAAAAAGCAGATCACACAATTATTTCTGATAGGTGCGATAGGGTTGATCCCTGTTTCGGCTTTCGCCCAAGCCTATCAAGTCACCATGAAAAAGAGCAATGCTTCTCTATCTTCCGTTATTGCAGAGTTGGAGAAAGAGAGCGGGTTTACCTTCTTTTATAATGACGACCAGATCAATCTGAACAAGAAGATATCCATCGATGTGACGGATGCCTCTTTAGAGACGGTATTGAACCAGTTGTTTAAGAATACGGATTATTCTTACCGGATTGTAAACAACCAGATCGTAATCTCGAAAGCGGCAGATGCTTCCGGAAGAGTGGCTGCAAGGAGCATTGCCAGCCAACAGAAGAGCGTGACTGTGAAGGGTGTCGTGAAAGATGAACATGGCGAACCTGTCATAGGAGCCAGTGTGGTAGAAGCCGGAACCACGAACGGTACGGTTACTGATTTTGACGGAAATTTTGTCCTGACACTGTCAGGAAGAGATAAGCATTTGCTTATCTCATATATAGGTTATGCGACAAAGAAAATAACCCTGAAAGAAGGACAGGCCTCGCTGAATGTGATTTTGGAAGAGGACTCTGAACTGCTGGATGAAGTGGTAGTTGTCGGTTATGGTACGCAAAAGAAAGTAAACCTGACCGGTGCAGTGGCAGCGATCAGCTCCGAAGAGATTAAAGACCGTGTACAGACAAACGTGCTGGCTGCCGTTCAGGGAACTGTTCCCGGTGTGACGGTCATATCCCGTCCGGGACAAACTCCTTCTATCAACTTCCGTGGACGCGGTAACCTGGGAACCTCTTCTCCTTTATATGTGATCGACGGTGCTATTTCCGATGCCGACCTGTTCTCGAACCTCGATCCTAACAGTATCGAGTCGATCTCTTTCCTGAAAGATGCCGCTTCTTCTGCCATCTACGGTTCACGTGCCGCTTATGGGGTGGTGCTGGTTACGACAAAGACCGGTAAGAAAGAGAAAATGAATGTGTCTTACAGCGGTTATGTAGGATTGAAGATGCCGACTTATTTGCCGGATGTACTCGACTCGTGGGATTATGCGGAGTTGTTGAACGAAGCATTCTATAACCGTGATCCGGCTAATGGAAAGAATGCAGCCTACTCGAATGATGAGATCGGATGGTTTAAAGATGGATCAAGACCTGACTACTACCCGAATACGAAATGGGCGGATCTGGTGCTGGATAATCCGGTGGTAACCACGCAGCATTCGTTGAACTTCAGCGGTGGTAGCGATAAGGTTCGTTTCTTCTCCGGACTGGGTTATCTGTATGATGACAAATTCATGCCCGGACAGAGCTCGCAACGTTATAACCTGGATGCCAATGTCGCAGCCGATGTAACGAAATGGCTGGTATTGAAGACGGGTGTGAAATTTATCCGTAGCACGAATAAGACGGAACATGGCGTTGCTTCCATCGGAAACTTCCTGATGGTTCCTTCCACGATGGTTGCACGGCAGTCCAACGGCGAATGGGGGTCTATTGCCGGAGGTAAAGCGGCCACGCAATCGTTTATGAATGGAAACCCGTTGCGTGCCTTAAGCAAGAACAACTGGTCTGACGGAAAGACCGACAATACCATGATCGACCTGGGATTTGACCTTAAGCCGATCGAAGGATTGGTTATTTCCGGACAGGGCGCCTTCAAAAGCTGGGAGTCTAAATCAAAGGGTTACACCGCATTGCAAGATAATGTGAAGAATTTTGAAACCGGAGCTGAAATCCCCGGAACCGGTGTGTACACAAATGAAATGAATATGTTCTGGCAGAGTGAGAACCGGACGATGTACACTTTGACGGCCCGTTACGACTGGTCGAACAAAGTACATAATATCGGTATATTGGCCGGAACTTCTTATGAACATTATAAATATGAACGTCTTTATTCGAAATATAAGAATTTTGTAACGGACGATCTGAAAGACATCACAACCGGTTCGGAAGTAAGTAAAGATCAGCCGGATGAAAATACATACGGTACCCCGTTGCGGGAATATAAGATCCTGTCTTATTTCGGCCGTTTGAATTATAGTTTCAATGACCGTTATCTGTTTGAAGCGAACCTGCGTGCAGATGCTTCTTCCCGTTTCTACAAAGATAACCGTTGGGGTATCTTCCCCTCTTTCTCTGCCGGATGGCGTATCAATCAGGAAAGTTTCATGGATGATGTGAAATGGGTAGACAATCTGAAGATCCGTGCCTCCTGGGGTACACTGGGTAATATCAATAACGTAGGTAATTATGATTATTTCCAGTTGTATAACAATGGATCGGATTATAACTTTGATAATGAAGCGGTAAAAGGCGTGCTGGAGTCGAAGCCGGCAAACGAAAAGCTAGGCTGGGAAACGGTTGCACTGACCGATGTCGGAGTTGATTTTGATATCTTCAATGGCCTGTTCAGCCTGACAGCCGATTATTATATCAAGAATACCAGCGATATCCTTTTGAGCTATAATGTCCCGTTGGAAACCGGTATCTGGTCTAACCCGTCGCAGAACATAGCCAAAGTACGTAACCGTGGTTTCGAACTGGCACTGACCCATCGCAAGACATTGGGTGATTTCTCTTATACGGTAAGTGCGAATATTGCGACCAACAATAATGAGATCATGGATATGGGTGGCTCTGACGATATTATCCAGAACGGGGGAGATAAGATCCGCTTTATCTTACGCGAAGGTGAATCGATTGGTTCTTTCTTCGGATTGAAAACCGACGGTCTGTATACTCAGGAAGAAATAGATGCCGGACATTACTATACTTACGGACGTAAACCGAGAGCCGGTGATATCAAATACGTACCGCAGCGTGAAGGCGTGGAATGGGGTAGTGCCATTACCGGAGAAGACCGTGCCATTATCGGCAAGGATGTGCCCGACTTTACGTATGGTATCAATCTGAATCTGCAATATAAAGACTTTGAATTGTCTCTCTTCGGACAAGGTGTTGCCGGTACGATGGCCGCTTTTGAATCTGAACAAGTTTCAGCTTTTATGTTGAACTCTAACCCGCGTAAGTTCCATTTGGGGCGCTGGACAGAGGAAAACCCGAACCCGCGCGCCGTCTATCCGCGTATCTACGGAGGACATAGCCTGGATGATTACAACCAGTATTTCTCGGATTACCAGTTGTTCGATGCAGACTACTTCCGTATTAAGACGATCACATTGGGTTATCGTGTCCCATCCAATATCGTATCCAAATGGGGAATGTCTACTCTGAAATTCTTCCTGACCGGAGAGAACCTGTTTACGTTGCGTGCCGACCATGTGATGAAGGATTTTGATCCCGAAGCATCTTCCGGTCGTGGTATCGGTTCATTGGGAACCAAGTCGGTGGCATTTGGTGTGAATGTTTCTTTTTAATTGATTCAGTAATTTATAAATTAAGCAAGAGTAATGGTAAATCTAAATATAAAGAAATGGGCAGTGCTCAGTTTAATGACTGCCTCTTTTACAGCATGTGATTTGGATGTGATCCCGCCTTCGGATATATCGGCTGAAAGTTTCTGGACATCGGAGAAAGATGCCTGGTACGGTTTGAATGCCTGTTATGCACAGGGGAACGGTTTCGATATCTGGGATGAAATGTGTACGGATAACGCACATAGCCATAAGCCCTGGGAAGGCCCGTACGAATCGATCCAGCAAAGTGAATTGAGTACGGCGGAAGACCGTGGATATAGTTTCGGAACGGTTCGTATCGTGAATAACTTCCTAGAAAAGGTCGATAAGTGCGAAATGGATGAAACTTTGAAAGAAAGGATGAAAGCGGAGGCTCGTTTTTTCCGGGCACAGACGTATCTGGATCTGACAACCAAGTTCGGAAAGGTGCCGCTGGTAACAACCGTGATGGAGTATGATGCGCCGAATGTTCCCCGTGATCCGGTAGAGAAGGTACAGGCTTTTATCCTGGATGAGCTGGCCGCTATTGCAACTGTTCTGCCTGATAAATATAATGGTGGTTATTTACAGGAAACCGGGCGTATTACCCGTGCTGCCGCTTTGGCGATGCGTGCCCGTGCTGCTTTATACTTCGGCAATTATAAGGAAGCGGAAGCTTCTGCCAATACGGTAATAAGTGAAGGGCATCATTCTTTGTTCCGTGTGACTACCCTGAACGATGCACAGAAAAAAGAGGGGGATGAAATGGCACAGTTTATTGACTTTGAAGCCAAAGGGATCGATAAGGAGGCTTTCGTGAAAGGTCTGTTCAGTTATGAAACCTTGTGGCAGGGTTCTAACGCTTCACCATCCAATCCGGAGTATATCCTTACCCGCGAATATATGGCTGATGATAATAACTACGACTGGGCTCGTTATACCTATATTCGTCCGAGCCAGATGGGATCAGGTTATTCATCTTACGAACCGATGCAGGATCTGGTAGATGCCTATTGGGACATCGATGGTAAAACGGTGCGCCCCCTGATCCCGGTAGAGACACGTAAGAAAAACTTCGAAGAAATCACCGCTGTAGTGGCTGACCTGGATCAGTCTGGCTATATAAAGAAAGTGCCGGAAATGGATTTGAAGAAATATGCTTATATGGAAGAGTTCCGCAACCGCGACAGCCGCTTGTATGCATCTATCCAGTTCCCGTTTAAAGGATGGCATGAAACGGACTTTGCCGGAGGTACATTCTATTATCGCTGGAAACCTGAATTTGCCGGTTTGGATGGTAACGAGTCGTGGACAGGCTACAGCTACCGTAAAATGGTTGCATTGACTCCTTATTCAGACTGGACGAGTGCGGATGATTATCCCGTGATCCGTTATGCCGAAGTCTTGCTGACCTTTGCCGAAGCCCGTATTGCAAATTCAGGCTGGGACGGTGAAGTGCAGGCTGCATTGAATGATCTGCGTGATCGTTGCGGTATGCCGTCGGTACCGACATCCATGCCGTCGAAAGAGGCCGCTCTGGACTTTGTGCGTAACGAACGCCGTATAGAACTGGCAGGTGAGGGACATCGTTTTGATGATATCCGCCGCTATGGTTCTGCCTATTGCCAGAAGGTGATGAATACGACTACCTATGCTCCGAATGGATATAAGGTAATTGAAAAGAAATGGAACGACCGTATCCTTTTGATGCCTATACCTCAGAATGCAATGGACTTGAACCCGCTTCTGAAAGAAGATCAGAATCCCGGGTATTAATTAACCTTAGTTTCGGGCCGTCCTCAAACGAGGATGGCCTACTTTCTCTAACTTATTCGCACATTATATATTTAAAATACTTATGAGAAGAATTGTATATTCCTTGTTTTTATTGACTGTTTTAGCCTGTTTTACCTGTAATCAGTCTGCGGCACAGGTTAAAATGATCCCGACACCTGCTCCGGAACGTCCTGCCGGACAGACAGATGTTTTAAATCTGGCTTGTGATCCGATCCCTACGGTTCGTATCGCATATATTGGTCTGGGCATGCGTGGAAGCGGTGCGGTTTACCGTTCTACCTTCCTTGAAGGGGTAGAGGTGAAAGCTCTTTGCGACCTGAATGCCGATTATGTGAAAAGTGCACAGCAAACGTTGGCCGGTAAGAATCTTCCTGCTGCCGATGAGTACACCGGTGCTGAGGACTGGAAGAAGGTCTGCGAACGTGACGATATCGACCTGGTCTATATCTGTACTGATTGGCTGAACCATACGCCGATGGCAGTGTATGCGATGGAACATGGGAAACATGTTGCAGTAGAGGTGCCCGCTGCCATGTCGATCGACGAATGCTGGCAGTTGGTGAATACGGCGGAAAAGACCCGCAAGCATTGTATGATGCTCGAGAACTGTTGTTACGACTTTTTTGAAATGGCAACACTAAACATGGCTCAGCAAGGAGTATTTGGTGAAGTTATCCATGGCGAAGGTGCGTATATTCACGACTTGCGTTCACTTAACTTTTATCCGAGCGAGAAAGGTGGCTATCAGGGAATGTGGCGTTTGAAATATAACGAGGAACATACCGGTAATCCGTATCCGACGCACGGCTTAGGCCCGATCTGCCAGATTATGAACATTCACCGTGGTGATAAGATGAATTATCTGGTCTCTATGTCTACCAAAGAGGCGGGCATGACTGAATATGCAAAGAATACTTTTGGAGCCGATTCAAAAGAGGCGAAACAGACATATAAACTGGGTGATATGAATACTACCCTGATTCGGACAGAGAAAGGGAAAACTATTCTGATCCAGCATGATGTAACCAGCCCGCGTCCTTACGATCGTAAACATGTGGTAAGCGGAACAAAAGGTTTTGCACAGAAATATCCGGTAGAAGGAATAGCCTTGGAACCTAACGCCCACGAGTTTTTGAACAAGGCTCAGATGGATTCTATTATGGCTCTGTATGAACACCCTATCACGAAAGAAGTCGGTGAAAAAGCCCGGAAAGTAGGAGGTCACGGTGGTATGGATTTTATTATGGACTATCGTCTTATTTACTGCCTGCAGAAAGGCTTGCCCTTGGATCAGGACGTTTATGATGCCGCCGAGTGGTCTTGCCTGACCGAGTTGACTGAAACCTCGGTGAATAAGGGAGGTGCTCCTGTTGAAATACCCGACTTTACCCGTGGTGCATGGAATAAGTTGAACGGTTTGCAGTTTGCAGAATAAAAATCAGAAATATGGCTGAAAAGGGGCTATCGGAAGTTATATTCCGGTAGCCCTTTTTGTTTGAATATCTTATTATAAAGACAATAATTGACATTTTGTTATTCAGCTTTTTGTAAACACCAGCCTTGCAGAGGGTTGTTGAATGGTTAAAATCGGGATTTGGTAATGAATATCCTCACCTTTGATAATAGAACAGGCTGTATGGTTAAAAAAGTGTAATGGCAGAGTAGCTATTAAATTGTTATTTATATCTTTGTACCATTCCCCTGATAAGTTGGTTATGACCACCTTCGGATACAATAGTTTATCCGGATGAATAAGTGAAAATTATAGAAAAGGATTTATATAGAACTTTATTTTAGTATTACTTAAATTAGAATTTATGAGTAAAACAATTACTTCGTTAATTGCCGGCCTGTTGTTGTCGGCCAGTGTTTCAACTCATGTATATGCCCAAAATTACGGCGGACATAAAATTACGTATCGTCCGACGGAAGTTTATAGCAGTGATGAGATTGATAATGATGTAAACCATTTTGAAGCAGATAAATGGTACCAGTTGGTAGATGAAGACGGTAAACTATTGGTACAGCATCGTGATCTTAATTCTGGTTATTGGACTAATGGATTGGTCTTGAAGCTGGAAACACCGGGAAGTACCCCAATCAACTATTCTTTGTGGTCTATCAAAGCTACCGATGACGGACGTAGCGGAAAGAACTTTGTGTTTGTGAATAAAGAAACGAATATGGAGTTGGAGTATGGACATGTAAAGGCTTTTAATCAGGAAGGCTTTGTTAATAATCTTTATGATTATCCCTACAGATCTTTTCTGGGTGGTTGTATACAAAACTGGGCCTGGTATACCACCGATAAACAGGTAGATGATTTCGACCATGCTCCTTTGTATTCTTATTTCAGCAATCAGGACTCAGTTCTTGTTTTGCAAAAGAACCACAATTATGATTCCAATGAACTCATGGCCTGGAAGTATTCAAAAATTGAAGCTGGCGATGCAATGGCCAATATCATTGATGACATCGTTAAGGTAAAACCAATTCTTGCAGGTGCTATCACATTGGATGCTAGGGCTGTTAACCAGTTGGTTGATTTCCAGTATGGAAATTACTGGGGAGGTTTGCCGAAAGATAAGAGCGTACAGTTCGACGCAACGGTTAAACCGACTGTGACTAGCCCGTTGTTGACTAATCAATTTATCGCGGTGGATAATGATGGCTCTTATTTCCCTTCAATAAATAACGCTGATGCGCTTCTTGGGCTTGAATCCGGTGATGCATACCAATATGTAAGATTACAGGTTCCGGGAGAAAGAGATAGAGAGGGTGATTATGAAACTTACAGTACTTTATATGTAAGTACCGAATACTTTCCCAATAGCAGTAAAGATCTGAAATTAGACCTTATGGAAGGTGACCTGGATGCAAGTAATATGCCGGACGATATCACTGGATTGACACCAAAAGCATGGATTGCCCGTTCTCTCTTCAAGTTCACTTACTATCCTTCACAAGACAGTCTGGTGATCGAACCGATGAATGCTTTGCAGAAAAATACAGCTTCTGCCCAATGGGTAAATGCTCAATATGCATTCAACTCTACCAATAATGATATGGCAGCGATTTTTGCAGCCAATGGAACAGACGCTCCGGAGCATAACGATACATACGGCCCTGTGGTTCTCCGTTTGGCTTACCTGACTGGTAAGACGTCGGTACTTACGGCCAAGAACGCAGAGGTGGATGGCGACTATGAGCTCCCAGGCTCTTTGCAGACCCGTTTCTTCTTCAAGAACCGCGACTTCGATTATCTGACACGTACCACATTGCCGGAAGGAATTTATTTTATCAAGAGTGCCGACAACGGTAAGAATGTGGTGGCTAATTTGGCAGGACGCATGATGTTCGATGCACCGGAAGACGACCAGAATTACGATGATATGCCTGCCACTATGTGGGTTGTTAAGCATACCGGTTGCGGTGACCGTTCTACCGTAGCTATCTATAATCGTGAATATGCATTCGATTATACTGTCTTCGATAGAGAAAATCCGAGTGAAGTTAACAGAAGATATTATAATGAAGATTGGTATATATGCCATGATACAATTCCTGTATTTGAAGGCCAGTTATATAAAGATAAAGATGGTAATATTTTCTTGATCGATGAGAACTTTACCGGATTTGAACAAACAAATTGCAACTCATGCAGTCTCTGGATGTTAAACCACCTGCATAACTATAACTTCATTCCGGTTACAGACAACGAGGCACTGACAAGCGAGCATCATGGATACAAGCATCTTGATCCGGCATCATTACTTTACACCAAGTATCGTTTGAATTATAACCTATTTGCTAACGGTAACCTCTATCTGAATGTTGTGGATAACACTTTCATGCCGATAGAAAGCCAGTCTACCACTTACGAACTTGAAATTGCTCCGGAAGACTTTAAAGCAACCAACTATGAGTTTGGTTACGGTGCAGGCGTTGCCGGCTTGCCGCAATTGTCACGTACGGCTTATGTCTTGAAAGTGAGTGACAAGAACCTTATCGATAACGATAAGATGTATATCGCTCTGGTAGAAGAGTTCGGTAAGACTGCTTATTATCAGCCGATGAGCCGCGACGATATTGAAGCCGGTAAAGGCAAGCTCGGTGTATTCTATCTGAAAGCCGACCAGCGTAAAGATGATGACAAATGTTATATCCTGATCGATATCTTCAATAATAAGGTAAATGACTGTAATGAATGTCCTGAAAATCCGGAAGATAATGGTCCTTATCCTGTTTCTTTGACTTTACGCAATACTCCTGCTCCTGATCCGGGCGATTGTGATGATTGTGAAGAATGCTATCTCCCGAGATACTCTTACGCATTTAATGGTTGGAGACAAGCGCATTGCATCGACGGTATCGGTAAGTTAAGCATTACCAAACTGGATAAAGAAGCTGAAGACCGCTCATCCGCCTTTGCCGTTGTTGCCGATGATCGTCCATTATATATGGATTTAGGAGAAGAAGGTAAGACTATTAATCTATCCCGTGCAAGAGGTGCAGGAAAGGAGTTCCTGTATGAAGACTCTAATAATACAATAAAAGTGCCGGGCGCTAAGGACGAATTCAACTTCTTAGGTCTGACAGCAGAAATGGTTAAACCGGGTGAAAACAGCACGACTGCAATCTATGCAGATTATGTCGTAGAATCTACAGACCGCATGCCGCAGTACCTGTTGGTTGTACGTCCGGATTCCGTAGCAGACGGCAAATGGTGTAACACACACGGTTACAACCCGGGTTGCGAGCACGAAGTTGATTACAACGGTTACCTGGCAGGTAGCTTCCTGATCAACCTGACTGACTCTGTGAAGGGTGGCACGAACATGTTGAATAATCCTGACGCTTACAAATGGCAGTCTTATACTCGCCTTGGTTTCGTGGATGGTGTTCACCAGGTAGATGCAGACGGCGAATACTTGTATATTCTGAAGAACGGTAAGAAATTGGCAGACCTGAGAACTAAAGACGGCGTTCTTGATCCTCGCGACCTGTACAATGAAGAGCTCTTCGAAAAGAAACCGGTAGACGGCCTGCATAAGAACTATGCATTCTCTCTGCGTTACACGGACGACGAGCATAAGGACTTCTTGCTCGAATCCAACCTGGATGGCGTATCACAGATCGCTTCCTTCAAGGGTGCATGGGTGAAGATCCATAACGGTGTGCCTGTATTGGCGGAATTCACTGTCGATAACGGTAACCACGAAGATGACGATAAGAAGATGCAGGAACTGATCAACCAGTCCCAGATCTTCAACCTGGAAGATACGGACGACTATGCAACTTCCAACGATGAGGTTTCGACTTCGACTGTAAGTGTAGTTGCCGGTACCGGTTCTATCAGCGTACGCAATGCAGGCGGTAAGATGATCGTTGTTACCAACGTACTGGGCCAGCCGCTTGTAAACCAGACTGTCACTTCCGACAATGCAACTATACCTGTCCCTCAGGGAGTTGTGATAGTAAGTGTGGATGGCGAAAAGGCTGTTAAGGCTATTGTGAAGTAACTCAATAAGTATTAGTAATTAAATACCCGGGCGGTGTGTCTGTTATGCAGGAATGCATACGGCACACCGCCTTTTTTGTTACCAACCCTGTCCGGTTTTATCAGCTAATGCTTATCTTCGTGCAGAATTTCAAACATAAACTTATAATAATGAAAAGAACACTGTTGAGTCTTGCTACTGCCTCTCTGTTGCTGGCTTGTGTCTCCTGCGCAAACAAGTCGGGTGTTACAGAGAACGGAGAAATTGCTCTGATCCCTGTTCCACAGGAGATGACTGTCGGTTCAGACTGTTTTACCCTGACACGTAACGCCGCAATTACCCTGGATCAATCGAACGAAGAACTGAAAGGCATCGCCGATTATCTGAATGAGAAGATCGCTCCCGCCACCGGTTTCACGCTCCCGGTGGAGAAACACGGGAAGATCGAATTCAAACTGGTGGATGATGCCGCTCTGGGAGATGAAGGTTATCACCTGAAAGTGAAACAAGGCGATATCCTGCTTACGGCGAATAAACCTGCCGGAATCTTCTACGGCGTACAAACCTTGTTGCAGATGCTTCCGGCCGAGATCAAAAGCGGGACTGTACAGCCAAAAGATAAGAAATGGACAATCCCCTGTACGGAAATTACCGATAAGCCCCAGTTCCCCTGGCGTGGCCTTATGTTGGACGTAAGCCGCCACTGGTTTACGAAAGAGGAAGTAATGAAGTACATCGACGAGTTAGCTGAATATAAGATGAACGTTTTCCACTGGCACCTGACCGACGACCAGGGCTGGCGTCTGGAAATTAAATCATTGCCGCGCCTGACCGAGGTAGGCGCCTGGCGTGCTCCCCGTGTGGGCGACTGGTGGGGACGCGAGCGTCAGCAGCCGGGTGAGGAGAGTACCTACGGCGGTTTCTATACCCAGGAAGAGGTGAAGGAAGTGCTGGCCTATGCCGCCAAGCGTTTTGTACGTGTCATCCCTGAAATCGATGTGCCTGGTCATGGAGTGGCTGCTCTGGTCTCTTATCCGGAGCTGGCTTGTATGAAAGCCCCCGATGCCCTCAATGTAGGCAATAAGTTCTATGGAGAAGATGAGAATACGTTATGCATCGGCAAGGAGTCTACTTTCGAATTTATGGATAAGGTGCTGACGGAAGTAGCCGCCCTTTTCCCGGACGAGTATGTCCATATCGGCGGTGACGAGTGTTTCAAAGGCTTCTGGCATAAATGCCCCCGTTGCCAGGCACGCATGAAAGCGGAGAATCTGAAGAATGAAGAAGAGTTGCAGAGTTATTTCATCCACCGGATGGGCGACCTGCTGAAATCGAAAGGCAAGAAGCTGGTCGGCTGGGACGAGATACTGGAAGGCGGTCTGGCACCCGATGCCAACGTCATGAGCTGGCGCGGTATGGATGGCGGTATCAAATCGGCTAAAGCCGGGCATCATGTGATTATGACGCCGACCGAACATTGTTATCTGGATTTGTATCAGGGAGAACCTTCCGTAGAACCGGCCACCTATTCCATGTGCCGCCTGACGGACTCGTATAGCTTCAACCCCGTACCCGAAGGCGTTCCGGCCGAAATGGTGCTGGGCGGACAAGGTAATGTCTGGGGCGAAGCGATCCCTACTTTCCGCCATGCCGAGTATATGACCTGGCCGCGTGGCTGGGCGTTGGCCGAAGTACTGTGGAGCGGGCCTGCTAAGGCGGATTGGGAAAAGTTCTGGCCCCGTGTCGAACGCCATTTCGTTCGCGCCGACCAGGCCGGCATCAACTATGCCCGCAGTATGTATAACGCGATCGTTACCCCGTATCTGCAGGACGGCGTGTTGCAGGTGGAACTGGGAAGCGAGATTGCCGGTACGGATATCTACTATACATTCGATAATACAGATCCGGATTGCTTTACTCCGAAGTACAGCGAACCGCTGAGTATACCGAAAACAGCCAGCCGCCTGCGTGTCATTACTTATCGCGACGGTAAGCCGGCCGGTAAACTCATATCCCTGACAATAAAAGAGCTGGAGAAGCGTGCCGAGAAGGACAAAAGAACCGGGCACGGTAACCTGACTGTTGACTGATAGGATTTTAACCAAGTTGTTCGTAACCATTTTGTAACAACTTGGTTTTATCTTTGTAACAAAACTGAAATATGTGTGAAACAGAAAAGCGCTTTCTTTGCTGCCGGAAACAGTGATGTAATACATTTTTCACCGCAACCAACAAAGTTAGGAATGAAAGTAATCAAATTTATGGCGCTCTCCCTGTTGGCGCTGCTTCCCTTTTTTGCGGAAGCTCAGAACACGGAACAGTTAGATGCCCGCATCGATTCGCTTGCGGAAGAGACAGCAACGCTGGATAAGATAGTGAAGGGACTGAGTAAGTTTAAAGTCTCCGCCTATATCCAGGGACAATATCAGTATGGACAGGAGGATGCCACCCTGAAAGTGGGCGACAAGAACGAGCACGAGGATAAAGGTTTCAACCGTATCGGTATCCGTCGTGGTCGCCTGAAGTTCGAATATAACGACGGCATCGGTACCGGAGCCGTGCAGATCGAAGCCAACGACAAAGGCGTCAGCTTCCGCGACCTGTATATCGGTATCAAAGATCCCTGGACGAAGCGCAGCCAGTTGATGGCCGGTGTTTTCAATCGTCCCTTCGGACATGAGATCGGGTATTCCACCAGCGGCCTCGAGTCGCCCGAACGTGCCACGATCATCCAGTACTTCTTTCCCGACGAGCGCGATCTGGGAGCGATGCTGACCCTTCGTGCCAAGAAGGATAGCCCGTTGGGCTTTCTCCGTCTGGATGCCGGATTGTTTGCCGGTAACAGTATCAACCGCGAAACCGATAGCCGCAAAGACTTCATCGGACGCCTGGGTGCAGACAAGGAAATCGGCAACTGGGGTAAATGGGGTGCAGGCGTATCTTACTACAACGGAGGTGTCTACAACCCGACAACGACCGCTTATGAAATGGACGGCAAACGTTTTATCGAGGTGGATAAAGGCAGAACCGGTACTTATATGAAGCGCGAATACATCGGTTTGGATGCCCAGTTCAGTTTCCTGAGTTCCTGGGGAACGACTACTCTGCGTGCCGAAGGCCTTTTGGGTACACAGCCCGGTATTGCTTCCAGCAGCAAAAGTCCGAACAGCGGTACACGTCCGGAAGACCTGCCTGAAAACTCTTTGTTCAAACGTCCCTTTATCGGTTATTTCTTCTATCTGGTGCAGGACATCGGAACTTCTCCTTTCTCTGCCGTATTCAAATATGACGTCTACGACCCGAATACGAAACTGAAAGGAAACGAGATCGGTGCCGAAAACACATTTACCTCTAAAACCGACCTGGCCCAAAGCACATTCGGTATCGGTGGTCTGTACCGCTTCAACAAACACATCCGTGTGCAGGCCTATTATGAATTCAACTTCAACGAAAAGAGTGACTTCGTAAAAGGTTACGAAAAAGACCGCAAAGACAATGTGTTGACAGTGCGGTTGCAGTATAAGTTTTAAATAAGGATCGAAAGGTTCGATTCTTGCCAGATTTGAGTCTTTGATAATAGCGACCGGTTGTATCTGGCTCCCCTCTTGAGAGGGGGAAGGGGGTGTGTCATAGTCTATCCAGTAAACAGGCCTTATCTGGCTATGCCTACATATATTCAATCCATCTCTGTGTTTTTTAGTCTGTCATGTAGGATGGTATTAACACACCCCCTACCCCCTCTCAAGAGGGGAGCCAGATACAACCAGTCGCTAAAACAAGACACTTGAAATAGTTTACCTTTTTCCTATTACCAAATCTCTTTACTATACCTCACCCTATACCCTTGAAGATCTAAAAGATAATGTAATATAATATCCTTTCCTGTAGCATTTAATATCTGATATACCCTTTATCAATTAGTGATTGCCTAGAATACCATACCCTTATCCATCATGTATTATTTATTTGATAAATATCCCTCAAAAACCTAACAACCTATTGATATTATTCTTATATTGTGGTATTCTAATTATTTAAATATCAGAAAAATATGGAAGACAAAAAAACAGAACCGTCTCCCTGGAGGAGAGCGTATGGGGTAACGGAATTTGCCCAACTCTATTTTCCCGGCCGGACGCCGGTGGTTGCCTATAAACGCATGTGGGAATGGATACACACCTCGCGTGGCCTCAAAGCCAAGCTCGAAGCCGCCGGGTGGGTGAAATTCCAGAAACTCTACACGCCGAAGCAAGTAGGCGTACTGATCGAACATCTGGGGGAACCCTGATAAAGTTTAAACTAAATTTATTTACAATGAAAGACTTAACCAGTCAAGACGTTGAATGTACCCTGTTCAGAACAGCATTCGACACCCTTTCTTACACACCGGTCACCCTCGGTGGCTATTTAGCCGACGTGGTAAACGGTAAGTATAAACAACAAGTAGAAAACGTTCGCGCCCTGGTAGCTTCCGGCAGTCACGAAGAAGCGGGTATCTGTAAAAAGAACCTTCCCCTGCTCGTGGCAGGCGGGCGGATGGAAGGCGGCCGCAAACGCGAACACCTGGTAGGTTACTCAGGCTGCATAGTGGGTGACCTCGACCATGTGTCGGGATCACCATCGGAGTTGCTCGCCCGTGCCCGTGAACTACCCTATGTGAAAGCAGGCCATGTCAGCCCTTCGGGTACCGGCCTTAAACTCTTCGTGCTGGTAGACAGCGATATGGAACACCATGCCCAGGCCTTTGCGGTGGTAAGCCGCCTGCTTGAAGCCGACTTGTCGGGCATAAAGGTAGACCCTTCGGGCAAAGACCCCAACCGCGGTTGCTTCGTCAGCTACGACCCGTCGGCCTTTTATAAGATAGAAGCCGAAGTGGTATGTGTCCCTGTTGCCCCCGGAAAGTCCGGTGTCTTTTCTCAGCCCGAACCCCGTTCGTTGTCCAACTACATCGACAAGTTTGAAGCAGGCAACCCTTTTACCGACGGCGGCCGCCACAGCTACATCGTGAGGCTGGCTTCGGCGCTCAACAGTGCCGGTTTCAGCGAAGCAGAAGTAACGGCAGAATGTCTCTACCGCTACACCGCTCCGGATTTCGATGAAAAAGAGATCCTTGCCACTGTGGCAGACATCTACCACCGTTACCAATCTGCCCACGGCAGCAATTCCGGCCGTCAGGCACCGGACATGGCGACGAAAAAAAGTGTCAGAAATCTCAAAAGTTCCACCCCCGTTCCCGAAGATGCACTTTTGGACGACGGTTCCCCTATGGGGCCTGATTATGAACCCGTGGAAGGTGATTTCCCGCATTTCGACAAGTCCCTTTTGACAGGCCTTCCGAACCTCCTCGCGGACGCTTTGAAGACAGCTTCCGACGAGACGGAGCACGACCTGACATTGCTCGCTTCACTCACCATGATCAGTACAGCCTTACCCAAGGTGAGAGGCATGATGCAGGGCGAAATGTATTATGCCCCGTTCTACACCGTCGTGATCGGCCCCTCGGGCAGTGGTAAAGGATGTGTCAGCCGGGTATTTAAAATGATAGAACCCTGGCAGCGTTCCATCTACGACAACTCCGCCCGCAAGGTGGAGGAATATAATAAGGAAAAGGAAGCCTACGAGCTCGACAAACTGAAGCAACGCCAGTCGAAAGCTAAAAAGCCGGCCGGAACTCCCCTTGAATGTCCCCGCCTGGTGCAGCAAAGGCAGCTCCATATGGCAGGCTACACGACGACTGCCCGTATGATTGCGCAGTTGGAGATAAACGATCCTTATTCATCCCTCTTGTTCGAAACCGAACTGGAATCGTTGAACAACACGATGGCACAGGATTTTGGCGGCTACGGATACGTTCTCAACCAGGCATTCCACGGGGAACGCGTGAGCTGCGCTTCGAAAACCAACGGTACCTTCATTGTCGAACATCCGAAGCTGGGCCTGTTCGTAACCGGTACCCCCAGCATGTTCGCCAAGTTCGTACCCTCTACCGAAAACGGCCTCTTCAGCCGTCTGCTGATCTACCATATTGCCGGAGGTGGCGTTTATCGTTCTCTGACTTCTGCTGATAATGACCCTGAGAATGCGTCCTATTTCACGACGCTGGGTAGAAGATTGCAGGATATGGCCGTGTTCCTCGAAAAAACGGATACGTTTGTCAGCTTCACCGACCGTCAGCGTAAGAAGCTCGACCGCTATTTCTCACGCGAATATTATAATGTACGCGTGTTCGGTAATGAAGATGTTACCTCGGTGGTGTTGCGCCATCGTCTGATTATCTTCCGTATTGCAATGGTACTGACAGCTTTGCGCAAAGCGGAGGAAGAAGTAGAGACAGTGCATCGCATCATAACGGATGCCGACTTCGAAGTGGCTTTCCATATCGGTACTGTTTGCCTGCGTCATTCGATGTTGGTAAGTACCACCCTGAAGCATAGCGATACGGAGCAGCATTTTAAGATGCACACCGCCCAGCGCGACCTGTTTGCCGCCATGCCGGATAAGTTTAAAACAGCAGCCCTGGTGGAGGAGGCGGTTGTCCGCGGAATCAGCCGTTCGAGTGCGTTCCGTATGTTGAAAAAGGCGCAGATGTATGATTTATTAATCTCATTAGGTGCGGGTTACTATGATAAAACGGACTCAGGGAAAAATGTCACTATCTCGAAAAAGGGGTAGAGACTTTTGAAACTATTGAGACTTTTTATCGTATTCTTCCTCCTTGCCGATCCCCTCTGAAATGGGTAGGCACCGGACACTCAACGGGTAGTTACCCGTAGAAAATGAGTAGGCATCGGAGGTGAAACGGATAGTTATCCATCTAATAACCGATTATTTTTAACATTTGTTAGAAATAGAACTCTAAGCTATGAATAGCAAGGCGAGAGATCGAAAAAAGACTGACTAAAAAAAAGGATCGTTTTTTCTCGTCACAAAGGTAACTCATCATTTTGAAATACCAATCATTTCTTCTAATTTTTTTTCTTTTCCTATCTTCTTTCTTATCAACAGAATAGCAAAGCGAGTACGAAATTACAGCTTTTTGTCATCAAATCAAAATTCCTCAAAAACAGTGACGAGAAAAAACGATCGTTTTAGCTAGTCATTAACATTTGGAAGCCTACCGAGAGTAGGCTGTGAGCGAGTTTTTATAACACTATTATTAATATTAAATTTTAAATTATGAACAAAAAGTTTTCTACGTTAGTGGCTGTCCTTCTGGCAGCCGGTGCTTGGACGACGCTGGATGCTAAGGTGGTGAAGGTTACTACACCGATAGCTGGTCAATCTTATTTGATCGGTGCGGGAATTAATGCTTCAGAAAGTGCTGAGTACACTTTGTTATTAGGAAGTAATGGACAATCGGCAGCAGCAAATACTGGCGATGTAACAGCTGCTACTCCTGTTTGGAAATTAGTGGAAGCTGCTCCTGGTAAATATAAATTACAACAAGGAACAAGTGATTTATATGCGGTAAATGGTACTGTTTCTGCTGCTGGGGGAGTAAATTTAACTGTATCTGCGAGTCCTATCGCAAATTCTGTTGTAGCTCAATTTACTATTGAGACTGATGGTAAGTTAAAGTTGGACAATGTTTCAGATTATACTAATAATACTGATATTACTGGCAAAACATTGTATTTGAAACTTAATAATGGAGCAGCAGCTTCTCTTGTTGAAGTTGGCGGAGCTCCTTCTGTTATTGATTTCGGTCTTTACGCCTCAGACAACGAGGATGCTCTTACAGGTTTTGACCTGAATGTTGATGATCAAGGCAAAGTTATTCTGGAAGGGGGATTGGACAATTCTAAAGTTTACGCAGCCCCTGTTTATTTCCAGACAGAAGATGGTTATCTGACAGTATCAGGAGATAAAGTAGAGTTCTTACAGGCTAAACCTACAGCTGCACAATCATACAATGCATCATGGATATTAGACCATGGCAAATTGGTTTCTGTTGCTGCTAAGGCTGCAAAGAAAAATGCTCAGTTGAAAGTGCTGAATACAAGATCTGCAGGTGATGTAACTTACAGTTTGGCTGCAACAGGTTCTGACTTTGCTGTAACAAACGGAGCCCTGACTTCTATTGATGCTAATGCATTAACAGGAACTGCTCTTTATGCATCAGCAGGTGTAAATGCAACTGCTGCTCCGGCATCGACAATTAATGTTGTTGGTGGTGGTAATATTGTAGCTGGCCCTTCTGCTCTTTCTAAATCAGTTCCTTCTGGTTATTGCGTTGTGGCTTTGAAGAATGGTGGTACTACTAACTATTTGAAAGCAGGTGCTAATAATAATGTAGCAAATTCTATCACAGCTGCTAATACTACTGATTACGAAAAATATCTGTGGTCAGTTTCAAAGAAAGAAGTAAACAATATTCTTTATTACACATTCACAAGCCTTGCAAAGAATGGCAATGATCCTATTGTATGGACAGTTGATAATAAAACATCATTTATAGCCAATGAAGCATATAGTGGAAGCGGTATTACGTTAGCTACTTCTGCTAATTCTATTCAAGCTGATGGAACAGAAGGTGCTGCTGCTACTGCTGCTGTTATCGGTCTCTATGATGCATTTGAACTTGCAAAAACACAGGCACAGTTGAACAGCATCTACAACCCTGGTTTCGAATTGACAGTTAAGTACGAAAAAGACGAAGACAAGACAATCGAAGATATCAGTGTATTCCAGCAGAAAATGTATCCGAAGGGTGCTGCGGACGCTATTGGACTTGAGTTGTGGGATAATAAAGATTTAGACCAAGGTACAGGTGCTAAGAAATTGGTATTGGATACTGAAGCAACAGTAGGCGGCAAGGTTAGTGGCGCTTTCAAATGGTTGACAGCGAAAGAAATTGCAAAAGGACAGCCCGATCAATACGTAGGTACTTTCCAGTTCCAGTATGCTCAGAGTAATGAGGCTGTTATCACTAAACTTGTAGTAGTAGGTGAAGGGAATGTTTCTATCTTGTTTAATGATAGCAAATATTATCTGACAACATCTACCGATGTAAATGCAAAATTACCGTATATCAAACTGGGTGCAAGCAATGTCTACGATGTTAAGAAACTGTTAGGTCAATACCTGAGCTTCGCTTATGCTGATACAAAAGCAAATGCAGAAACAAACAATGAAGAATATAAGCTGAATACCCTTTTGACTGCTGTTTATGATGCAACTGCTAAAAAAGTAGTAGCAGACTTCGCTCTGGGTTCAGCTACTTCATTGCCGGAAGCTCAATGGGCTGTAACAAATGCTAATCTGGATCAGAACACTGTAACATTGACAAACCGTGAAAATACGAGTGTTACTATTGAAAATGTTATGTTCCGTGCAGAAGGTAACAAGTTTGTTATGTCAGTTGCCGGAGCTAGCAATATCTCAGACGACCTGGTAACAATGACTGCTCTTTCTGTAGACAAAGCTACTAACTTCGACGGTTACATGCAGACAACTCCGAATGTACTGAGAAATGAGAACTTCTATCTGGGTCAGTATCACGCTATCGAAGGTAACAACAATGCTTACTTCGTAGAAAACCATACTGAAGCAGGAAGTCACCAGATCGGTATGACTGCTGAAAAAGAAAATGCTCAGAAGTGGAACCTGCATTTCGCAATGAAAAAAGATGACGACCAGAAGTATACTTTGGTTGATACAGTAAAAGTTCCTCTGACATTCGCTACTTTGAAAGATGGTAAGATCATTACTGCAGGCGATGATGCTGTGAAAGATACATTATTTATCCTTCCGTATGCATTCCAGAATGCTTCAAACCGTGAGTTCGTTTCTTATAAAACAGGTAAAGGATTTGAATTCTATTTCTGTAATAAGGATAAAAAAGAAGATAAGGATGTAAATGATGATGCTGTTATTAAGTTCGCTTTGAAGATGAAACCGGACGGCACTTACAACTTCGTTGAAATAAGCAGCAATGCTTTATCTGCAAATAAGGTACTTGCCGGAAATAGTGCAAACAAGGGTATTCTGTCACGCACAGGAACTTATGTTTACGATCAGAATGAGAACTCTCTGATGGTTGTAGAAAAAGCCGATGCTCCTGAATATCACAAGATCGCTATGGCTTGGGGTGATACTATCAAGTTGTTCCGTGAAGAAAACGATTCACAGGTAGTTTACGAAAAACGTGATGCTAAGTCTGTTGTAGAAAAAGACACATTGAGCTTCCTCAACATCGACAACATCAACCAGTTTAAGGTAAATCCGGCTATCTTTGCAGATACCGCTTATATCAACCGCGTAGATGCTAATGGCGAATTGAACACTTGCTACCAGTACTTACTGGCTGTAAATGTGGATCCTGAAAAGTCTTACTACTGTCCGTACAATCCGGAACACAACACAGACGAATGGAGAGATGAACACAATGGTCCTTGTGCAGATGCAAAAGAAAACAGAGCTGTTGCCGGTCGCTTCCTGATCAACCTGATCGACACTGCTAATGTTTACGGTGCAACTCACCTGCATAACAATCCGTACATCAACAATATTGAAACTGCTGAAGATATGGCTAAACTGTCATTCGTAGAAGGTATTCATATTGGTGATACATTGATCGTAACTCGTAAGGGTGGTGAAGTTGTTAAACTGAGAATGGACACTCCTGACTTTAACGTAGCTAAGTTTGCTTTCCGTTATGTAGATAGCGCAGAGAAGACATTCAAGATCCAGACTCAGTGGAAGCCGTATGCTCCGGGAACTGATGCTGATGAAATCGACGAAGATGCTACTAACAACGGCTATCTGAAATGGGTGAACGGTACTTTGGCTGTAACCGGTTCTTTTGACAACGGTGACGTATTCGGTATCGAAGAAAACTATGAAGGTAACCCTGTAGCTAACGAAGATATCACAACTTCTTCTATCAGCGTAATTGCTTCTGAAGGTAAAGTTATCATCAACGGTGCAGCAGGTAAGAAAGTTACTATCAGTAACGTTCTTGGTCAGACAATCGCTAACACAGTTCTTTCTTCTGACAACGTTACTATCGCTGCTCCTGCAGGTGTGGTTGTTGTAGCTGTAGAAGGTGAAGCAGCTGTAAAAGCAATCGTAAAATAATAGAAACTATTTATAATCAATAAATTTAAATTTGACTGCG
>OGJY01000429.1_pt1 | contig 60027 bp, 44 predicted proteins | sample 1572231 | NCBI WGS metagenome assembly OGJY01 (sample SAMEA2582121, study PRJEB24529) | metagenome | biome: Human gut stool | place: China | collected 2011
GATGGTACTGCGTAACAGTGGAAGAGTAGGTAGCCGCCGTCTTGAAGCAAGGCGATAGCCGATGGAGAGGAGTCAGTCCGTAAGGGGTGACTCCTTTTTCTGTTTTTATTTATTCGATTCTGATTGGATAAATAAAATAAGATGTATATATTCGCTCCCTATAACTTAATAATGTGTTGTATGGTTAAGAAGTGGATATTCCCTTTATTGATTGGGGTTTGTTTAATCAATACGTCTATGGCACAAGAAAATCCGATTTTATTATTCCCAAAAGGGGCGCCGGGAGAAACTATTAAATTAATAGAGAAAGCTGATACGGATGGTGGAAAAACCGGTGGTGAGAGTGTTTTGCGTATTACGAATGTGAGTGAGCCAACGATTACTATATATCATGCTCCGGATGAAGTGGCCTCGGGTGCCGCTATGATTGTCTGTCCCGGTGGTGGTTACAATATTTTAGCTTATGATTTGGAAGGTGATGAAGTCTGTGAATGGCTTAATAATCTTGGAATAACTGCGGTCTTACTTAAATACCGGGTTCCAAGACGGGAAGGACTGGAAAAACACGAAGCTCCTTTGCAAGATGTACAGCGTGCGATTGGTTATGTTCGAGCGAACGCTGAGAACTTGAATATAGATCCAAAGCGAATCGGTGTGATGGGATTCTCGGCTGGTGGCCATTTAGCTGCCATGGTTAGCAATAATTTTTTGAAACGTACTTATCCGGCTATTGATGCTACGGATAAAGTAAATTGTCGTCCGGACTATTGTTTATTGGTTTATCCTGCTTATTTAGATGGAGAGAATTTCCAATTGGCACCAGAGTTAAAGGTTTCATCTGCCACACCTCCAACCATGTTAATTCAAGCGGAAGATGATAAATCTTATATCAACAGTAGTATTTTCTATTATTATGCCTTAAAGGAAGCTGGTGTTCCGGCATGGATGCATTTATATAGTCAAGGTGGCCATGGATATGGGTTACGAGATACGGGAGCGTCTGTAAATGAATGGCCGGATCGGGCTGAAGATTGGTTTCGTGAGATCGGTCTGATCGAATAGAACTCCAGATATCTTTTCTGGAGACTTGCGGAGTAGATTCTTAAATCGATTGCGCAATTTATTTATTACTAGTTTATTATTGATGGTAAACGTAGTAAAAGCGTAGTCTGGGAAAGCGTGTTCTATAGCATATCGTATCTTTGAAGTAGTGAGTTTATTGCTGTTTTCTGTTATTCGGGCTTTTTTTGAAGTAAAAAAGCTAAGTTATGAAATTCCTTAAAAGTTCAGTTTTATTTATTTCAATGGCATGTATAGTGCCTGTTTGTTCGATAGCGAGAGAAAAAAGTGAGAGAATCACAAGAGCTGAGATTGAACAGAAAAGTGCGGATGAATTTATAAATGGTCTGATGAGTCGAATGACCGTTGATGAGAAAATCGGCCAATTGAATCTTCCTAGTTATGGAAACGTAATGCCAAATCCTAAAAAGAGTGAGATAGCCAGTCGTATTGTACGAGGAGAGGTTGGTGGTATATTTAATATATTCGGTGTCGATGCGATCCGGCAGTTACAAGAAGTCGCAGTTAAAGAAAGTCGGTTGGGGATTCCTATAATTGTTGGCGCTGATATTTGTAATGGTTATAAAACCGTTTTTCCCATTCCTCTAGGTCTTTCGTGTAGTTGGAAACCGGAGAATATAGAAGAGGTCGCTCGAATTTCCGCAAAGGAAGTTGGTGCTGATGGTATCTGTTGGACATATAGCCCGATGGTCGATATATCTCATGATGCTCGGTGGGGACGAGTAAAGGAAGGAGCGGGCGAGGATCCGTTTCTTGGAGGTATAATGGCTCAAGCATGGGTGCGTGGTTATCAAGGCAATGATTTATCGGCTGATACGACTCTTATGGCATGTGTAAAGCATTATGCGCTTTATGGAGCGGCCGAGGCTGGTCGGGATTATAATACGGTGGATATGAGCCGTGTGACTGCCATGAATTATTACATGCGTCCTTATCAGGCTGCTGTAGAAGCAGGAGTAGGAAGTATCATGACTTCATTCAACGAATTTGAAAGTATCCCTGCGACCGGAAATACTTGGCTTCTTAATGACGTGTTGCGTAAACAATGGGGATTTAACGGCTTTGTCGTGTCTGATTTTACGGCAATAGCGGAGATGGTAAACCATGGAATAGGTAATAGTCAGGAAGTCGGAGTCAAGGCGCTAAAGGCGGGTGTCGATATGGATATGATAGCGGACTGTTATCATGCCGTATTAAAGAAATCATTGGAAGATGGGAAAATAACAGAGGCTGAGATTGACTCTGCTTGCCGGAGAATACTAATCGCAAAATACCAATTGGGATTGTTCCATGATCCATATAAATATTGTAATCCGAAAAGAGCCGCCAAAGAGTTCTTGTCGGTAAATAATGTATCAGCGGCCCGTCGTATTGCGGCGGAGTCTTTCGTGTTACTTAAAAATGATAATAATCTGCTTCCACTTAAAGGATGTCGTAAGGTCGCTGTAGTCGGTCCTTTAGCGGATAGCAAGGCGAATATGGCTGGATCGTGGAAATATGATGAGCAGACTAAATCTTATCATGGATTGGTAGAGGATTTACAGGAATCTTTGGGAAATGGAGTAGAGGTTGTTTTTGCAAAAGGCAGCAATCTAGTCGATGATCCCGTTTATGAAGCGAACTTTACGGATCAAAATCGTTCAACCCGGGATGATAGAAGCGATGAACAATTAATCGCCGAGGCCCTAAAAGTGGTGGAAGGCGCTGATGTGATTATCGCTGCTTTGGGTGAATCGATAGATATGAGTGGAGAAGGCGCTAGTAGAGCCATCCTTGAAATGCCGCAAACGCAGAAAAAATTACTGGATGCTATCCAGAAGACAGGAAAGCCGATCGTAATGGTACTTTTTACCGGAAGACCTTTGGCATTACAATCCGAGGAAAAGCAGGTGAATGCGATCTTGAACGTATGGTTCGGTGGTACGGAAGCAGGAGCGGCTATTGCCGATGTCTTGACCGGAAAGGTTTCTCCGACAGGGAAGTTAACCATGTCTTTTCCTCGTGTAACAGGCCAATGTCCGATCTATTATAATCATAAGATGACAGGACGCCCTATGTCTCCCGATGCTTGGTACACTCGTTATGTCTCCAATTATATAGATGTGTTGAATGAGCCTCTTTATCCATTTGGTTACGGCTTGAGCTATACGACTTATACGTATGGCGATGTATCTTTGAATATGAATTCAATGGATGCAAATGGAAAAATTCAAGTATCCGTGATTGTTACCAATACCGGGGCTCAGGATGGAGAGGAAATCGTACAGCTTTATTTACGTGATATCGTACGCAGCATAACCCCTCCGGTCCAAGAATTGAAAGGATTCAAGCGAGTTGCGTTAAAAGCGGGAGAAAGCAAGAAAGTAACCTTTGATATTGATGTGGATATGTTGAAATTCTACGATTCAACCTTAGATTATGTCGCTGGGCCGGGTGAGTTTCAGGTAATGATCGGTGGAAATAGTAAAGAGGTGAAAACAGCTTCGTTTACATTAAAATAATCCTAATCGGAAGGAATCAGTTATGGGTCTTTGCTAAATTCGAAATTATATGTATCTTTGCCAAAAGAAATATTACAAAACCATGGGGATGACCGGTTTTGACAGCGGGTAGAAGTGGTTTGTAAGCATGTAGTGCGTGGTTGGCTTGCACTTAAATCTCAGACAACGAACAATTAACTGGCGAAAATAATTACGCTCTCGCTGCTTAATCGAAGTATAGTAGATTCAAGCTTAATCCCTGCAAAAGTTGCGGGGACGTGACATCACCCGGATGCTGTGGCTCCGAAGCGTTCCGATCAGGTGGTGCAGCAATATCGGAGATAGTTTGGAGTAAGTCTCGGGCTCCAAGTGAAATTTTAGAGGATAAGGTTCAAGTGGGTGGCTTCGGTCTTGCTTGCACCCGACAATCGAAGGCGAAGATAAACATGTAGAAAGCAGATTAATTCCTCGTTTGGACGAGAGTTCGAATCTCTCCATCTCCACACAAAAAAGGCTTGCACCATCCGGTAGCAAGCCTTTTTTGTTGTTATGTGATGATTTATAAATCCATTCGTTTATTGGTTTCCGGCTGGGAAACTCCTATATAAGAATACTGATAATCGCCGGCACTCTGGTGAGGAAGTATATTTACGGATTTTACTGCAATATTTCTTCCTGTTTTAGTCGCTACGAGACATGCTGTATGGAGTTTTCTATTTTCCAGATCAAACACTTTATTTGGATTGAAATGCTGTCCGTTAATGCGAACTTCAAAATGTAAATGTTCGGTAGTGGCTCTACCGGTTCGTCCTGTTAATCCGACCGGCTCACCTGCTTTTACACGATCTCCCATCTTGACCAGGTTTTTGGAGTTATGGCTGTAAACCGTTTCTAGTCCATTATAATGACGTATAACAACGACATTTCCGTAAGCGGCATAAGGCTTAGCCATACGGACGATTCCATCGAAAGCGGCAACGATAGTATCGTTGGCACAAGTTTTCAGATCGACTCCCGAGTGATGTCTTCTGCGGCCGGCATAAGCTGATATTACTTTCGCTCCAGGTAAAGGGAAGGCGTAATCTTCCTTGGATATCAATCCGAGATCAATGATCAAAGAATTTTCGTCACACAGTAATTTAGGATCAGGAACAGCGATGTCTGCTTTTTCCCTGGGGGAGAAGTTTTCTGTTATATCTTTACGGGCATATTCTGTTTTTCCTAATTCCGGTGTCGGCTGAAGGAGTATATATTCAACCGAAGGTAGAGGAATATCTGTAGACGGAGGAACTATAACCACTTCCTGTTCTGTAGACGGAGGCAGTGTTTGCACTGCAGAACAGGTGGTTAGTGTCAGTAATGTAGTAAAAGATAATATATAACTATAGATATTAGACATTATAAAAACATTTTTCAAACGAACAAAAGTAGAAAAAACAATCCAGTCTAAAGTCTTAAATGGGAATACTTTATAGTTCTTTTTTATTTCTTTATGCTTTTCAAAGATCTGCAAATATGATTAATGGAGGTTTGAATAAAAAAAGGTGCCAACCGAAGTTGAGCACCTTTCTCTTTATAAATCGCTAAGAAATGAAATAATAATGCTGCTTATTTCTTAAAAAGTGACTTGGCTATACCCATTTCAAGGCCGCGAAGTTCAGCTAAGCCTCTCAAACGACCGATACATGAATAACCGGGGTTTGTTTTCTTTTTCAGGTCGTCTATCATCTGATGACCATGATCCGGACGCATAGCGATAGAACAGCCGCGTCTTTGCTGTAGCTCCAACAGGGCTTTCATAACACCGTACATATCTACATCTCCTTCCAGGTGATTGGCTTCATAGAAGTTCCCTTCATCGTCTCGCTGGGTACTGCGGAAGTGAACGAAATCGATACGATCGCCATAACGTTCCATAATCCCTGCTAGATCGTTGTCGCTGCGTACGCCGAATGAACCTGTGCACAGACACAATCCGTTGCTCTTGTTAGGAACTGCTTCGATTAACTTTTTGAAATCCTCTTCCGTACTCAGGATGCGCGGCAGACCGAGAATAGAGTAGGGAGGATCGTCCGGATGGATAACCAGTTTTACACCGGCTTCGTCGGCTACGGGGGCGATCTCCTGCAGGAAGTAGATCAGATTAGCACGCAGTTTTTCCGCATCAATATCTTTATAACGATCCAATGCTTCCTGGAATTGTTCGATAGTGAAGCTCTCTTCCGAGCCGGGCAGGCCGGCAATCATATTGCGGGTAAGTAAATGGCGATCCTCTGCGCTCATAGAGTCGAAGCGGGCTTTCGCTTTCGCCTTTTCTTCTGCGGAGTAATCCATTTCTGCTCCCGGACGCTTCAGGATGAAAAGGTCGAATGCTACGAAAGCTGCCCGTTCGAAACGGAGTGCTTTGGAACCATCCGGCATTGTATAGGCAAGATCGGTACGTGTCCAGTCGAGTACAGGCATGAAGTTGTATGTCACTACATTCACCCCGCATTTACCAAGATTACGTAGACTTTCCTTGTAGTTATCAATATATTTTTGAAATTCTCCGGTTTGTGTTTTGATATGTTCATGAACAGGAACACTTTCAACAACAGACCAGGTTAAACCAACTTCTTCGATCAACTCTTTCCGTTTCATGATCTCCTCTACCGTCCATACTTCCCCGTTAGGAATATGATGCAGAGCATTAACGATACCGGTAGCACCGGCTTGTTTGATATCCCAAAGGCTGACAGGATCATTCGGCCCGTACCAACGCCATGTTTGTTCGCATAAATACATAATATGTATAGTGTTTATTGGATTATTAAATTGAGAATGCATCGAAACCACCGTCAACGATGGCGATTGTGCCCGTTACGAATTTAGATGCGTCACTTATTAAATATTGAATGGTACCGAACAATTCTTCCGGTGCTCCTAAACGTCTGAACGGTGTATGAGCGATAACAGATTTAGCACGGTCTGTATAAGAACCGTCCGGATTTGTCATCAAAGTTCTGTTCTGTTCTGTCAGGAAAAATCCCGGGGCGATTGCATTTACGCGCAGACCTTCACCGAATTTGATTGCTAATTCGCCTGCCATGTATTTAGTCAGGTTAGATATAGCTGCTTTAGCTGCACCGTAGCCAACGACACGTGTCAATGGGCGCAAAGCCGATTCGGATGAGAAGTTTACGATCGCACCTTCTTTTTGCTGAGCCATTACTTCTGCGAAGACCATTGTCGGGAGAACAGTACCGAAAAGGTTCAGGTCGACAACTTTTTTGAAAGCGTCGATCTGCAAGTCGAAGATATTGCTATCAGGCCCGATAGTAGCACCGGCCATGTTTCCACCGGCAGCATTCAGTAATGCATCGATACGGCCATATTTGGCAAGGATGTCTTTCTTATTCTGTTCAAGGATTTCTTTATTCAGCACATCAGTCAGGAAAAAACAAGCTTCGCCACCTTTGGCTTTGATGTCTGCAACGATTTTTTCACCTGTTTCAGCAGCACGGTCAAGAATTACTACTTTGGCACCTTCTCCAGCCAGATGACCTGCAATCCCACTACCCAGAATACCGGCTCCTCCGGTAATAATGACAACTCTGTCTTTAATACAAAATAAATTAGCCATTTTATGTATGATTTTTATTGTGATATTTCCATTTTACGCTCGATTTGTGGGCGAACACACATCGGGCGCAAATGTATACTATTTATTTGTCAAACAAAAAAAATAGAGGGGAAAAATGATAATTTATGCCATTAAATATAATTATTGTAATACTTAATGTTCTCTTTCATAAGTATATCAATCGGCATATAGTTTATCTGTTCGATTTTTTCCTTCAATACCAGGTGTCGGAATAAGGCACGCACACAATTGAATCCCTGTACTTCCGGTCGCTGGGCGATCAGGTGGGTGATGTGCCCGCTGTTCAGATAGTCCAGATTGGAGTCGATCACATCATATCCAATCAGCCTGAAGTACTTGTCGGTATCCCTATGCCGGAAATAGTCTCCCAGTACATGTGCTCTGGAATTAAAGATGATACCGGCTTGTATTTCCTCATGCGTGGCGAAAAATGAATCGAGAATATCTTTATTTTCCTTTGATTCGTCTGCGTGAATATGTACCGGGAATATCTTTCCCTGAAAGTCGTGTCCGTACAGATAATCACGGAAACCTTCCTCGCGTTTCATAACCTGGGTAGAATGCATGTCGCCTTTCCGGATGAAGCGGAAGATCGCGATATTGTCTTCTGGCTGTATCTGTTCGAATAACAGGCGTCCGGCAATGTATCCTGAGTCGTACGAATTGGTACCGTAGTAGGCTATGCAATTCGTATTTTCGATAAAGGCATCGATCAGTACATAAGGAATCTCCAGTTTGTCGAGTTGTTGGGTGAGTTGCAAAACGCTTTCCTTGAATAAAGTAGCGATGATTACCCCCTGGCAATCGGATTTTTCAATTACGGGGATCAGATTGTCGAAACTGGTTTTGTCATACTGGTCGAAACACCTCCGTTCGATTTCAACGTTATAGCTGAACAGTTCCTGCTCTGCTTTATCGATACCTTCCGATAACTTAGCCCAATATTCTCCTTCGGCAAAAGAAGGAGTGAGCGTTATGAAGTGATATTTCTTCTTCAAGGCAAGCGAACGGGCTATCAGATTCGGATGATAGTCTATCTCTTTCAATACTTTTTCAACCTTTTTCTGAGCTTCTTCAGATACCTTGCCACGATTGTGCAGGATACGGTCGACTGTTCCGGTCGATACCCCGGATAACTCTGCTATGTCTTTTATTCTATATGTTTTCCCCATAGGGCTATTAGTTATTTATACTTCTTCAAGAATTTGCAAAGGTGCATTTAATTTACGAAAAACATAGGCATACATCATATATATAAGCGGCATTGCCACAAATATTCCTATACCTAACAGGATAAGACCTAAAATACAGATCCCGATCATAGCCAGCATCAGCATGAAAAGAGACATCCCCTGTTCGCGTGTGATTTCCCAACTGCGCTGGAGTGACTCGATTATTCCTGCATCATCTTCAACGATAAGAGCCGCATAGAACTGTAGCCTCAAAGCCAGGTAGATCCCCGGAATGATAAAAAGACATAATCCCAAAGTAACGATGATTGCCATAAGAATATTGGCTACAAGATAAGTAATGATCTTTCGGGCCTGCTGTCCGTAAGCCGAGAACTGAGGTTCTTCTCCGTCCAAAGCCTGGAATATATTTTTCATGTACCCCAAGGCAAAGATACAAGAGATGACGCAACTGATCAGATTAATAACGACTGCTCCGACTACTGATTGCTGTATAGGCATTGCAAATGCCCCTAATGTAAAGGAAATAATGCTCATTCCTATTATTAATCCGGATAAAACCCATATCTGAGCTTTGGTCCGTTGCCATGAAGTACTACACACTTCGGAAATTGAAAATTTAGATCCCATCAGACTGTAGATTATAAAGTTTAAAGATAGCTGTAAATTTAAGGTAAATTATTGAATAAACAAATTATGCTTTGAATTTGTATAGCAATTTGGACTAATTTACTTTCGAACGGTCAAAAAATAAGCTATGTGTTTGATCTCTACATATAAATAAGCTATTTTTTAGTATAAAAGAATGTATAAACGGGAAAAGTACAATAAAAAGACTTTACATTTGTACGTTTTTTTAGATATGAGTCCTTCAAAAATCGAGCCTGATAAAACAAGACTTTGAATCGTTTGCAAGAAAATATACTAGGCAGAAATATATTAAATTATGAATATGAATAGACAAATGTTGAGAACTACTATTACCCAATTTAGGCAAATTGCATTATTTGCAATGGGAGTGTCTTTATTAACCGCCTGTGGAAACAGCCAGAGTGGTATGAAATTAGGCGACAGTGAATACGCTGTTTTGGCCCTTAATTCTTCTTCCAGCAATCAGACGACATCTTATCCGGCAACTATCAGAGGTACGCAGGATATTGAAGTGCGTCCTCAGGTGTCAGGGTTTATCGTAAAGTTGTGTGTCGATGAAGGTGCAACAGTTCGTAAAGGACAGGCCTTGTTTGAAATTGATCCTACGCAGTATAAGGCGGCAGTGAATCAGGCCAAAGCTGCAGTGGCTATGGCTAGAGCGAATGTTAACACGTTGAAGCTAACAGAGAAGAACAAGAAAGAACTGTTTGACAAAGCAATTATCAGTTCTTTTGAATATCAGACGGCGGTTAATCAGTTATTGTCGGCAGAAGCTACTTTGGCACAGGCGGAAGCATCTTTGGTGAGTGCCAATCAGAATTTATCTTTTTGTACGGTGACCAGCCCATCCAATGGTGTTGTAGGAACTTTCCCGTATCGTGTCGGAAGTTTGGTCAGCCCTTCAGTGGCAGAACCGTTGACCACAGTCTCTGAGATCGGTGATGTTTATGTTTATTTCTCGATGACTGAAAAAGAGTTGCTGCAATTGACAAAGGCAGGCGGCACGCTGAAAGAGCAGTTGGATAAGATGCCGGCAGTTCAGTTGCAGTTGGCTGACGGAACAATGTTGGCGGAAACCGGTAAGATCGACGCTGTCAGCGGTGTTATCGACCAGTCTACCGGTTCGGTAAGTATGCGTGCTGTTTTCCCGAACAACCAGAATATATTGAGAAGCGGTGGTACAGGAAATGTCGTGTTCCCTTACTCAATGGATAATATCATTATGATCCCTCAGTCTGCTACGGTGGAAATTCAGGATAAGAAGTTTGTATATGTTCTGCAACCTGATAATACAATTAAGAATGTTGAAATTCAGATTTCTTCTTTGAACGATGGCAAGAGCTATCTGGTAACAAAAGGCTTGAAGGCCGGTGACAAGATCGTTGTCGAAGGTGTTCAAAGTTTGAGGGACGGTCAGGAAATTAAGCCGATCACACAGGCCGAGCAAGCTGCTAAGTTCCAGCAGGCGATGAAAGACCAGAACGAAGGAAACTTAAAAACAGCTTTTAATTAAAGGTATTATAGAATTAGCCCGGGTTACACCTGATGCTATTCGTATATAAAAAAGTAACATATGAAATTAGATAGATTTATTAACCGTCCGGTACTTTCAACGGTGATCTCCATCGTGATAGTTATCCTGGGTATTTTAGGTTTGTTCACACTGCCTATTACCCAATATCCGGACATTGCGCCTCCTACCGTTTCGGTAAGGGCCACTTATACAGGTGCCAATGCGCAGACTGTATTGAATAGTGTGATTGCGCCGCTGGAAGACCAGATCAACGGGGTAGAGAACATGATGTATATGACATCAAATGCATCCAATAATGGTTCGGCCGATATCTCTATATACTTCAAGCAGGGAACCGATCCGGATATGGCGGCGGTAAACGTTCAGAACCGTGTGTCTATGGCGCAAGGTTTGTTGCCTGCCGAAGTAACGAAGATCGGTGTAACTACCCAGAAACGTCAGAATTCTATGCTGGTTGTTTTTGCCGTTTATGATGCGGAAGACCGTTACGACCAGAAGTTCCTGGAAAACTATGCAAAGATCAACCTGATTCCGGAAGTACAGCGTGTGCCCGGTGTTGGTGATGCCAACGTGTTGGGTACCGACTACTCTATGCGTATCTGGTTGAAGCCGGATGTGATGGCTCAATACAAGCTGGTGCCTAACGATGTATCTAATGTGCTGGCTGAACAGAACGTGGAGGCTGCTCCGGGTTCTTTCGGTGAACAGGGAAACCAGTCATTCCAGTATACGATCCGTTACAAAGGACGTTTGCAGACTGCTGAAGAATTTGATAATATCGTGGTTAAAGCATTACCCGACGGTGAAGTTCTTCGTTTGAAAGATATTGCCGATATCGAGTTGGGACGTTTGACTTATAATTATGTGAATAAGGTAAACGGCCATAATGCGGTAGCTTGTATCGTGTATCAGATGCCGGGTACAAATGCAACACAAACAATCAATGATATTCAGGAACTACTGGAAAAGTCGGAGCTGACAATGCCTCCAGGCATGAAGGTGGAAGTCTCAATGAATGCCAACGACTTCCTGTATGCTTCTATCCATGAAGTTATTAAGACCTTGCTGGAAGCCTTTATCCTCGTGTTTATCGTGGTATATGTGTTCCTGCAAGACTTACGTTCAACTCTGATCCCGGCTATTGCGATTCCGGTAGCCTTGATCGGTACGTTTTTCCTGTTGTCACTGATCGGATTTAGTATCAACTTGTTGACACTTTGTGCGATGGTATTGGCCATTGCAATTGTGGTCGATGATGCGATAGTCGTCGTCGAGGGGGTTCATGCCAAGTTGGACCAGGGATATAAATCGGCGAAACAGGCATCTATCGATGCGATGAGTGAACTTGGCGGTGCGATCGTTTCTATAACCTTGGTGATGATGTCCGTGTTTATCCCCGTAAGTTTCATGGGAGGTACAGCCGGTGTTTTCTATCGCCAGTTCGGTGTAACTATGGCTATTGCCATCGGTTTATCAGCATTGAATGCCTTGACCTTGAGTCCGGCACTTTGTGCGATCTTCCTGAAACCTCACGATGAACATGCAGAAAAAAAGACGACCCTTGTCTCCCGGTTCCATACCTCTTTCAATGTGGCGTACGATTCATTATTGAAGAGCTATAAGAAACGCGTATTGTTCTTTATCCAGAAGAAATGGCTGGCATTCGGAACTGTGATTGCTTCTATCGCTTTATTGGTATTCTTCATGCAGGTAACGCCGACCGGTATGGTACCGAATGAAGATATGGGTACCATCATGGGAGCTGTAACATTACCTCCCGGAGCTTCCCAGGAACGTACATTGGAAATCATGGGACGTGTAGATAGCCTGATCGCTTCCGACCCCGCAGTAAAATCACGTACAGCCATTACCGGTTTCAGTTTTATCGGTGGACAGGGACCTTCTTACGGTTCATTCATCATCAAGCTGAAAGACTGGGATGAACGTTCGATGACACAAAGTGCGGAAGTTGTTTACGGTAGCTTGTTTATGCGTGCGCAGAAAGTAGTGAAAGATGCTCAGGTATTGTTCTTTACTCCGCCTATGATTCCGGGTTATTCGGCTTCCAGTGATATTGAGTTGAACATGCAGGATAAGACAGGTGGTAGCCTGGAGAAATTCTTTGAAATATCCAAAGACTATATGGCGGCTCTGACGGCCCGTCCGGAGATTAAGTCGGCTCAGACAACTTTCAACCCGAACTTCCCGCAGTATATGATCGATATCGATGCGGCGGCCTGTAAGAAAGTCGGTATCAGCCCGAGTGACATCCTTATGACGTTGCAAGGTTACTATGGTGGTTTGTATGCTTCCAACTTCAACCGTTTCGGTAAGATGTACCGTGTAATGGTACAGGCCGATCCATCTATGAGAGCCAATATGGAGTCGTTGAAGAATATCAAAGTGAGAAACGGTAACGAAATGGCACCGATCTCCCAGTTTATCACCATAGAAAAAGTATATGGGCCGGATATTATCAGCCGTTTTAATATGTATACATCTTTGAAGGTGATGGTTGCTCCTGCTGATGGATTCACCAGTGGTCAGGCCTTGAAAGCGATAGAAGAGGTGGCTGCTACCACTCTTCCTACCGGTTTCGGTTATGAGTTGGGAGGTATGGCGCGTGAAGAGGCTGAGACAAGCGGCAGTACGACTGGTTTGATCTTCGTTCTCTGTTTCGTGTTCGTTTACCTGTTGCTGAGTGCCCAGTATGAAAGTTACGTATTGCCGCTGGCCGTATTGCTCTCCATCCCGTTCGGTTTGATGGGTAGCTTCCTGTTCGTTCAGGGCTGGGCAGCGCTAGGGAGCATTCCGGCTTTGAAGATGATATTGGGAACGATGTCGAATAACATCTATATGCAGATTGCGTTGATCATGTTGATGGGCCTGTTGGCGAAGAACGCTATCTTGATCGTAGAGTTCGCCCTCGACCGTCGCCGTATGGGTATGAGTATTACCTGGGCTGCCGTGTTAGGAGCTGCTGCCCGTTTGCGTCCTATCCTGATGACCTCCCTGGCGATGGTAGTCGGTTTGTTGCCGATGATGTTCGCTTTCGGAGTAGGTGCTCACGGTAACCGTACATTGGGTACTGCCGCTATCGGTGGTATGTTTGTCGGTATGATCTTCCAGATCCTGATCGTTCCGGCTCTGTTCGTAGTATTCCAGTACCTGCAGGAAAAGGTTAAACCGATCGAGTGGGAAGATCTGGACAACAGCGATTTGAATACGGAAATAGAACAGTACGCTAAAAAATAAGTGAGAAGACAATGAAGAAGAAACAAATTATATATATGATGTGTGCGACCGCTCTGCTGAGCAGTTGCCACATCTACAAAGCATACGATCGTCCTGATACGATCACGGCTGACGGTATTTATCGTGATCCGGTATCAGCGACGGATACACTGGCTGCGGATACGACCAATATGGGAAATCTTCCCTGGCAGGAAGTCTTCCGCGATCCCAAACTGCAGGCTCTGATTGAAGAAGGCCTGGCAAATAACGTAGATATGCAGGCTGCCATTCTCCGTGTGGAAGAAGCGAAAGCCTTGCTGACTTCTGCCCGCCTGTCTTTCCTTCCGTCCTTAAACCTGGCTCCGCAAGGATCCGTGACCACAATGGGCGGTTCCAGCTATGCAAAAGCCTATACTTTACCCGCGGCAGCTAACTGGGAAGTCGATTTGTTCGGCAAATTGCTCAATGCAAGCCGCGACCAGAAAGCGATCTATCTGCAGAGCCAGTATTCGCAGCAGGCCGTTCGTTCACAACTGATCGGCGGTATTGCCAACGCTTATTTCACTTTGCTGATGCTCGACCGCCAAGTGGAGATCACTACAGAAACAGTCGGTATCTATAAAGAGAATGTACGTGCGATGGAGGCAATGAAAGAAGCCGGTATGACTACCGAAGCTGCTGTTGTCCAGATGAAAGCCGTATATCATCAGGTATCGTCTTCTCTGATCAACCTGAAACGCCAGGTGCGCGAAGTGGAGAATTCTTTGTCCGTACTGCTGGCAAAAGCACCGCAAACAATCGAACGCGGCCGTTTGGATGAACAGGTCATTCCGGACGAGATCATGGCCGGCGTACCTTTGCAGTTGCTGGAAAACCGTCCGGATGTGAAGATCGCCGAAATGTCACTGGCCAGTGCTTATTATACGACCAATAAGGCGCGTGCCGCTTTCTACCCGGGATTGAACATCACTGCTACGGCAGGTTGGACGAACGGTTCCGGTATAACTATTTCCGATCCGGGAAAATTCATGTTCCAGGCATTGGCCTCATTGGCACAGCCTATCTTCAACAACGGTAAGCTGATGGCTAACCTGAAAGTGTCGAAAGCAGAAGAAAAGATTGCTCAGATGAATTATCAGCAGGCTATTCTTCAGGCTGGTAAAGAGGTAAGTGACGCTTTGCATCTGTATGATGCAACCAATAAGATGCTGGTTCAGGATAAAGAACAGATCGCGCAATTGGAGAAAGCCGTAGAATACACAAAAGCTTTGTTCCAGTCGGCACAGTCCACTTACCTGGAAATCTTATCGGCTCAACAAAGCCTGCTCAGTGCACAATTGACAGAAGTATCCGACAACGTTCAGCGTATGCAGGCTGTTATCAACCTGTACAGTGCTGTCGGAGGAGGAAGAGAGTAATAACCATTAAAACTCAGATTATTATGATTAGTCCGTTAGCTTATGTAGATGCCAGTGCAAAACTGGGTGCGAACGTAACCGTCCATCCTTTTGCCTACATCGATAAGAATGTAGAGATTGGCGATAACTGCGAGATCATGCCTCACGCCAGTATAATGAATGGCGCACGTTTGGGCAAAGGAAACCGTGTATTCAATGGTGCTGTCATTGCGGCGGAACCTCAGGATTTTAAATATAAAGGCGACAATACGCTGGTAGTTATCGGCGACGATAACGTGATCCGCGAAAACGTTGTCATCAACCGTGCCACCACACCGGACGGGCAGACGTTTATCGGTAACGGAAACTTCCTGCATGAAGGTGTACATATTTCGCATGATACCCATATCGGCAACCATTGCGTGCTGGGTTACGGCAGCAAGGTGTCCGGTAATTGTTTCTTTGAAGATTATGCCATCTTCGGTGGTAATGTGTTGGCAAGCCAGGGAAGCCGTATCGGAACCTGGTCGATGACACAGACCGGTTGCCGTTTCCGTAAAGACGTACCGCCTTATATCGTGGCCGCTCAGGAACCGACTACTTATTATGGGGTCAACTCGTTTATTTTGTCGCATCAGGGAGTTAGTGATAAGGTTATTAAACATATCAGCCATGCTTACCGTATCATCTACCAGGGTAACACCAGTCTGTTCGACGCCCTGCTGATGATCAAAGATCAGGTGCCGATGAGTGACGAGATACAGCATATCATTGATTTTATCAATGATTCGAAGCTGGGGATTATCAAGTAAACAGTATACTTAGTATAGAAAGGCGAGGGTATCATGTCTATATGGTGCTCTCGTCTTGTTTTTTATCCTTTCTTTAGTTGTCCAATAAAAGTTCATAATCTGCCACATCCAGCCAACGGTCGAACTTACGACCTACCTCATGGAAACAGGAGACCTGTTTGAAACCCAGCCGCTCGTGTAGTTTCACACTCGGTTCGTTGGGGATGGTGATGCAGGCTATCAGGGCATGGAAGGAGCGGCGGCGGCAATCGTCGATTAACAGATCCATCAATTGCTTTCCGTATCCTTTGCCGGAGTGATCCGGGTGCAGGTAAATGGTCGTTTCGACAGTGGTACGGTATGCTTTCTTTACTTTCCATTCGTGCGCATAACAATAACCGGCGACTTTCCCGTCCTCTTCACAGACCCATGCCGGGTAATGTTCGATGATGGGGGCTAGCCGTTGACGCATTTCGGCTTCGGTGGGGACTTCGGTGTCGAATGTTATTACGGTGTTATGTACATAATAAGCATAAATGGAGACAATCTCAGGGATGTCGTTCAGGGTCATCGGGCGGATCATAAAGCAGTTTTTCCGCAAAGATAAATATTTATTTGAGGATATGACAGGGGGCGAGGAATTGGTTTGATAGACACATGGAACAAGGTCGATGCGTACGGGCAGAGCCTCATTCCATGTGTAGTGTGAATTACTTCAGTTCTTTGATCTTGATGTTCTTGAAGTGGACTTCATCTCCGTGATCCTGTAAAAGGATATGGCCTTCTTCTGCTTCTCCGAAGGCAGGCCAGTCAGCATATTTACTGCCGGCAACGAGAGCTCTCCACATCTGGTCGTTGCGGTTATATTCGACGACCAGCATACCGTTCAGCCAATGTTCGATATGATTACCTTTCACAACGATACGGGCTGTGTTGAACTCATTTTTCTTGAACGGCTTCTCCTGACAGGCCGGGATCAGGTCGTATAGCGAGCCGACCGTGCGGTTGCCTTTTCTTCCCAGCTTGGCATCCGGATGTTTGTCGTCGTCGAGTATCTGGAACTCGCAGCCGATAGCCGATCCTTCTCCTTTGTTCAGTTCCGGGTCGACGAAATATTTGATACCGCTGTTGGCTCCTTCCGTAATCCTGAAGTCGGCCACCAGTTCAAAGTTTTTATACGTTTTGATGGTGACGATATCTCCTCCGTTACCCGACTCTTTTCCTTTGGCTTTTTCAACCACCAGTTCGTTGCCGATGATATTCCAACCTTTTTCGGGGAAGTTCTGTAGCTTGGCTCCACGCCAGCCGTTCGTAGTCTTTCCATCCCACAGGAGTTCCCAGCCCTCGTTCTTTTCCTGGCCGGTCAATACGTTGTCTGCCTGTGCAAATGCACTGATAGGAGCTAGTGTGCAGCTTATAAGTGCGAAATAGATAAATCCTTTTTTCATGATAAATGAATTGTAAGTTTAATATTTAATTGAATGATTCTATTAATAGTAACCTTCATTCTGTTCTTCGCTGATCTCTCCGACCGGATTCAGGCGGTCGATATGTTTCTGCGGGATCGGACGGAGCTTGTGATAGGGTTTGATATGAATAGCTTCCGGATTATATTTCTTCACCCAGTCATACAACAGTTCGCAGCGAACCAGGTCTTCCCAACGGTTGGTTTCCCCCAGTAATTCACGTCCCCGTTCATTGAGGATGAATGTGATGAAATCGTCCTTCAGGTCTGCCGCTGTTATTTTCAGATCCTCATAAGTACTTTTAGTATCGTTACTACCTCCTTCAAAGAGCCAGATCTGTTGATCTTTCTGTTCCCCATCAGACCATGCGGCACGTTTACGGATAACATTGATATATTCGGCGGCCTTATCGAAGTCACCTTTGCGGCCGGCAGCTTCGGCAGCCAGCAGATAAGTTTCACCCAAGCGCATACGAACCCATTCGCGGGAACCTTTTTCTTCCGAAACAGAAGGACGGTTCGGATCCAGATATTTGACCAGTGACGGGAAATAACGGATCGAATGCATTTCACGTGGGAAATAAGAATAGGTATAGTTGGCACGGAATTTACGCATCTCATCGCTGTTGGATACGAATCCTGTCTTTTCCATTGTATAATAAATGGCTGTATCCCCATGCTGAAACTTCAGCTGGCCATCGACTTGTCCTTTTGAAGGATCGGGCGTGAAATAAACAGTACCGTCGTATGAGAGCGGTTCCCACACCGGCAAGGTGTTTACGTTATTGGCATAATATACCCATTTGAAACTCTTGTAAAAACGTGAGTCGTGCAGACGGTCGTACAAATCATCCATCGTTTTTGAAGTCGCTACGTGGCGGCGGTATGGACGGCCGTTGGCAATATCACGCAACATGCCGGGTTGGTCTTCATACCAGGACAACCAGAAAAGATGCTGTTTATTGCCATCACCGTTAAACATCGGCTCTGTCGTGAACTGCACGGCAAACACAACCTCCGAATTGCCTTGATTGCTGATATCCCACAGGGAAGCAAAGTTATCCAGCAACGTAAAAGCCCCGCTACCGATCACCTTTTCTGCATAATACAGCGTACTGTCCATATCTGTCGTTTGCTGGCCGCGCGGATCGTTGATTGCACTGCCTCGGGTCAGATACACCTTCGCCAACAGATGTGCCGCCGAATAGCGGGTGGCACGTCCTTTGGTTGCCACCTTTTCAGGCAGGTTTTCTACTGCATTACGCAAATCGCTTATAATCAGATTATAGATATCGGCTACCGGAGAACGTTTAAAATCCGTACGGATATCGAAACTGCCTTCGGTTACCAGCGGGATACGCCCGAATTGCTGTACCAGATCGAAATAAAGATACGCACGGATAAACTGCATTTCGGCATAACTCTGCGATTTCACATTCTCCAGTAAATCCCGGGAGTCCTGAATTTTCTTCATGGCAATGTTGGCATCACTGATTCCTTTATAGTGATTTTCCCACATCTCATACAGAATCCCGTCATCGGGGTTCAGTTGTGTCGCATACTTATTATAAGATTCACGGTGATTACCGTCCTCGCCCTCGGTAAATAAATCCGTGCCGTGCTCGGTCAGGACATCGAAACGTTCACCGCCGACTCCCCAGCGGAGAAAGCCGTATGCTGCCGTAATAGCTGCATTGACTCCGGCTTCCGTTTCGTAATAATCGTACGACATCACCGGAGCGTCATCTTCACTTAACCAGCTGCTGCAACCTGTTGTTGAGAGTGTCAGGCCTGCCAGCATATAGTAATATATAGATTTCATTTTTATTCTTTATTTATAAGGTTAAACTACAAAGTCAAATTGATACCGAAGACCCAGGAACTAACGCTCGGTGTGCCGAAGCCGCTACCGTCTGTTTTAGGATTACCCGCATCGTCCACTTTGGCCGCTTCCGGATCGATACCTGTGTAATTGGTGAAAATAAACGGATTCTGGGCAGTGAAGTAAACACGCAGTTTCTCTACCAGGAATTTCTTCGTCAAATCTTTCGGCAGGGTATATCCCAGCGTCATCGATTTTACACGCAGGTAATCGGCCTTTTCGTAATAAGTGGATGTGATATAGATCGGGCGTTCTTCGTCGATACTGGGACGGGGATAGGCATTCGTCGGGTTATTCGGTGTCCAGTAATCCACTTTCACGCCACCGTTGCGTCCGCAATGTTCCACTGCGTAAATATCGTTATACAGCATGGAACCCAGGCTTGCATATAAAAAGACAGACAGATCGAAGCCTTTATAATTAAAGGTATTTACCATACTGGCAATCAGTTTGGGACGCGGGTTGCCAATGATTTGCTTGTCGGCATCCGTTATCTTATGGTCACCGTTCACATCCTCTATCTTGATATCTCCGGGAGCAAAGTCTGTACCGTTGGCTGCAAACTTCGCCATTTCGGCAAGGTCAGCTTCAGTGTTTTGCCAGATACCGACCTTTTTGTAATCGTAATGCACGTTCACAGGCTGACCGATAAACCATTTACTTCCTATATCGTCGTTCTTACCATTATACAATTCGACTATTTCTTCTTTGTTTGACGACAGCATTAAATCCGTACTCCACTGGAAGTCTTTCGTATCGATGTTCACGGTATTGATGGACACTTCTATACCTTTATTACGTGTCTTGCCCACGTTCGACAAAACGTTTGGGAAACCGGAAACAACCGGCAACTGGCGTTTCAGCAACAGATCGTGTGTATTCTGCATATACAGGTCGACCGTACCGTTGATGCGTCCTTTCAAAATCCCGAAATCGATACCGAGGTTCCACTGGTCGGTCGTTTCCCAGGTCAGCAGACTGTTTGCCATGATATCGGGAGCATAACCGATGGTACCCGATGCGCCGTTATCGAACGGGTATCTGATCAATGTCAGGCGGCCTTTTGTCTGATAAGGGTCTACGGCCGAGTTTCCGGTCTTACCAAAGCCGAGTCTTAACTTCAGGTTATCCAGCCAACCGGACGTGTGGGCCATAAAAGACTCTTCGTTAATACGCCATGCCAAAGCGGCGGAAGGGAAAAGAACCCATTTATGACCGTCTGCCAAACGGGAAGAACCGTCGTAACGGGCGGAAACAGTCAGCAGGTAACGTCCTAAGTAGTTATAATTGATACGTCCCATGAAGGAGGCCATATTCCATTTGACCATCGAACTCTCGATCTTGTTGGTCACCAGTCCCGATCCCAGGTCATAATATTTAAGATTATCCGATGGCAGGTTTTCCATTGCGACATTGACGCTTTCTTTTTTGTCTTCCTGGATTGACTGTAACAAAGTCACACCCAACGTATGTTTGTCATTAAATGTCTTATCATAGAAAAGCATGTTTTCCAAAGTAAACATCGTGTATTTATCAACGCCGTTTCTGGCATAAGAAGTACCCATACCCCGGTTACTGGTCTTAGCAGATCTGAACTCGTAATCCTGTACGGTACGTGAATCGATACCTAGATTTGAGCGGAACTTCAATCCGTTAACCGGCAGTTTGACATCCAGGAAATAGCTACCCAGGTAACGAGTCGTTTTCAACGGACGGTCGACGGCACCCGGAACAAGATCCATCATCGTATTATATACATTGTAGGAACCGGGTAATGGAATAAGCTCTCCCTTTTCATCCCACAACTGCGCCAACGGGCTTAAACGCCAGCCACTGGCAAGTCCGGAGCCGCGTTGCTGGGTAGCATGCGAATACTGTGTCTGTGCACCGATCTTCACATATTTATTGATCTCATGGTTCAGGTTCAAACGGATAGAATACCGTTCGTAATCTTCATCTTTGAAAATACCGTCGTTCTTATTATAGGTAGCGGAAGCCAGGAAGTTGGTTCGTTCGCCACCCCCACGGATACTCAACTGATGGTCGGTAACCATACCGGTACGGGTCACGTTATCCATATAATGCGTGGTGCGTACGCGGGACGGATCATAAACACCATTGTCGCCCCAACCCATCATAACAGACTCCATGATCGACGGGTCGCGGGTAAAGCCCGGACAAACCAGATCCTGATCCCTGGATGCAACATCCGAGTTGTAACGGATCGAGTTGTTTGCCGTGTTGCGGTAAGCTTCGCGGGTATACTCGGCATATTCGCCGCCATCCCATAAATCCAGTTGGTTTAAAATTGTTTGTGCGCCCACATAACCGTTGTAGTCAATCTGGGTTTTGCCGGACTTGCCTTGTTTCGTAGAGATCAGTATAACACCGTTAGCACCACGGGCACCGTAGATGGCTGTTGCAGAGGCATCTTTCAATACTTCCATCGACTCGATATCCGACGGGCTGATCTCTCCCATGCCACCGGTAACGGGCACACCATCGATTACATATAACGGATCATTGCTGGCAGTGATAGAACGTTTACCACGGATCATTACACTGGGGGTAGAGCCCGGCGACCAGTTTGGATTGGAAACGACCACGCCCGGAATGCGTCCCTGCAATGCTTCCGATGCCGTAGTGGCCGGTACTGCCGTGATCTTCGCTGCATTGACGGAAGCAACGGCTCCGGTCAGGTCTCTTTTCTTAACCGTACCATAACCTACCACCACGACTTCATCCAATCCCTGTGCATCTTCCTTCAGTAAGACATCTATCTTATTGGCTTCGGATACTTTTACTTCGACGGGAAGGTAACCGATATAGGATATCAACAAAGATTCGCCGGAAGCGGTAGTAAGGGAAAAGTTTCCATCGATGTCGGTGATTGTTCCGTTCGTCGTACCTTTTACCACTACGTTGGCCCCGATAACAGGTATACCTGTTTCATCGAGAACAACACCGGTGATCGTCTTTTCCGCTTGTTTGCTGTTGGTCTTAGCCGGAGCTTTAACGATTACGATTGTCTTGTTGCTGATCTTGTAAGAAAGACCATGTTTTTCCAGTACTTGATTTAAGACATCCTTTAAAGGGCGGTCTGTGACGGAAACTGCTATATCCGGATTTTCACTTAATATTATATCCCGGTAAACGACGGATAAGGATGTTTGAGTTTCTATCTTATTAAAGAACTCTTTCAATGTGACATTCTGCAGATTCATCGATATCTTTTGCGAAATGTCCTGTGCATACATTGTAGAACAGAAGAACAGGAGTACGATACTCCAAAACACTTGCTTCATGATTACAAAAGTTAGATTTAAGTGGATAATTAAAAGTTTAATAAAAATACTATTTGCTTGATAACTGATGATTTACGTTATTCCATAGGCTTATCTATTTATTAAGTTTATTCGACTTGTTGATTGTGATGTTGTTGCCCGTTATTTCATAATCGAACCCGTATTGTATCTTCAATGCTTCCATCACATAAGGCAACTGTTCGTTCTTGAACGAGCCCGAGATACGGTCGCCTGCAATCTCGGGACACAATAATTCGATCTTTACACCATACCAGCGTTCTATTTTATGGAACACAGTGCTAAGTTTTTCCGATTCGAAAACCAGGTGGTCGCGCGTCCACGCTGTTTCTTTCAGATTGTCTGTGTTGTACAGGCTTATTTTCCTGTCGTTGGAATAGACCGCTTTCTGGTTGGGCTTTAATATGAATGTTTCCGACGGATATCTGGAGTCATAAAGACGGATGGATCCTTCTATCAGGGAGGTCTCGACAGAGTGGTCATCCTCGCAGGAGTGAACGTTGAAACTGGTACCGAGTACCTCGATGTTTAAATCTCCCACTTGTACGACAAAAGGATGTTCCTTGTCTTTAGATACATGGAAATAACCTTCACCGGTCAGCTTGACGACACGTTTACCGTTCTGGTAGGTGTATGATAAGCTACTGGCGGAGTTTAATTTGACGGCACTTTTATCCGGCAATGTCAACTGTACCTTGTTGCCGGACGGGACTTCCGCCAGAAAAGGCTCACCGGATGGCTGCTTTTGCATAACAGAGATATTCCAGCCGGTAACGGAAAGCAGAGTAATTATGGCGATAGCTGCCGCGATCCGGTACCACTGTACAAATGTTTTTTTCTGTTGAGGTACTATTTGTTCGTGGAGTTTGTTGCGGAGATCCTGTTTGCGTTGTGCATCCATTGCCGGAAAGTGATCGTTCTCCTGCCAGAAGTCTTCCATGCTTTTGGCCAGTTCGGTATCCGGGAGTTGATTCAAAGACTCTTTGAAGTCTTTGAACCGTTCCCTGTTGGTATTTCCATTTAAGAATTGAGAATATAATTTGTTGAATAAATCAGTCATACTTTCTTGATCGTTTATAGTTACACGAAAGAGCACCAAAATAGTACCAGCCATTTTGATGTGTTCTAAAACATATTTTGTCTATGCTTAAATAAAGAGGGCAAAGAGGAAGTTGTATTTGCCGAGTTCGACACGTAAAACTTTCAACGCTGCGGATAAATGGTTCTTTACCGTCTGTTCGGATAGGTTCGAGGCGGCGGCTATTTCGGTGTTGCTCATCCCTTCCTCACGGCTCAGTTCGAAGATGTTGCGTTGGGCGGGTGTCAGTTTTTGTTTGGCGATCGCCAGCTTTTCGAGGAAATCGTTGTAGTAGACTTTCTCGACGGAGGTATTATCCAGTAAGTTTTCGTCCTCACAGAAAGCGATATAATCTTCAAAGTTTGCCCGGTTCACCTGCTGGCGGAAAATATCTATTACATGGTTTTTCGCGATGGTGAACAACATGGATTTGAAAGAACCTTCCACCGATAAGGATTCCCGCATATTCCACAGCTTGAGGAAAGTGTCCTGAACAATATCTTCAGCTTGTACGGTCGACTTGGTATGCAATAGGGCAAATCCGTATAGAGAGTCGGCGTATACATTATATAATGTATCGAAAGCCTCATACGAACCTTCTCGAAGTTTCTTTATCGTCTCACAATGTATTGATTTTTCAGGCATATAATACTAGCTTATCTTGAGTGCGTAAAGATAGGAATAATATTATTCCCTTTTCGTATATTTGAGGGAGTGAAATAAGAAGCCGTGCCGGAAAGGGCGGATATCAACAATAATCGTATCTCCATTCCTTCAGGCGAAGAGTGAGACTGGAGTAATGAGTAATAACAGGATATATAGTATACTATTATCATGCAAGTTAGTACTATTTTATTGTTTGTCATTTGTCGAACGCTTGTATCACGGTTGTCGAACAAGCGTTTGACAGCTGACAAACAAGCGTTCGACAAGTGACAAACGGAAAAGAAGAAAAGACAATTGAGCCAAAAGGTCACTACCTATGCATTAGAATACAATATACAAACAGATAATCGGCCGGAGGCTATTCGTTCTTTTTATACTATCGGAAGTTATCGTTTCTGAATAAAAAAAATCAACATTCCAGATAATTCCTTCAGCAAAATTATTTTCCTTCAGCCATACAGGTATGATTACCAGTAAAATACCAACAATCCTGAATAAATGAAGGATTTATTTTAGAAAACTTTTATTGTATAGATTGTTCAATCGGAGGGAAGTTTTGTTTTTGCCGGATACAAATAAAAAACACCTTTAGATGTTGAAATATATAAATAATGTCTATATTTGTCCCGTTGCCTGTTATTAGGTAATAAACCAATAAAACCATTGACATATGGAAAAGTACGTAAACATTATGTTAGACAAGGCTTTTAAAACCGTATTTGGTAAAAAGCAAGTAGCAATCGACTTTATCAACGCCGTACTTGAAGGCGAGCATCAGGTGAAAGACCTGACCTATCTTGATAAAGAAATCCAACCGGAAGTAATAGAACAGCGCACAGTGATCTTCGATCTTCTTTGTGAAGATGTGGACGGAACTAAATTTGTGCTTGAAATGCAGAATTGCCCCCAACGTTACTTCTTTAATCGTGGGTTTTATTATATTTGTCGGATGGTCTCCCGTCAGGGAGAGATAGGTTCTGACTGGAAGTTTAGCTTGCTTCCTGTATATGGCATCTATCTGCTGAACTTTAGTCTACCTGAATTTCAGAGTTGGCGTACAGACGTGGTGCTGGCTAATGAAGCAACAGGTAAAGCTTTCGGTGAGGTTAAACTGAAGCAGATTTATCTTTCGTTTGACCTGTTTAATTTAAGTAAAGAGGAATGTCAAACGCCTCTTGAAAATATAGTTTATATATTGAAGAATATGAATTTATTTGATATGTCTCCGTTTAAGGAGAAAAATGATGCCTTCAAACGCCTGCTCGATGTGGCCAATCTGGATGCAATGACTTCTCACGAACGGGCTGTCTATGAAGAGAACTTGAAGATTTACCGCGACTGGCGCAATACTTTGGAATATGCAGTGGAAGAGGCTGAAGAGAAAGGTCTGAAAAAAGGGAAAGCAGAGGAGCAACGTCAGATTGCTGCGAATTTAAAAAGGCAGGGAGTCGATATTAAAGTAATCGCCAAGTGCACCGGTTTATCCGATGAAGAAATAGAACAATTGTAATATTTATGATCCTGTAAAATCACTGTTTAGCAGGTAATTAAAAGTAAAAAGAGGATAGCTCCATCGGAGCTACCCTCTTTCCTATATAATCAATGAGTTTGTTTACTGATTATAATGCACCTACTTCTTTCAAAGCAGCGTTTGTTCCCTTAACAGCTGCAGCGCTCTTAGCGAACAATTCTTTTTCTTCAGCTGTCAGTTCCAGTTCAACGATCTTTTCGATACCGTTCTTACCCAGGATAACAGGAACACCGATACAAAGATCAGATTCGCCGTATTCTCCTTCCAGATAAACTGAACAAGGAACCATCTTGCACTGGTTGTGGATGATTGATTCAACAACGAATGCTCCGGCAGCACCCGGTGCATACCAAGCAGAAGTACCCAACAATTTAGTCAGTGTAGCACCACCAACCATTGTAGAAGCAACAACTTCCTGCAGTTTGTCAGCGCTTAACAGTTTGCTAACAGGGATACCTTTGTATGTAGCCAAACGAGCCAACGGAATCATTGTAGTATCACCGTGACCACCGATTACCATACCTTCTACTTCGTTTGCATTGCATCCCAAAGCCTGAGACAAGAAATATTTGAAACGAGAGCTATCCAGAGCACCACCCATACCGATGATACGGTTCTTCGGCAAGCCTAAAGACTTCAATGACAAATAAGTCATTGTATCCATCGGGTTAGAGATAACTACCAAGATTGCGTTCGGAGAGTATTTCAAGATGTTTTGAGCTACGCTCTTAACGATACCAGCGTTAACACCGATCAGTTCTTCGCGAGTCATACCCGGTTTACGAGGAATACCAGAAGTGATAACTACAACGTCAGAGTTAGCTGTCTTCTCATAATCGTTTGTGCAACCTACAACCTTAGTATCGAAACCTAGCAATTGAGCGGTCTGCATCATATCCATCGCTTTACCTTCGGATACGCCTTCCTTTACGTCTAGCATTACAACTTCGTCTGCCACTTCATTGAAGGCAAGAACATTTGCGCAAGTAGCGCCTACATTTCCGGCACCAACAACTGTTACTTTTGACATAATAAATAAGTTTTAGTATGTTATTACTTAATAATACGCTATGTTTTTTAACGATGGCAAAGGTACAATCTATTACGGAATAAAGAAATATTTCCGTATATATTTTTGAGGGACATTATTAAATATCGCTAAAGCCTTGTCGAGGCTTCTTGACAACTTGGTACGCTTTTATTTTTAAGATCTTGAGGAAATGTTGTATCTTGGGTGCGAACAAAACTTAACCGAGGGAAGTTTTATTTATATGGGTTATTAATCTTAAATCCAACGTACTTATGAAAGTTTTTATATATATCCGAAAAGTCCTGTTTTTGTTTCTCTGCGGGGCCTTGTCTTTCTCTTACGGCTACGGTCAGGAGCTGCCGCTTCTGCCGGATACGATCAAGCCTCTCTTGTCGGACTCCAATTTGATAGATGAGTTGATCACTGTCGGATATGCTACGGGCAATCGTAGTACTTTATCCGGTTCCGTAAACCGGGTGAATGAAGGGGGGATGAATGAGGGACTGATCTCTACACCCTTGGACGCTCTTCGGGGAAGGGTGTCCGGCGTTAGTATCCCGGTTGGAGGAAATAGCGCCGCTGCCTTGGCTGCCGTCCGGGTCCGGGGTACAACTTCCTTAACGGGAGGTAATGATCCGTTGGTGATTATTGATGGGGTTTTTGCCGATCTTAATTTGCTTAGCTCGATCTATCCGGCGGATATCGAGAACTTCACGATCTTGAAAGATGCCTCTGAGACTGCTCAATATGGTTCTCGTGGTGCTTCCGGTGTTATCGAGGTAACGACAAAGAAAGGGCGGCAGGGAGCTTTTAGTATCAGTTATGATGGGAGTTTCGGTGTGGAGGCGGCTTATAAAAGTTTGGATATGTTATCGGCGAATGGTTTCCGGAAACTGGCGGAGGAACGTAATATCGGTATTTTAGATTTAGGGAATAATACGGACTTTCAGGATGAGATTACCCGGTTGGGGCTGGTGCAGAATCATCATATCGCTTTTGGGGGTGGTTCGGAGACTTCCAGTTATCGTGCCTCCTTGGGATTTGTGGAAAGGGAAGGGGTTATCCGAAATACGAACTCACGTAATTTTACGACCAAGTTGAATATTACGCAGCATGCGTTCAATGATCTTCTGGTCTTTGATTTAGGCATATTTGGTTCCTTGCTAAAAAATGCTTATTTAAATGATGTACAGAAGATGTTCTATTCCGCCGCTACTTTCAACCCGACATTTCCGAATCATAAGAATATGGAGACGGGTAGCTGGGATCAAATAACCAACGCTAGCCAGATCACGAACCCTTTGGCCTGGTTGGAGGTGAAGGATGATGATTCGAATGCTCATATAAATACGCACTTAAAACTGGTTTTTAACTTGAGTAAGCATTTAATGTTTACGGCTTTCGGTTCGTATACCTATAATGTAATAGATAAGGCCCAATACCTCCCTACTTCGGTTTGGGCGCATGGGCAGGCTTATCGGGGGGAGCGGAAAACAGAATCTTTATTAGGAGATTTCATGTTGGCCTATAAAAAAGACTTTGGTTTGCATCAACTAAATGTATTGGGATTGGCGGAAGCTCAGAAAATGATAACGAGAGGTTTTTATACGACTGCGACGAATTTCAGTACCGATCGTTTTGGTTATGATAATTTACAGGCAGGTGCGGTACGTTTATGGGAGGGGACCGGTTCTTACTATGAGGCTCCTCATCTGGCTTCTTTCCTTGGACGTGTGAATTATATTTATGATGGAAAGTATATCGCTACCGTGAATGCCCGTGCGGATGCCTCTTCGAAAGTGGGGGCCAATAATAAATGGGGTTTTTTCCCTTCGGCTTCTGTCGCTTGGGTGTTGACCGAAGAGGAGTTTATGGAAGGTGTCTCGTGGGTAAGGAATTTAAAGATTCGTTCGGGATATGGCCTATCCGGTAATCAAGACGCGATCGATTCTTACAATTCTTTGCGATTGATGAAGCCTAATGGGGTTGTTTCCGTAAATGGTGCGCCCACCGTTACCTTGGGTACGATCCGTAATGCGAATCCGGACTTGAAATGGGAGGTGAAACGTACGTTCAATGCCGGTATCGATGCCGGGTTTTTCGACAATCGTTTTATTCTTGCCGTAGATTATTATAATTCCAAGACGGATGATATGTTGTATTTATACGATGTAAGCGTTCCGCCTTTCGCTTATAATAAAATGTTGGCGAATCTGGGATCGATGCGAAATAGTGGCGTGGAATTGGGTATTGGCGTCACGCCCTTGCGTACGAAAGATATGGAATTGAATATAAACGTAAACGTAACTTTCCAACGGAATAAATTACTCTCCTTGAGCGGTTACTATAAAGGGGAATATATGTCCGCCCCGGAATATACTAGCATCTCGGATTTAAATGGGGCTGGTTTCCATGGAGGGTATAATCATATCGTTTATCAAATGGTCGGACAGCCTTTGGGTGTTTTTTATTTACCGAAATGTACAGGTTTGGTTTCCGATGGGAACGGCGGCTATAAGTATGAGATTGAGGACTTGAATGGAAACGGGGTGAGTTTGGAGGATGGTGAGGATCGTTATATTGCGGGACAAGCCATGCCGAAAACACTTTTAGGCTCTAATATCAGTTTCCGGTATAAACAATTCGATCTATCAGTACAGATTAACGGAGCCTTTGGGCATAAGATTTATAATGGAACATCGCTAACTTATATGAATATGGATATATTCCCGGATTATAACGTGTTGCGAGAAGCTCCATCCCTGAATATTCAAGATCAGACGGCTACGGATTATTGGTTGGAGAAAGGGGATTATATCAATTTTGATTATTTGACGTTGGGTTGGAACGTGCCTCTGGGTAATTTAAGGAAATATGTAAGAAACGTACGGCTTTCGGTTTCCGTAAATAATTTGGCGACAATTACAGGTTATTCGGGATTGACTCCGATGATAAATAGCTCTATCGTAAATAATACGTTAGGTATAGACGATAAGCGATCTTATCCGGTGGTTCGTTCCTATACGATGGGGTTGAGTTTTAATTTTTAAAAAGATGTTCGTATGAGAAAGCTTTCTATTTTATCCTATATATTTGCGGGTTTGATGTTATCGTCGTGCGATGGCTATCTGAAAGAGGACCCTCGTGATCAGCTTTATCCGGAGGATGCGTACGATACCCCGCAGAATGTCTATCTGAATACGGTTGCTTCCTTATATAATTATATCGGAGGTTATAGCGATAGCCAAGGATTGCAGGGAACGTACCGGGGTGTCTACGACTTGAATACCTTTACGACTGACGAGGCCATGCTCCCGACTCGTGGCGGCGACTGGTATGACGGTGGTTTCTGGCAAGGTCTCTTCTTGCATAAGTGGGGAACGAATAGTGACGCTATCCAAGCTACTTGGGAATATCTGTATAAAGTAATCGTATTAAGCAATCAATCTTTAGAGATATTAGGCGAGTTGCGGCAAAAAACGGATTATAACGATTTAGATCGGTATGAGGCGGAGGTTCGTGCCTTGCGTGCGATGTATTATTATTATTTAGTCGATATGTTTGGCCGTGTCCCTCTTATCGTTTCTTCTTCCATTCCGGTGAAAGACGTGCGGCAGAGTGACCGGAAAGAGGTCTTTGATTTTGTTGTAAAAGAATTACAAGAATCCCTTTTGTTATTGAGTACGGCGCATAGTAATTCGCCCGGCGATTATTATGGAAGGATTACGAGACCGGTTGTTTATTTTTTATTGGCGAAGTTGGCCTTAAACGCAGAAGTGTTTACGGATAACGATTGGACGGATGGTCTGCGTCCGAATGGACGGGAAATCTATTTTAGGGTAGGCGAGAGGAAGTTGAACGCTTGGCAAACGGTTGTGGCGTACTGTGATTCAATAACGGACTTAAACTATAGCTTATCTCCGAACTATGCGGATAATTTTTCTGTATTTAATGAATCGTCCGGAGAGAATATTTTCACGATTCCGATGGATAAGAACTTATATACGAGCCAAATGCAATATCTTTTCCGCTCCCGTCACTATAATCATGCCAAAGCATATGGATTGGGGGGAGAGAACGGTTCTTGCGCTACGATAGAGGCCCTTCGGGTATTTGCGTATGGGACGGACTCGGTCGATACCCGGTTTTATGAGAATTATTACGCCGATACGATGTTTGACCTCAATGGTGATACGATTCGGTTAGATAATGGGACTCCTTTGGTGTATTTACCTCTAGAGGTTAGGTTGGATTTGTCTAGATTGCCTGCCGAGAAAACGGCGGGTGCCCGCATGAAGAAATACGAGATCGATAAGATGGGGACGAAAGATGGAAAGCTATCGGATAATGATATCGTATTATTCCGTTATGCGGATGTCTTGTTAATGAGATCGGAAGCGAAAGTGCGTAATGGAGAGAATGGGGATGAAGAGTTGAATGCCGTTCGTTTCCGTGTGGGAATGTTACCTCGTGAGGCGACATTAGAAAATATTTTGGCTGAGCGTCAACTGGAATTGGCTTGGGAAGGCTGGAGGAGGCAGGATTTGGTGCGTTTTGGAAAGTTTACCCGCCCTTATACGGATCGCCCTCAATTACCCGATGAATCGAATGGCTATACCACCGTTTTCCCAATTCCCGATAAAGTCCGTTCCTTGAATCCTAATTTGATACAGAATCCGGGATATTAGTAGATTTGGATTGTATTTATCAATTATGTAATAATTTGGAATATAGGAAGATTTTATTTTTCTTTGTGTAAAAAGTAAAACGTTTGTCTATGAGATCGCAAAAAGAGTGTATAGAATTGCTACGTGGCTATTTTCAAAATAAGGCTAAAGATTATGGCATTGTTCGTATGGCCCTTTTTGGTTCAGTCGTGCGAAATGAACAAACAGAGGAGAGTGACGTAGATATTGCTTACGAAGGGGAAGCTAATCTATTATTACGTAGCCGAATGAAACAAGAGTTAGAGTCTTTGTTTGGATGTAGAGTCGATATCATTCGTCTTCGCAAACAACTTGTTGATAGTGTATTTGGACAAAATATCGAAAATGATTTGATTTATGTTTGATAAGGTACGGATTGGCTCATTGTTAGATCGAATAGAAAATTCGATTCTCTTAATACAGAGTAAATCGGGGGAGATAAATTGTCCGGATGATTTCCTTTTGAGTCAAGATGGTATGTTCATTTTAAGTGGCATCTGTATGCAGTTGGTTTTTATTGGAGAAAGTGTCAAGACTATTGATAATAAAACTAATCATAGTTATTTAATAAAATATACAGATATACCTTGGACTGCTATTATGGGATTAAGGGATATTATAGCTCATGAGTATCATCGTATTGATGAGGAAGAGATCTTTGCGGTTGTGAATAAAGACTTAATTTCTCTTTTGAAAATAATTCGGCAAATGAAAATGGAATTAGAGACAATAAATTAAGGGTGAAAATAATTTTCAATTTCTCACCCTTAATATCTATTTTACTCTATATACAATACCAATCCCTTTAAGTATTCACCTTCCGGATGGTAGATATTCACCGGATGGTCTGCGGGTTGGGTTAATTGATGCAAGATACGAACGCTACGGCCGGATTGGGCGGCGGCGCTAAATACAGCTAAACGGAAGTTTTCCTTGCTGACAACCTGTGAGCAGGAGAAGGTAAACAAGATTCCTCCCGGCTTGATCTTCTCGAAAGCGATCGCGTTTAATTTGCGATACCCTTGTAAGGCGTTACGTAGTACATTCTTATGTTTAGCGAACGCAGGAGGGTCCAATATGATTAAATCATAATTACTTCCCATTTTTTCCAAATACTTAAACGCGTCTTCCGCATATGCCTCATGACGGGGATCTCCCGGGAAATTCAACTCGACATTCTTTTTCGTCAAAGAAATCGCTTTCGCCGAGCTATCTACGGAATGAACCACCTTAGCGCCTCCTCTCATCGCATAGAAAGAGAAACCGCCCGTATAACAGAACATATTCAATACGGAGCGATCTTTTGCGTAATGCTCCAACAAAGAGCGATTCTCCCGTTGATCCACGAAGAAACCTGTCTTTTGGCCTTTCTGCCAGTCTACACAGAATTTCAGTCCGTTTTCTATAGCGATATCTTCCACTTCGCCTCCGAATAAGTAACCATCTTCGCTACCTAAATTCGCTTTATAAGGTAAAGTCGCTTCCGATTTATAGTAGATGTTTTGTAAAGTATCGCCCAATACCGCTTTCAAAGCCTCCGCGATCTGATGACGGGCATAATGCATTCCTACCGCATGTGCTTGCATAACCGCCGTATGCGCATACATATCGATCACCAATCCCGGTAAGTTATCGCCTTCACCGTGAATCAGGCGGAACGTATTATTATTTTCTACCCCAGCCAGCCGCAAGGTCTTTCTGAGTTCGTAAGCGATACGGATACGTTCAACCCAAAAAGCATCGTCGATGGCGATTGGGGTGAAAGATAACACACGTACGGCGATACTGCCGATTTGGTAATGGCCGATCGCCAAAAAACACTGGTTCGCTCCGTATACCTCTACCAAGTCACCCTCTTCCGGGGCGCCTTCAACAGATTGGATCGCTCCGGAAAATACCCATGGATGGAAACGCAATAGCGATTCTTCTTTCTTAGGCTTGAGAAAAACTTTACAATACTCCATTTATGCTTGATTCAATAAATTATATATTCTTAGGCAGGCCCAAGCATCGAGGGCCGCATATTTCTTTTGTGAGTCTGTCAATACATCCGCCTCCCAATTTGTGAGGCGTTGTCCTTTTGATATCTTTTTTTGGAAAAGTATCGCATATATCTTTTGCAGGCTGGCATCCTCGATGCCGAACTGGCCTACGTAATTCTGTAAATCAAGGAAATTGGCGGGTTCTATATCCGAACGCTTCCGTATCGCCCCGAAATCATCCCGTAAAGATAACCCGATCTTTAAGGTCGAACTGCTTTTCAGGAATTTCTCCAGAGATTCCGGTATACCGATATGATTCAAACGGAACAAGAAACAAGTATCATCCGTTGATATCTGCATCAATGAGATCTTGTAACGCTGTCCCTTCTTAAAGCTGGGACGGGTCTCCGTGTCAAAACCGACGATCGGAAAACGCAGCAAGTACTCTACGGCCTTGTCTGCCTCCTCTTTACTAAGGATCGTAATGATACGTCCCTTGAATTCCTCTACGGTAAGTTTCGCTATTTCCTCTTTAGCAATTGTATGTATAAATTGTTGTATCATTCTTCCTCTTCATTCTTTTCCAAATCCTCATCACCACTGTAACGCACAGCGTGCAACGCTTTCAAGGCATTCAATAATTGCTGTCCCCAGTATTCTTGGAAGTTCGTGCGGCACAAAGCGATAGCCTCTTGCATAACTTCCTCGTTTCCTTGACGGAATAAAGATACGAAATTTCCTGTATCTTGATAGACATCAGCCAAGTTCTCGGAAATAAACGCTGCGATAGGAGTATCGCTATACCGCATATCCGCATGAAATGTTTCCAAATAGGAATCTCGTTCGCCAAGCAAACCGGCTATCCGTGAACGAACCGACTCGTACATGTCTTCTGAAACGGAAAGCTCGAGTTCGGTTTCCTCTTCAGATTCCACTTCGGGCAACAGGCTGGCCTTTAAGTATAATAGAGGCAGGAGTTTTGTCGCCTTATCTACGAAGTCGAAAAGCCCGGTATTTCCGGCGGTCTCAACAAAGGTACAATATTCCAGTGCTACCGTAACAAATTCTAGCGTGTTGCGCTCGTATATCGGATTTTCTTCTTTTTCCATGTGCCTGTTCGTCTAATCATTCTTGATAACAATTCGCAAAAATACAACAAAAATCCGTTTTTTTCGTGATAAAGTCCCGAATATTCTTTTTAGTCGGGGATTGCTCTCCTATATATTTCCTGTTTTATTATTTTTGTGCAATTAATAGAAGGAATGTTAATGATAGACTAATGTTGGATATACTAATTAGGATAAAAAAACCGATCGAGTTATGAGTTCATATGGAAAGAATGAGAACCCTCAAGAGATGAATCGCCGTAAATTCTTGAAGGTATTTGGGGGTGGGGCTGTCGCCTCTTCGGCGGCGCTTTACGGTTGCGCTCCCAAGAATGAGCCGGGGGCGGCTGTGGCGTTAGGTGAGGTTCCTACCGATAAAATGACCTATCGCCAACATCCTACGAATGGCGATAAGGTTTCTATTTTAGGATATGGTTGTATGCGTTGGCCCTTGAAACAAGGATCGGACGGTAAAGACCAGATTGATCAAGAAGCCGTGAATCGTTTAGTGGATTATGCGATAGAACATGGGGTGAATTACTTTGATACTTCTCCTGTTTATGTACAAGGTATGTCCGAGAAAGCGACCGGTATCGCATTGGCACGCCATCCTAGGAACTCCTATTATTTGGCCACTAAACTGTCAAACTTCCAGAACTATACGAGAGAAAACTCGTTGGCGATGTATCGGCAGTCGTTCCGTGATTTGCAAACCGATTATCTGGATTATTATTTGCTTCACTCTATCGGAGGGGGGAATGGTATCGAGCTTTTCAATGACCGCTATATAAATAATGGAATGCTTGATTTCTTGGTGAAAGAACGGGAAGCGGGACGTATCCGTAACCTAGGCTGGTCTTTTCATGGGGATGTAAAAGTGTTTGATCATGTGTTGGATATGGGCGTGAAATGGGATTTCGTTCAGATCCAGCTGAATTATTTGGACTGGAAACATGCCTCGGGGCGTAACGTAAACGCGGAGTATCTGTATGGCGAACTGGAGAAGCGAGGTATTCCGGCGGTTATCATGGAACCGCTATTAGGAGGTCGCTTATCGAATGTTCCGGATCATATCGTTGCTCGTTTAAAACAGCAACGGCCTGAGAATAGCGTGGCTTCATGGGCTTTTCGTTTCGCCGGCTCTCCGGATGGGGTCTTGACGGTGTTAAGCGGCATGACTTATATGGAGCATTTGCAAGATAATATCCGTACCTATTCCCCGCTTATCCCGGTAACGGACGAGGAGAAAGACTTTTTGGAAGAGACGGCCCAGCTTATGATGAAATATCCGACAATACCTTGCAATGATTGCAAATATTGTATGCCTTGTCCATATGCGTTGGATATTCCGGGTATTCTCTTACATTATAATAAATGTGTGAACGGAGGGAATGTTCCGAAAAGCGCGCAAGACGAAAATTATGCGAAAGCTCGTCGTGCCTTCTTAGTCGGTTATGACCGGAGTGTCCCAAAGTTGCGTCAAGCGAACCATTGTACAGGGTGTGAGCAATGTAATCCTCATTGTCCGCAGGGTATCGATATCCCCAAAGAGATGCAGCGTATCGATAAATTCGTGGAAGAGTTGAAAGTGAATGGTTAACCTTTAAACAAACGGAAAATTATGTTACGAAAAATAAGAATATTCGCCGCCACCTTTTGCTTTGTGCTGATAACCCTGTTATTTCTTGATTTCACGGGTACGATTCACGCTTGGTTCGGATGGTTGGCAAAGATACAGTTTTGGCCTGCGTTGTTGGCTTTGAATGTCGGTGTTGTGGTAGGGTTGATAATCTTGACTCTTTTATTGGGGCGTGTATATTGCTCCGTTATCTGCCCTTTAGGGGTATTGCAAGATATCATTTCGTGGTTTGCTAGTAAACGGAAGAAATACCGCTTTTCCTATTCTCCCGCATTGAAGTGGGTGCGTTATGGAACCTTGGTTATTTTTATATTGGCTTGTATCGCTGGTATCGGTTCCTTGGTAGCGTTGATTTCGCCTTATAGCGCTTATGGGCGTATCGCTTCTAATTTATTTGCGCCAATCTATCAAGAGGGCAACAATTTATTGGCCTATTTCGCGGAACGTATGGATAGTTACGCATTCTATTCGGTGGACGTATGGGTGCGTAGTCTGGCTACGATGGGAATCGCTATTCTGAGCTTTGTCATATTAGCGATTTTAGCTTGGAGAAATGGACGTACGTATTGTAATACGATCTGTCCGGTAGGTACGGTTCTCGGTTTTTTGTCGAAGTATGCTTTACTTAAACCTCGCATTAATACAGATAAATGTAATGGTTGCGGATTATGCGCACGTAAATGCAAGGCTTCCTGTATCGATTCTAAGAATCATGCGATCGATTATAGCCGTTGCGTGACTTGTATGGACTGTTTGGATAATTGCCGTCAAGGTGCGATTTCGTATACGAGGGCACGCAAGGCTGATAAAGCTACTTCGGTAAAAGAATCCTTAACGAAGGACACTACGGATGTTTCCCGCCGTCGAGCCTTGTCAGCTACGGCATTGGTAGCCATGTCTTCCGTTTTGCATGCCCAGCAGAAAAAACTGGAGGATTATGTGGAGATGAAGAAAGACGGAGGCTTTGCGCCGATTAAAGAACGTAAAGAGCCGAATCGTTTGGCGTCATTGGTTCCTCCCGGAGCCTTGAGTATCGGGAATCTGGCCCAACATTGCACGGGGTGCCAGCTTTGTGTATCTGTCTGCGAGAATCATGTCCTGCGTCCGTCTACGGATCTGATGAAACTGATGCAGCCGGAGATGGCATTCGATAGAGGGTATTGCCGTCCGGAATGTGTGAAATGTTCGGAGGTCTGCCCGACGGGAGCGATCAAACCTATTACGAGAGAAGATAAATCTGCTATACAGATCGGTCATGCCGTATGGGTAAGAGATCTTTGTATTGTCAATACGGACGGTATGAGTTGTGGTAATTGTGAACGCCATTGCCCGACAAAATCGATCCAGATGGTGGCGAAAGATCCGGCAGATCCAAAGTCGTTAAAGATCCCGGTGATCAATACGGAAACTTGTATTGGTTGTGGTGCTTGCGAGCATCTTTGTCCATCTCGTCCTTATAGCGCGATCTATGTGGAAGGGCATGAGATGCACAGATCTATTTAATGCCGTTAAAATCTATCCCTAAAAACATGTACGTGTTTCCGAGAAAACATGTACATGTTTTTCAGAAAACACGTACGTCTTTTTTTCAAAGGTTCGTCAGACTCGATTTTTCTATGTACATTTGCGTGTTATAAAAGAATTATTGAGAAACTATTTATGGCAAAGAAGACAACAACAACGAAGCAAAATCATACAGAGCCGAGCTGGTTCGCAGCCTTGAAGACTTTTTTTACAAATGAACGGACCCGTTTCATTACAGGTTTGATTATCTCTATACTAACCATTTACGTAGGGCTTGCCTTGATTTCGTTTTTCTTTACAGGAGCCGCCGATCAAAGTAAAATAGAGAATGTTCCTTTAGGGGATTTGTTGACCAATCGAGGATCGGTAGAGAATTGGACGGGCGTACGCGGGGCGTATTTGTCTGATCTGTTGATGAATCGTTGGTTCGGTATCTCTTCTTTTATGATCCTCTTTTTCTTGGGATCGGTTGGGGCGAAACTCATGAACTTAAATAAAGTATCCTTGTTGAGGCGTTTTTTGTTTAGCGCTTCGGCGTTGATCTGGGGATCTGTGTTTTTTGCTTTTATATTTATCAAGGGATATGAGGATACGTTTATTTATCTAGGCGGTCAACACGGATATTACATCTCGGAGATGTTTATTACCAATATCGGAATCCCCGGTACGATCTTGCTTTTATTAGGCTCATTCTTAATCATCGCTATTTTTACCAGTAAGAAGACAATTCCGTTCTTGCAGCGTATGTTCTCTTTAGGTTGGGTGAAAAATCGTTTGAAACGTGAAGGCCGAGAAGATGAGGTTGAAGTGGATCAGACGGAAAAAGAGGATATTGTAATTCCTCGCTCTAAGCCTGTCGTAGAGCAACCGGATGAACAACCGGAAATGGATGATTACGAAGAGTTTGATACGGAGGCTGAATTGTTGAAGGCCGAAGCGAAAGAAAACCGTAAAACAGTACCAGAATATGAGGAGGAAGAGGTCGCTGCTGCTGATGATTTAGTCGTTACGATCGCAAAAGGTGACGATGATCCGATAAACGAAAAGACAGAGGAGATAAATACCCCGGAATTAGGGGATGAGGAGGATGCCGGATTCACGGTGGAAGTTGCCGCTGGTAATGATGAGACCTACGATGCCTCGGCCTTGGGTACGTATGATCCCCGTTTGGATCTTTCCCGTTATGTATTCCCTACCTTGGACTTGCTGAAAGCGTATGATAGTGGGAGCATGGAGATCAATCGGGACGAATTGGCGGAAAACCAACGCTTGATCAAGCAAGCCTTGGAAGATTTCAATATAAAGATCGCTTCGATCAAAGCGACAGTCGGACCTACGGTTACGCTTTATGAGATTGTACCCGAGGCGGGTGTCCGTATTTCTAAGATCAAGAACTTGGAGGATGATATCGCCTTGAGTTTATCCGCTTTGCAGATCCGTATTATCGCCCCGATGCCCGGAAAGGGAACGATCGGTATCGAGGTGCCGAATAAGAATCCTCAGACGGTATCGATGCAATCTGTTATCGCTTCACGCCGATTCATTGAGGGTAAGTATGAGTTGCCTGTGGCGATGGGTAAGACGATTACGAACGAGGTGTTCATGTTCGATCTTTGTAAGACACCGCATCTATTGGTAGCCGGTGCTACGGGACAAGGTAAGTCTGTCGGTCTAAATGCGATCATCACTTCCTTATTATATAAGAAGCATCCATCGGAGTTGAAATTCGTGATGGTAGACCCGAAAATGGTTGAGTTTAGTATCTATTCCAAGATAGAACGTCATTATCTGGCGAAACTTCCGAATGCGGAGAAGCCGATCGTTACGGAGCCAGCTGACGCTGTCGCTACATTGAACTCGTTGGTGATCGAGATGGAAGACCGGTACCGTTTACTGGTGAACGCGAATGTTCGTAATATAAAGGAATACAACGCTAAGTTTATCGAACGGCGGTTGAACCCGCAGAAGGGACATCGCTTCTTACCCTATATCGTGGCAGTGGTGGATGAGTTTGCCGACTTGATCGCAGTGGCCGGACGTGAGATCGAGTTGCCTATCTCTCGTATTGCGGCGAAGGCCCGTGCGGTAGGTATCCATATGATCTTGGCTACGCAACGCCCGGATACAAAGGTGATTACCGGTACGATCAAGAGTAACTTTCCGAGCCGTATTGCCTTTAAGGTTGCTTCTATGATCGATTCACGTACGATTCTGGATGCTCCGGGCGCTAACCGTTTGATCGGACGGGGCGATATGTTGATTGTCGTGGCGGGACAAGAGCCGGTTCGTGTGCAGTGCGCTTTCGTAGATACGCCTGAGGTTGAGGATATCGTGGATTATATCGGTGAGCAGACTGGTTTCCAAACCGCTTATTTGCTTCCGGACTATGTGCCGGAAGGTGGGGAGGCATCAACTTCGGGAGCAGTCGATTTATCAGATCGAGATCCCTTATTTGACGAGGCGGCTCGTTTGATCGTGATTCAGCAACAAGGTTCTACTTCTTTGATCCAGCGTAAATTCGCTATCGGTTATAATCGTGCCGGACGTTTGATGGATCAATTGGAGGCTGCCGGTATTGTTGGCCCGTTTGAGGGAAGTAAGGCCCGTCAAGTATTGGTGCAAGATGAGTATTCGTTGGAGCAAGTATTAAATGCTTTGAAATAAATATGAGAAGAGAACATAAAATAAGAGTGTGGCGGTGTATCGCGTTTGTCGGATTATTCTTGTGCTTCCTGTTGGGGTTAGGAGTGGGGGCGCATGCCCAGAATGCGAATGATATCTTGGGGAAGGCGGCCGCTGCTTATGAGAATTCGAACGGGATAAGCGCTTCTTTTACGATGTTTACCCGTTCTGCCGGTCAGAATGCGGGAGAGAGTTTTGAGGGAACCATCCAGATGAAAGGTGATAAGTTTACATTAGTCACGCCGGATGCGCTTACTTGGTTTAATGGTACGACGCAATGGACGTATGTGGAACGGAACGAAGAGGTGAACGTGACGAATCCTACGGGAGAGGAGTTACAATTCACGAATCCTGCTCTTTTATTAAATAGTTATAAGAAAGGATTCACGGCAACATATAAAGGCGAGAGTACGGCACCGAACGGAAAAGCCGCTTACGATGTGGAATTGACACCGAAGAAAAAAGGGGATATCGTGAAAGTGGAGTTGCAAATCGAGAAATATTCAAATTTCCCGGCTCGTATCACGGTTACTTCTAAAAACGGCGTTAGCAGTACGATCCAGATCAGCCAATTGAAAACAGGTATAAACCAACCGGATCGTTTTTTTGTTTTTAACGAAGGGGATTATCCGGACGTAGAGGTGATAGACCTTCGATAATAGAGAATTGAAAATTGATAATTAATACTTAGATACTATGAGCGATTCAGTGAATGAGAAAGTACGTTGCCTTATTATAGGCTCGGGTCCAGCAGGTTATACGGCAGCGATTTATGCTTCCCGTGCAAATTTATCTCCGGTGCTTTATGAAGGAATACAGCCGGGGGGACAATTAACAACAACTACGGAGGTGGAGAATTTCCCGGGATATCCGGACGGTATAACCGGTCCTGAGTTAATGGAAGATTTAAAAAAACAAGCCGTCCGTTTTGGTGCGGATATCCGTTTCGGCATCGCTACAGCCGCTGATTTGGGCGAGGCCCCTTATAAAATTACGATTGATGGTGAGAAAGTGATCGAGACGGAGACTTTGATTATCGCTACGGGTGCTTCCGCAAAGTATCTGGGTCTTCCGGATGAGCATAAATATGCGGGTATGGGTGTATCCGCTTGCGCTACTTGCGATGGTTTCTTCTATCGTAAAAAGACGGTAGCGGTAGTGGGTGGTGGAGATACTGCCTGTGAGGAAGCGATTTACTTGGCTGGTTTGGCGAAGCAGGTTTACTTGATCGTGCGTAAACCCTATTTGCGTGCTTCAAAAGTAATGCAAGAACGTGTCTTCAAGACTCCGAATATCACGGTACTTTTCGAACATAATACCTTAGGTTTGTATGGAGAGAATGGCGTGGAGGGTGCTCATTTGGTAAAACGTATGGGAGAGCCGGATGAGGAGAAAGTGGATATCGCCATCGATGGTTTCTTCTTGGCGATTGGTCATAAACCCAATTCGGACATCTTCAAGCCATGGGTAGATACGGATGAGGTTGGTTATATTGTGACGGTTCCGGGAACTCCCCGCACGAAAGTTCCGGGTGTATTTGCCGCCGGAGATGTCGCTGATCCCCATTATCGTCAAGCTATTACCGCTGCGGGAAGTGGTTGTAAGGCAGCTATTGAGGCCGAACGTTATTTATCAGAGATCGGAAAATAATCCGTGGGAGGAGGGTGTGCCATATCATAAATTATGACACACTGTCCTCTTGCCTTGAAATACAAGTTTACCATGAATTTAAAATCTACTCTTCTTTTGCTACTTTGCCTGATGATGGCAGGAATGGTAGCGGCAAAGGATAATACGAAAGTGATAGCCCATCGGGGGTATTGGAAAACGGAGGGCTCTGCCCAGAACTCTATCCGCTCTTTGGAACGTGCTAGCGAAATTGGTGCCTATGGCTCGGAATTCGACGTGCATCTTACAGCAGACAATGTGTTGGTTGTCTACCACGATAATGATATCCAAGGAAAACATATCCAATCTTGTACATACGATGAATTGAAGGATCTACAATTGAGTAACGGCGAAAAGCTCCCTACTTTGGAACAATATTTGAAACGTGCGAAGAAATTGAAGAATATCCGGTTAATATTTGAATTGAAATCCCATGATACCCCGGAACGTAATCGAGATGCGGCAAGGTTATCTGTGCAAATGGTAAAGCGTATGAAATTAGCGAAACGTACGGATTACATATCTTTTAATATGGATGCTTGTAAAGAATTTATCCGTCTATGTCCGAAATCTGAGGTTTCTTATCTGAATGGAGAATTATCCCCGATGGAATTGAAAGAGCTTGGTTTTACAGGATTAGACTACCATTATAAAGTCTTGCAATCTCATCCGGATTGGGTGAAGGATTGTAAAGTCCTAGGCATGACTTCGAATGTCTGGACCGTAGATGACCCTAAATTAATGGAAGAGATGATCGATATGGGAGTCGATTTTATTACGACTGATTTACCGGAAGAGACTCAAAAAATACTACATTCGCGGGCTCAATAAGGCATTATAAAGATGAGAAAGTTTTGTCTGTTGCTTATCCTGTCGCTGGCTTTACCCGTTTTTTGTCTGTTACAAGCGGTAGAGCCTCCCAAAAAGGAAATTCGTGCGGTTTGGTTGACTACGGTTTATGGTCTGGATTGGCCTCATAAACCGGCTACTACCGAGGCGGGACGAAAAGCCCAGCAACAGGCATTGCTTGATATCTTGGACCGGCTTCAAGAAGCGAATTTTAATATGGTCTTCATTCAGGCTCGCTTGAGGGGAGACGTGATGTATCGTTCGGCTATCGAACCAGTCAGTAAGACATTCTCCGGTAAGTATGGAGAATTACCGGGATATGATCCGCTCGCTTTTGTCGTGGATGAATGCCATAAGCGTGGAATGGAATGTCATGCGTGGTTCGTAACTTTCCCGCTAGGAACGGAAAAAAGCGTGAAGGAGCAAGGAAAGCTTTCCGTGGTTAAAAAGAAACCAAAACTCTGCAAACGGCATAATGGGGAGTGGTATTTGGACCCCGGCGTACCGGAGACCGCTGATTATATCTTATCCTTAGTCAAGGAGATCGTGAATGGCTACGATATAGATGGCATCCATTTTGATTATATCCGCTATCCCGAAGAGGCGAAAACATTCCCGGATAAAGCGTTGTATAATAGATCCGGTAAGAAAAAGTCTCTGGCAGACTGGCGTAGGGAGAATATCAACCGGATGGTTTACCGTATTTACGATTGGGTAAAGCAAACGAAACCTTGGGTGCAGGTGAGCAGTTCGCCACTCGGGAAATATAATCGTATTGAACGGGTACCTAACGCGGGTTGGACCGCTTACGAAAGTGTCTTCCAAGACCCGAAGATGTGGATGCAACAAGGTAAACAAGATATGATTGTTCCGATGATGTATTACCTGCATAAGAATTTCTTTCCTTTCGTGGATAATTGGGTGGATAATTGTAACGGGCGTTTGGTCGTACCCGGCTTGGGAGCTTATCGGATGGACAAGAGTGAGGCGGACTGGGCCGTGAATGATATAACGGACCAGATCGATTATAGCCGTTATTACGGAGGAGCCGGCTGTGCGTTCTTTCGTTGTGGAAATGTCCTGTATAATGATAAGGGACTCTATAAAGAGTTGAGAGACAATTACTATAAGTATCCGGCCCAATTGCCTCCGTTGACTTGGCTGAATGATTCGGTACCTGCCGCTCCGGAGGGCATCAAAGTGGAACGTTTAGATGATGAGTTGCATTTAACTTGGCAGAAACCTGTGTCGGAAAAGCAGGATTTAACTTATACCGTTTATTATTCATTGACGGATTCGATCGACACGGCTTCGGCAAAATCCATATTAGCTACGAATATTTATGGCAACGAGCTTTTTCTTCCTATCGATGTGGAGTCTGAACGTGGGTATACATTTTCTGTAACGGCTTCCACCCGTTACCGGATAGAGAGTGAACCTTCTCCGGATACCTATTATTACCTGTCTAAATTTATCAAGTAAAGGGGGCATTTTGATTTCGAGTTTTTTTGCTTATTTTTGCGGCATATGAGACGATTTGCCACATCCTTGTTTCTTGTAATTCTTGCTTCCTTGATCTTTTATGGGGGAGCGGGGGTTAATTTCGTATCTTATTGTTGTGGCGTTTGCGAGAAAGAGGGAGTGGAGGCTTTATTGGAAGCTAAGTGCTGTGAGATTCATGGACATGATCATAGTCGTGATAATCTTGCGAATAATACGGTGGAGTGTTGTGGCATGAACGGCTGTGGCATTGAACGGGTTGATTTTGATTGGAATTCTGTAAATATACAAGTACCGGATCTGCAACCAGTCGTACATGATTTGCTCTTCTCCTCTATTTTCGAGAGTTTACAAATTGCTTCCTTATTTGCTGATTCCTATGAGATTAGGGTGACAGGTCCTCCCGTAGCCTGTCCTCGTGTGTACCTTTCTTTATTGACTACGCTTTTGATTTGATTGTATTCGTGAGGGTGGAAGCTGCTCGCTGAATACCCTTTGGTTTTTAAGGTAGGGGATGCTCTATCCCTGCGGAAGCATGTATTTAACGATTCAATCAAATAACAACTATCATGTTAAGACAATTATATCTGATATTTTTACTGTCCTGTTTGACTTTTACTTTGACTTGGGCCGAGGATTCCGGCAAGAAAGTGAAAGGACGTGTATGTGATGAAAACAAACAACCTATTATCGGTGCAAATGTATATTGGGAAGGAACCCAAAATGGAACCACGTCCGATGTGGATGGAAATTTCGAGTTAGAACGAAAAGGTGACTCCAAGAATCTGGTGGTTAGCTATATCGGTTATATGACTGAGGTCACCCCTGTGGATGAGAAGGACGATGCTATGCAGATTATCTTAAAAGGTGAGATCGCCTTGGATGAGGTCGTGGTTAGTGAGCGCAAGATGGGAACCATCGCTTCCCGTACGAGCGTATTGCAAACTCAGAAAATTACGTACGATGAGATTTGCCGTGCGGCCTGCTGTAATCTGGCGGAGAGCTTTGAGACAAATCCGTCTGTCGATGTATCGTACTCGGACGCGGCTACAGGTGCCCGGCAAATTAAGCTGTTGGGATTGGCGGGAACCTACGTACAAATGTTGACCGAGAATTACCCGAATTTCCGGGGGGCCGCTTCCTTATATGGGCTGGATTATGTTCCGGGAGCTTGGATGGAAAGTATTCAGGTGTCTAAAGGAACCTCTTCGGTTAAGAATGGGTATGAGGCGTTGGCCGGACAAATCAACGTGGAATTCAAGAAGCCCCCTACGGCGGATATTTTCTCTGCTAATGTGTTCGCTAGTGATGCCGGACGTTATGAAGGGAATGCGGATGCTTCTTGGCATATCAACGACAAGCTCTCTACCGGTTTATTGGTACACTACTCGAATGATAAAATGCAACATGACGGTAATGACGATGGTTTTCTCGATACGCCGCTAAGGGAACAGGTGAACGTAATGAATCGTTGGTATCATAAATTGGATAAATACGTGGCTCAATACGGAGTTCGCTATCTGCATGAGAGCCGTACCGGTGGGCAGGATACGAAACACCATGATTTCACCGACCCGTATCGGATTCATTTAAATACGAACCGGGCCGAATTATTTACGAAGCAGGCCTATATTATCGATAAGGAAAAGGTAGAGAGCGTGGCATTGATACTTTCCGGTTCTTATCATGAGCAAAAATCAAGATATGACCGTACGCCCTATAATGTATATCAGAATAATGTATATGCCAGTTTGCTGTATGAAAAGGAGTTTACGCCGATGCATAGCTTGAGTACCGGATTAAGTATGAACTATGATGGTTTCGACGAGAATCTGGTTCAATATGCGGGAGGAGAGTCGGTCCGTCATGCCTATGACCGTACGGAAGTCGTGCCGGGAGCTTATGCCCAATATACGTTCAATCTGAATGATAAACTGATCTTATTGGCGGGTGTACGTGCGGATTATAGTACGTTGTATGATTTCTTTGTAACCCCTCGTGTACATATTAAATATAATCCTTTTGACTGGTTCCATATCCGGGCTTCGGCAGGTAAAGGATTCCGGACAGCGAATGTGCTGGCAGAGAACAACTTTTTGTTATCCAGTAGTCGAAAAATGTATATCGCCGACAATCTGGATCAAGAAGAAGCGTGGAATACCGGTCTGAATCTGTCATTTTATATACCTTTGTTCGGGAAGGAACTGAGCTTGAGCGGGGAATGGTATTATACCGATTTCTTGAAGCAAATCGTGGTGGATATGGATAGTGATCCTCATGCGGTTCGTTTCTACAATCTGGATGGGCGTTCCTATTCGAATAGCTTCCAAGTGGAGGCTTCCTATCCTTTTTTCCGGGGATTTACGTTAACGGCCGCTTATCGTTATACGGATGCGAAGACCGATTACCGGAATGAGGAGGGTGTGGCGCATCGATTGAAAAAGCCGTTGGTTAGTGATTATAAAGGTTTATTGACCGCTTCTTATCAAACCCCGTTGAAAAAATGGCAGTTTGATTTGACCGGCCAGTTTAATGGAGGCGGTCGTATGCCGACACCGGATGCGTCTAATCCGTTATGGGAGCCGGATTTTAAGGCTTATACGGTAGTGAATGCGCAGATTACGAAATATTTCCGTCAATGGTCTATTTACGTGGGAGCGGAGAACCTGTTTAATTACAAACAACCGAATCCGATTATCGATGCCAGCAATCCCAGAGGGGATAACTTCGATGGATCTATGGTGTGGGGACCGGTGCATGGACGGAAAATTTATGCGGGTATCCGCTTTAATATAAGCAGGGATTGACACGTATATACGTATAAGCCCGTACGTATATACGTGTAGGCCTATGCGTATACTGGTGTGCCCCTACGCCTATATACGTGTAGCCCGATGCCTATAGTGGTGCTTTTTTTTTGGTAGATATGAATGGATAATTAGAACTATTAATATTAAAAACGATTGATTATGAGACGATTAATTATGTTGCTATTTTGTGCCGTATGTACGGTATCGATGACATTCGCCCAAGATGCGAAAAAGAAGAAGGACTCTGTGACATTCTTTATCGAAGCGATGGATTGTGATCACTGTATCAAGAAGATCGAGAAAAATATCGCTTTCGAGAAAGGAGTGACCGACTTGAAATGTGATCTGAGCACCCGTACGGCCATTGTGACTTACAAGACGGATAAGACTTCGAAGACCCGCTTGGCCGCGGCCTTCAAAAAGATCGGTATGGAAGCGGTTCCGGTAGATAATGGCGCCGGCTGTCCGGTACCTCCGGCGAAAAAAAGTGAGCATACTCACGCTCATTAACATGGAAATTCATAAGAACATCTTATCTTTGCAGATGTTCCGTGAGGGCGGGCCGGAGTGTCCGCCCTGTTTATGAAATAATTTTTCTACGGAATGCAGCGTTTGTTTAATTATTTACATCCTAATATTGTACAGTCTCCAGAAGGGAGACGTTCAAGGCACGACTGAATGAATGAGCTACAACTGATAGAGGGTTGTCGGAAGGGGGAGAGACGAGCTCAAAAAGAGCTTTATGATGCGTATTCCCGAAAAATGATGGGAGTTTGCCTTCGTTATGTGAACGACAGGGAAACGGCTCGTGATTTGTTGCAGGATGGCTTCGTGAAAATCTTTACCAGTATGGATTCCTATACAGGGAGTGGTTCATTTGAGGGGTGGATGCGGAAGATCTTTGTTAATTGTGCGTTGGAATATCTGCGAAAGTCGGATGTGTTGCGTGAAGCGACCGATCTTGACAATACGGCGGAACTGATTCAACCCGATAGTTCGGCTATCTCGGACATGTCGGCGGCTGAGTTGATGAATCTAGTGAAGGAGTTGCCGGTTGGCTTCCGTACCGTATTCAATATGTTCGCGATAGAGGGATATTCTCATAAGGAGATCAGTGAGATGTTGAACATAACAGAGAGTACTTCCCGTTCCCAATATACCCGTGCCAAGCAGTTATTACAACGTAGAATTAACGCATTGTATTGAGATAAGATGAGTAAAAAGGAAAGAGATATATGGGATGACGCGATCCGATCGAAGCTAGAGGATTTCGAGATGGATACGCTACCCGGCGACTGGGAGGCTATAGCCGATCGATTGCCCGGAAAGGCTCCGGTTCCTTTGCGTCGTACGCTTCGCTACTGGGTTGCCGCCGCCGTGATCTCCTTATTGGTCGTATCGGGTGGTATCTATTTATATGACGGGGAGATGGTAGATCTACCTATAGCCCAAGAAATACAGTCTTCACAAGAGTCGACATCCGTGGATACCCCGGTTGTTCCGATAGAGAAAACGATGGAGCAAGCGCCCGTATTAGCGACTATTCCTGCTGCTGCGGTCGTGAAGGCAAAAGCGGCATCTGGAGCGGTTAAAGTGGGAGCTAAGGCTAGGATGGCAGCGTTCCGGCAAAATGTAGAGAGCGCAGAGGATCGGCCTATTTCTGAGTCGGAGGTAATGTCTGCTGATATACCGGCGAATGAGAAAGATACCGTTGAGCCGGAGGTTGAAAGGAATAATGATGAGATAGTTGTTCTCAAGAATGATGTACTTGTCGCGGATGCTACTCCTGTTGCTAAAAAGAAGCCGGAGAAGACTGCGTCTCGGAAATGGGGGTTCGGTATGGGAGGTGGAGGTCTTTCTATGGGCGCTGATAATCTGGTCCCTCAGTATGTGACGAATAGCAGCGTGCTTAAGAGTGAGAATCTGATGAGCTTAAATTCGTTCGATGCGGAGAAGAAAGATCCTGCTAAGACGGATATTCATCATAAGACGCCTATTGGGGTGGGTATCTCAATTAGTCGTTATTTGAATAATCGTTTTTCTTTGCAGACTGGATTAACTTATTCTTACTTAAGATCGGAGTGGAGTACGAATAATACGTATCATATAGAGAATGATCAGCGATTGCATTTTATAGGAATTCCATTATCATTGACTTATAAGATCGCGGAATGGAATCGTTTTATGTTTTATGCCTCTGCCGGAGGTATGGCGGAAGTGAATGTCGCTGGCAAACGTAGAATGAAATTATTCTCGGATGAGGTAGAGATCGCAAAGCAAAGCGAACATATTCGAATGAAAGAATGGCTATGGTCTGTAAATGCCCGTGCGGGTGTAAGTTATCCGATTATCCGTTTTGTAAGCGCTTTCGCTGAGGTGGGAGCCAGCTATTATTTTGATAATGGTAGCGAGATCGAAACCATCCATTCGGAGAAGCCGTTTAACATGAGCCTTCAGTTGGGATTTCGTTTTGGTTTTTAATACTCGATAGATTAACAGTGTAAATACAAATACTTAAAAATAGAAAAATTGAATTATGAAAGCATTTAAATTAATTGGAGCGGCTGCGGCTGCCACATTGCTATTGTTGTCCTCCTGTCTTGGTGAATCGGATAATACATTTTCTAATACATCCTTTGCTGTAGGTGGAATATCAGAAAAAAATTATTCGACGGTATTGAATACAATATCATCCTATGGCTATATGTCTTTATATAGTCCAGCTTTAGAAGGTAAGATAGTTAATGGGGAATGTTATATTATAAATTTTGAGGTTAATATGAGTTCTCCGGAAAATGCGAATGCGGCTACTAACGGTTATTATAATGCTACCATTGCGGCTATGGAAGTAATCACGATGGGGAATAGTGTTTTCAGTAATGTCCCGGATTCTACAAAGTTAGCTGACAATGAATTGCCACTAAAGAATTTAATGGGTGGGGCTTGTATAGATGGACGCTTATTCTTACAGTCTACATTGGATATGTATAAAGACCAGAGAAATAAGTATACGTTATATTGGAACCGTATGGATTCCGATGATCCTGTAAAAGAAGATGATATTCCTACTTATAATTTATTTTTACGTGCGGTTAAGGATGTTGATGGGACAGGATCTTCTGCTACCTCTATGGCTGAATATCGTGCGTTTAATATTAAATCTGTGTTAGAGTCTGTAGATAAAACGGAGAGTAACAAAGGTTCAGAGATATTTAATTTGAAGATAAACTATCTGACCTCTATCAGTGAGAAGGATAGTTCTGATTTGAAGTGGAGTTCTGTAAAAATTCCTTTTCAAGTGACAAAGCAATAATAAGTAAAAATGAAATTTAATGATTTATATGAATGTTTAATTTTAAATTTATATCATGAAAAAACTAATTTGTAATATTGTGATTTTTTTGTTCGTATTTGTGTCTTGTTCTCAAGAGGATATTGAGATGATGGATAAGGTGGATAATCAAAAAGATGAAAATCTATTTGTTCAAGTGGATTCAATAAATTCTAAATCAAATTTGAGAAGTGTTTCGTTGGAGTTTGCTAATGCTACAGTAAAGAAGTATGCAATTGGTTATTCTATGAAGTTCAATCCATCTCCTTTTACAGCCCCTTTTATACAAAAAGATAAGAAATACGATACTACAATTTATGAAATCAAGGCTACTATTACTGTTCCTGATGGGTGTATCGTTAGTCCATTTGAAGGTGTTATTTCAAGTACTAATAATACTCAGTATGTAACTAGAGGTATGCCTATCCCTTTCCCTGTTCAACCTATAGATCGGGATAGAGATGGAGGATATACTTTGACTCGTCATGGAAATACAGTGACAATTGTTACATATGAATATGCTATATTAAATAATGGAGCCCGATTTTATTTTTGTGGTAATACTTGGATAGCATTGGGAATGCCTGCATTATTTCCATATAATTTAGGATATTGATTTGTTTGATTGTTTTATGCTAAATTTGTAAAATTCATGAAGTTATATTTGTTTTTTATTGGATTTGCTATTCTGGCTATCACGTCTTGTTCTAAAGAAGAACAAGAGTTGGAAGGGATGCCAATAGTACGAAATGTTAATTCGAATGTGAGTGTTAATGATTATGATAGTTGTTTGCTTAATACAAGGAGTTTATCTCTTGAGGTTGTTGAGGCAAAAGCTACGTTGATCAGGCCCAATAGACCTTCTGCTCTTAAAAATGGTGATATTTTTGATCCACCTTTGGACGGAAAGACTTTTTTGGCTAATATTTATGAAATAAAGGGACAGGTAGTTGTTCCTGAAGGATATATTGCAAGCCCATTTAATGGAATTTTAAATAGTGCTGATGGTACTATTTATGCAAGTGGTGTAACAAGAGATTCTGCACCTTCTAATAATCCAATAGATAAAAATACTGAAAGGGGATTCAAAATGGTACAACAAGGACGGATTGTAACTTTTATAACATATGATTATGCTCTATTGATAGATGGTGCACGTTGGTTTTACTGTGCTAATTCTTGGATTTTGCTTGGGAAGAAAGCTTTTATTCCATATTATCTGGCAAAAAGAACATAAATTTTGATTTTTTTGTTTACAGGCTTTATTGGAATGTAGAGATTCTGTAGCAGTGATTTAAGTTTGATTTATATTTATAATTAAACTCCCAAGAGTTTTTCATAGAAACTTTTGGGAGTTTTTTTTATGTATATGGGTAAAGATCGTATCTTTGCGTACTTTAAGAGGAGTATTGTGAAATGAGATACAAGAATTTAATAGGTTTTGTCTGGGTGGCGGTTATCATGGGTCTGTTTACTTCTTGCCTAAAAGACATAAATAACGTCTATAATCCGGGAACGACCGCCGCTGTGGTTCGTCAACATGGAGATAGCGCGTTGATGATGGCTAATACCCGGTTCGGTTGGATCTATTCGACGAAGCTGAGCTCATACTCAGAGGGTAAATGCTTGTTGGTGAGCTTTGATTATGATCCTAGCTTACCGGAAAATACGGGTGCGGAACAAAAAGGGTATTATACGGTGACGATACAAGGGGAAACCGCTGTTAACCAGCAAAACGCTGAGAGCCCTCTTACGGATACGCATAAATTATTGACTAATGAGCAACCGGTACTTGCGGTCAACCCCAATGATTCTGTTTTATACATCAAATTAGAAGACTATTTATTTCTGCCCTCTGCTTGTTGGACGACAAAAGACCGGGCTTTAAATTGGCAACTGACTTATGATCCGACTCAACAACCAGTTGTTGAAAATCGAAAATCTATATATTCCTTATATTTACGGGCTGCCGCTACGACCGGAAAGCCGGAGGATAAGGCAGAGGAGGCTATCGCGGTTATCAATGCCTTTAATCTGGCGAATTTTATCAAGGATATGCGAGAACAAGGTGGACGCGACGCGGATATGTATGTTCGGATTCATTATATCGATCAAATTAATCCGAAAGATAGTACCCAGTTTACATGGGGAGTAACGGATCCTTTACTTATAAACTAAAGAAGATGAGAAAGCGAATTTTATACGGCTTATTTTTATCCTTGTTTTTCTTAATGACCTCTTGTATGGGGGATGGAAGTAACTCCATCAATTATCATCGGGTAGGAGTGATACGTGAGAATCCTATGCGATGTATCTATACGGCAGATGATCAAGGGAATATCTTTATCGTCTCTTCCTCTGAGTTTGAGAACCGGACGGATTTGAAAGAGGGTGACTGTTGCGTGGTTGATTTCAAGACGAATTTTAGCGAGGAATTGGGCAATGGTGTTTACAACGCTGAGATTTATAAGTATGATTCGGTCGCTGTATGGCCTTTGCATGAGACATTAACTGATACTACGGTCGTATTGGACAAGGAGCGTCTGGTTACGCTGGACTTTAAGAAAAGTATTTATTTGGAAGGACGTTTCTTCTTGCAAACCCAACATATAAATCATCAGGTAGACCAAAAGGATATTTTCAATTTATCCTATAACCCTGATCAGGAGGTGGAAAAAGATGATGACGGACAACGGATCTATAACCTATATCTCCGGGTAACCCAAGAGGGGGGTACCGGCGATTCCACTAAATGGATCAATACGACCGCTTTTACGATCGATAAGTTTTTGGACCAAGCCAAAGCGATAGAGAGCAGGGAGGGGCAAAATGAGATAAACTTTAAAATAAATTATGCCGAACGCTATAATGCGGATACAACCGCATGTGTTTGGGGGGCTACCGACGTATTTACGTTGCGTTTTACGAATTAAATATATACTTTTGCTATTTAAAAGTAAACAGAGATGTATAAGGAGATATTTAGGTGGGTAATCGCTATCATCTCACAGCCAGCGAAGGCGTGGGTCTTGTTAGCGAAAAAAGGAGAGAAGCAGGAGGAGTTCTTATCCCGATTCGTGTATCCTTTGATCGGCTTCGTTACTGTTGCGGCTTTTCTGGGCGTATTGTTTACGCGGAAGGAGTTTGATTTAGAGCTGGCCTTGAAGTCGTCTATCCGGACATTGGTGTCCTCGTTCGGTGGTTTTTACCTCGGGGCTTATCTGATGAACGAGATATGGCAAGGTATATTTAAACGGGAGAAGGATTTGAAACTGTGGTTGCGCTTCGTCGGGTATTCCTCGTCGTTGATGTTCGCTTTGAATATCGTATTGATGTTGCTTCCCGAGTTTTTCTTCTTGCGGATATTTATCCTTTATACATTCTATATTGTTTGGGAAGGCGCTGGTCCGTATATGGGAGTCGAGGAGAAGATCCGCTTGAAGTTCGTAGGATTTACAACCGCCATTATATTACTGACTCCGGCAGTTATCGAGATTTTGTTATCGATGCTGATGCCCGGTTTGAGTTTTTGACAGAATAACACAAGATGAAGGAGAAGATTAGTAATAACATACAGATAAAGAATAAGCGGGCGACGTTCGACTACGAGTTGCTCGACACTTTTACGGCCGGGATCGTACTGACCGGAACGGAGATTAAATCGATCCGTTTAGGGAAGGCGAGTTTGGTAGATACGTTTTGTATCGTGGAAAAAGGGGAACTGTGGGTGAAGAATATGTACATCGCCGAATATTTTTACGGTACGTACAATAATCACAACGCACGGCGGGACCGGAAATTACTTCTTACCAAAAAGGAATTACGAAAGATCGAGGGTGCGGTTCGTGCTAGTGGTTTTACGATCGTTCCCACTCGTTTGTTTATCAATGAGAAAGGATTGGCGAAAGTAGTCGTCGCGATCGCACGAGGTAAAAAGGAATATGATAAGCGAGACTCCATCCGGGAACGTGACGACCGACGGGAGATGGATCGGGCTTTCAAACGATAAGTCGAGATGGAAACAGGGCAAGGCGTGATCGGTAGGGTTTGGGGATGTATCCTGAAAGCTCTGCCTAAAGCAGGCAAGACGTGTTTATGGCTGCTAAAGATTATTTTGCCTATTTCTTTATTGGTCCGTATATTGCAATATTCCGGAATATTAGGTCAGATCTCGGATTGGTTAGTGCCCGTGTTCTCGTTGGTGGGTCTGCCGGGGGAGACAGCCATTGTTTTTATAACCAGTATATTCTCCCCATTATATGCTCCGATCGCTTTGATCACCTCGATGTCTTTAGGAGTCCGTGAAGCTACGATATTAGCATTGATGTGCCTTACTTCCCATAATCTAATGGTAGAATCCTCCGTACAGGCAAAGACTGGGTCTTCTTTCTGGGAGATGACGCTGCTCCGTTTGATCATGAGTTTCGTGATCGCCTTTTCTTTGAATTGGGTAATGCCCCATGAAGGATGGGGACAGGTCGGGATCGCTCAAAGCGCGGCTGTATGCGATAATTGGTTGGAAGTATTCGTACTTTGGTTTACCAGCTCGATGAAGGTGGTGATTTCTATTTTGATAATTGTTACGGCTTTAATGATCCTTCATTATATATTGGAAGAGTTTAATCTAATGAAAGGATTGTCCTCGGTCTTTTCTCCACTGATGCGATTATTTGGCTTGCCTCAAGATGCCGCTTTTTTGTGGTTGGTAGGTAATGTGGTTGGACTGGCTTATGGCGGGGCTATTATGGTAGAGCAAATGGAGCAGAGGAAGTTGTCTTACGGTGACGGCAACTTGCTGAACCATCATTTGGCCGTGTGCCATTCCCTGTTGGAAGATACGATCATCTTTGCCGCGATAGGGGTACCCGTTCTTTGGGTGGTGCCTACCCGTCTGTTTTTCGCCATCGTTGTGGTATGGATCCTCCGGGGATATAGTTATATGTACGCAAGAAAGGTAAAACATATTTATGAATAAGGAACGATTTCTGCGACTCTTGAATGAGCGCATTTTGATCTTGGATGGTGGTATGGGTACCATGATCCAAAGTTTCAAACTAAACGAACAAGATTACCGAGGCGAACGTTTCGCCGATTTTCCGGGACAATTGAAGGGGAACAATGATTTATTGTGTATCACCCGCCCGGATGTAATCCAGTCTATTCATCGTCAGTATTTGGATGCGGGAGCGGATATCTTCGCTACGAATACGTTTAACGCGAATGCTATTTCCATGGCAGATTATGCGATGGAGGCCTATGTACGTGAGATAAATCTGGCCGCCGGCCGATTGTCGAGGGAAGTGGCGGATACCTATATGGCAGAGCATCCGGATCGTACGATCTTCGTGGCCGGATCGATCGGTCCTACCAATAAGACAGCTTCCATGAGTCCAGATGTAAGCGATCCCGCTTATCGTGCCGTCACTTATAAAGATTTGTATAATGCCTACAAGGAGCAAGTCGAGGGACTTGTTGACGGCGGGGTGGATATCATCCTTTTCGAGACTACTTTCGATACGTTGAACGTAAAAGCGGGATTGGAAGCGGCTGAGGTCGTGTTGAAAGAGAAAGAAAAAGACCTGCCTATTATGTTGTCTTTGACTTTGTCTGCGCAAGGTGGACGAACATTTTCCGGACAGACTTTATTGGCCTTCTTGGCTTCCATACAGCATACACATATTGTTTCGGTTGGCTTAAACTGCTCTTTCGGAGCGGCGGATATGAAGCCCTATTTACAAGAGTTGGCGAAGTATGCCCCCTATTATATCAGCGCTTATCCGAACGCTGGATTGCCGAATAGTTTTGGTACCTATGACGAGACGCCGGATAAAATGGCCCAACATGTGAAGCCTTTTGTGGAAGAGGGATTAGTGAACATTATCGGAGGCTGTTGCGGAACGACTCCGGCGCATATCTTCCGGTATCCGGAGTTGGTGAAAGGAGCTAAACCGCATATCCCGGCTTTGAAACCGGATTGCCTGTGGCTGTCGGGCTTGGAACTGCTGGAGGTGAAACCGGAGAATAATTTCGTGAACGTGGGAGAGCGTTGTAATGTGGCCGGTTCTCGGAAATTCTTACGCTTGATAAAAGAAGGCAGTTATGAGGAAGCGTTGACGATCGCTCGTAAGCAAGTGGAGGATGGCGCCCAAGTGATCGATATCAATATGGACGATGGTATGTTGGATGCCGTGAAAGAAATGAAGACATTCTTAAACTTGATCGCCTCCGAACCGGATATTGCCCGTGTACCCGTCATGATCGATTCTTCTAAATGGGAAGTGATCGAGGAAGGCTTGATGTGCGTGCAAGGAAAGAGCATCGTGAATTCCATCTCCTTGAAAGAAGGAGAGGAGGTCTTCCTTAAACATGCCGCCCGTATTAAGCAACTGGGTGCGGCTGCGGTCGTGATGGCTTTCGACGAGAAGGGGCAGGCGGATACCTATGAAAGAAAGATTGAGATTTGTGAACGGGCCTATCGCCTATTGATCGAGAAGATCGATTTCAATCCCCAAGATATTATTTTTGACCCGAACGTATTGGCGATCGCTACCGGTATGGAGGAACATAATGGCTATGGTCTGGCGTTTATCCGTGCCGTTGAATGGATCAAGAAGAACTTGCCGGGCGCGAAGGTGAGTGGTGGTGTAAGTAATTTATCTTTCTCTTTCCGGGGGAACAATCATGTACGCGAGGCTATGCATTCCGTATTTCTATATCATGCGATTGGGAAGGGGATGGATATGGGTATCGTGAATCCGTCTACCTCCGTACTTTATGAGGATATAGAGCCGGAGTTCCGTACCTTGTTGGAAGACGTGATCTTGGCACGCCGTCCGGAAGCTGCCGAGGAATTAATTACTTATGCTCAAAATTTACATGTTCAAGCTTCCGGAGAAACTCCGGAGAAGCATGAGGCTTGGCGTGAGCTTTCATTGAAGGAGCGTTTGGAGCATGCCTTAATTAAAGGGATCGGAGACTATTTGGAGGATGATTTACAAGAAGCCTTGCGGACTTATTCGCATGCCGTGGATATAATTGACGGTCCGTTAATGAGCGGAATGAATAAGGTCGGCGAGTTATTCGGTGCCGGAAAGATGTTTCTCCCTCAAGTCGTGAAGACCGCACGTACGATGAAAAAGGCCGTGGCTATTTTACAACCGGCCATTGAATCTGAAAAGAAAGCTTCCGGCTCTGCGAAGGCCGGTAAAGTGATTTTCGCTACGGTAAAAGGGGATGTACATGATATCGGTAAGAATATCGTCTCTATCGTATTGTCTTGTAATAACTACGAGGTGATTGATTTAGGGGTAATGGTTCCCGCAGATGTGATCATAAAGAAAGCGATCGAGGAGAAACCGGATCTGGTTTGCTTATCCGGCCTGATAACCCCTTCTTTAGAAGAGATGGCGCATGTCGCGGACGAGATGCAGAAAGCGGGACTTACGATTCCTATGATGGTGGGTGGCGCTACGACCTCTAAATTGCATACGGCGGTGAAGATCGCTCCGCATTACGATTATCCGGTGATCCATGTGTTGGATGCCTCACAGAATCCGTTGATCGCCGCCAAACTATTGAATCCGGATACCCGTGATGCCTATATCATGGAGTTGGAACAAGAACAAGAAGCCTTGCGTGCCTCTTTAGGACAGAAGAAAGAAGTCTTGGTTTCTCTTTCTGAGGCTCGTAAGCATCCGATTGAAATAGATTGGACCGGGTATACACCGGTTGTTCCAGCCCGGATGGGGGTACATGTTATCCCTTATATCCCCTTGGAAAAGGTGATTCCTTATATCCACTGGACCTTCTTTTTTAGCGCATGGAAATTGAATGGCCGTTTCTCGGAAATCTCCCAGATACATGGTTGCGATTCTTGTCGTGCCTCTTGGTTGGCCGGATTCCCGGAAAAAGATCGTGCGAAGGCTACCGAGGCGATGCAATTATACAAGGATGCTGTTAGGTTATTGGATCGGCTGGTCAATATGAAGGTTGAATATTGTAAAGCGATTTACGGATTTTTCTCAGCGAATAGTGAAGGGGATACGATCCGAATGGGTGATATAGCGCTGCCTTTATTACGTCAGCAAGTAAAAAAAGAGGAAAATATTTATAAATGTCTTTCCGATTATGTAATACCGGTTTCCGAGGAGCGAACTGATTATGTAGGGGCGTTTGTCGTTACCGCTGGAGCTGGCGCTGATTGTTTGAAGGATAAATTTGAGGAAGAAGGCGATACCTATAATTCAATGTTGCTGCAAACCTTGACCGATCGCCTAGCGGAAGCTACAGCCGAATATCTTCATGAGAAAGTACGTAAAGAATATTGGGGATATGCTAAAGACGAATCCTTGTCTATCCCGGATCTTTACAAGGTGAAATACCAAGGAATCCGTCCGGCTATCGGTTACCCTTCTCTACCGGATCAATTATTGAATTTCACATTGGATGGATTGCTCGATATGTCGCGAATTGGTGTTTCGTTAACCGAGAATGGTGCCATGTATCCTACGGCTTCGGTTAGTGGGATTTATATTGCCCATCCCTCTTCTCAATATTTCATGATCGGTTCTATCGATGAGGAGCAGATGAGAGATTATGCGAGCCGCCGGAATTTAACGGAGGAGCAAGTCCGAAAGTTATTGAGTAGGAATATAGGATAATTTAGTAGCATCACTGCAACCCGGGTTGCAGTGATGCTGCAATGCCTGTGCAGTAATACTGCAACACCTATTGCAGTAACACTGCATAGGCATTGCAGTAAAAAATCGATCAATACGATCTATCTGCCATAGTAATGCTTGGCGGAAGGAACCATGATAACGTTCAATTCCGGATCAGCCATGTCTGGATCGATCGGGAACATCGGTCTCACGATATTCTTATAGGGAAGCTTCTTGAAGTCCTGATCCACGCCTCCCCTTGTAAAAGCCATCACCCAATCCGCTTGTATATTGTACCATTGGGTTACAAGGTAACCCTGTTTAACCATTACGATATCCATTTCCTTCGGGTCAATTCCTGAACCCTCTAGGTTTGGAGTGGGAGACGATGTGCCTACTACCACATAAACGCTTCCGGTCTTTACGATAGCGATATCTCTTTTCCGTCTCCATGATTCCGCGTTCTTGTCTTCTTCCGGACTGACATAAACCACGGTACCCGACAATTTCACGGGACCTTCGTAGGAATTATCGACCATGGCACCTACCATGCCTTCTACGTGTCCGCCTACGCCGACTTTACGTGCCTGCTTAA
>OGJY01000430.1_pt1 | contig 59886 bp, 55 predicted proteins | sample 1572231 | NCBI WGS metagenome assembly OGJY01 (sample SAMEA2582121, study PRJEB24529) | metagenome | biome: Human gut stool | place: China | collected 2011
GTTTTTTGTTTCGCGCCTGCCAGGCGCTCAACAGGCTAAAGCCCATAAAAAAAGCCGGGAAGATGATCATGGATCATCCTCCCGGCACAGAGCGTCGTCATCTGCCTGCCGCCGGTCCGGACGGGCGTCCCGTCAGCGACGGCAGGTCACAGGCAACGGGGACCTGGCCCCCGGTTACACCTTGCCCTTGGTGGCAAAGTTCTCCACGGCCTTGGCGCCCTTGGCGGCGGGCATCACCACACCGGCGCCGCCCACGCAGCCGCCCACGCAGGTCATGACTTCCACCAGGTTGCCGGGGCAGCCGCCCTTGACGAAGGACTGCAGCTTCTTGAGGCCCTGGGGAGAAAGGCCGTTGATGGCCACGGGACGCACCTCGAAGCGGTCGCCCACCAGCTTTTCCACAGCGGCGGACACGCCGCCCGCGATGGCATAGCCGCGCGCCTCGTTGCTGGGGCGCTCCAGCTCGTGCTCTTCGCACTCTTCCACCACGATGCCGCGGGCATTGAACAGGGCGCCCACTTCTTCGAAGGTGAGCACGTAGTCCACCATCTCGTCGTGCAGGCCTTCCTGGCGCTTGGCCACGCAGGGGCCGATGAAGACCGTCACGGTGTCGGGATGGCGCTCGCGGGCGATCTCGGCCGTATAATGCATGGGCGTGGCGGTCTCGGACACATGGGGCAGGAGCTCGGGCGCGTGGCGGCGCACGGCTTCCACATAGGCCGGGCAGCAGGAGGTGGTCATGAAGGTGTCGCCGCGTTCCATGCGTTCCACGAATTCCGCGGCCTCACGCTGCGAGGTGACGTCGGCGCCCAGGGCCACTTCCATGACGTCGCTAAAGCCCAGACGGCGCAGGGCCGTAACGATGCGGGCCGGGCCGCCGGGGAACTGGCCCACGATGGCCGGGGCCATGAGGGCCGTCACATGGCGGCCGCTGGCCAGGGCACGGAGCACGGGCAGCACTTCGCTGCGCTCCATGACCGCACCGAAGGGGCAGGCGCGCATGCAGCGGCCGCAGCTGGTGCACTTTTCAAAGTCGATCTCGGCGCGGCCCTTGTTGCCCTTGTGGATGGCGCGCACCGGACAGGCCGCCTCACAGGGGACATTGAGGCGCACAATGGCATGGTAGGGGCAGGCGTCCATGCACATGCCGCAGTTGCGGCACTTTTCGGGGTCGATGGTGGAGCGGCCGCGAGAGAAAGAGATGGCCCCAAAGCGGCAGCTGCCGATACAGGAACGCGCCACGCAGCCCTGGCAGGCGTCGGTCACATAGTAACGGGCACGCATGCAGCCCTGGCAGGCGATGTCACAGACCGTCAGGATGGGCCAGTTGGGCTCCTTGCGCTCCAGGGCCTCTTCGGCATAGGTGCGCAGGGGGATGGAGTCGTCCGTCTCGTCTTCGAGGCGGAAGCCCATGGCGGCACGCAGGCGTTCGCGCAGGATGGCGCGGTCCTTGTAGATGCAGCAGCGGCTCATGATCTCGCTGCCGCGCGGGCGCATCAGCAGGGGGATGCGGTCCACGTCTTCCGGCAGGGTCCCGGCCCAGAACGAAAGGGCCAGACGTTCGATGACGCCGAGGCGCAGCGAACTCAACATGTTGTCAGTCTTGGTAGCGGGCATGGTCTCTCCTTGCGGTGGAACGTCCGATAGGATGTTCGTCCGAAGACAGGCAAATGGCGATGGCCGGGACATCCGGCACCAGGGACAGGCGCCTCGAACAGGCGCGACAGGACAGGAGCGGCTCCCCGGACGCACGGGGCCGGGAGGCTGGCCGCCGCGCACGGGAAGAAGGATGCACGGCAGGGTGCCGTCCCGGGATGACTGTTTAATTAAACAAACAAGATTTGCAATAATAGCGAATATTTTCACATATTACAAGAAGGAGCCCAACGCCCCTGCGGGCCGGGAAAAATGCCCGCATCCGCCGCTAGCGGCGACCGGGGACGGGCTTGCGGCTGCGCATGAGCGGTTTGCCCAGGTGCATGTCCTGGGCGATGGCTTCCACCTCGCGGGCACGGTCGTCCGTACCGCGCATGACCACCATCACCAGATAGAGCTTGCCGCTGCGCTCCATGCGGGTGCGCAGGCCGCGCCCTTCCAGACGCTGGCGCAAATCGTCCACGATGCCGGGATCGCGGAAGGCCCCCAGCTGGAAGACGAAATCATATATGTCGGTGGGCGTTGGCGGCGGCGCCTTTTCCCCCGCGGGCACGGCAGGCTGCATGCCCGGAGGCATGGGCGGATAGGCGGGGGCCCCTGCCGCTGCCGGTTTGGGGGCCTGGGCAGCCGGCAACGGCGGCGAAACAGGCTCCAGACGCGCGCCCGGCTCGGCACGCAGGGCACGGGAAAAACGCAGCTCCGAGGCCGCCAGCACCGAGGCTTCGACCAGGGCATCCTCTGTGTTCTCGGCATCACCGGCCGTCTGGGCTTCGCCCGCGGCGGCGCTCTCTTCCTTTTCCCCATCCGTGGCGGCCGCCGCGGCCAGGGCCGCACGGGATTCCTCAAGGCTGCTGGCCCACTGGGCACGGCCTGTCATCACACCGCCAAGATACGCCAGCACGAGGGCCGCCAAAAAAAGCACGCTGGCCGTCACCAGGACCGGCAGGGTCACTTTCAGCCCTGCGGCGGGCGTCTGCTGGGAAGTATCCTGCGCACGGCGGGACGAAGACATGGCGGCTCCTTGGAAAACGGCGTGTTGGGAAAAAGGCGGACAGTCCCGCCCGACTGATTCCTATACCAGCCGGGACGGGCAGCGTAAAGGCCCCTCCTCTCCCGCTCCTCCGCCCTTCCGCCTGTAATGCCTTGCGGCCCCGGCGGGCCTTTGCTACACCTACAGCATGCCGCACGCTGCTGTGCGGTCCGATCCTGCCAACTACGGCCGACGTGCCGTCCCAGCCCTTCGGGACTGCAACCTGACGAGGTCCGACATGTTCCATCCCTGCCGTCTGCTTGTTTTTCTGACCCTTGTGTTCGTCTCCCTGCTCGCGTCCTCCCCGGCCTTCGCGACCAGGGACACCCCGGAAGACGAAAAAAGCCTGACCATCCGCAACGAAAGCGCCGAAGAGCTGCTGAGCATCCGCTTCACTGTGGGCAACCAGGCCAACTATGCCCGTCTCGACCTCCTGCCCGGCGGCGAAGACCAGCTGCTCAATCCCGGCGGCACCGCCGACCTGCGCATGGATATGGGCCTGTATCTGTGGGATTTCAACAAGGTCCGCCTGGCCGGCGTCCAGAGCCTGACCCTGTGCGGCGAACACCATCCCTGCCTGCTGGTCCGCGGCCTTGACGGCAAGATCAGCCACGTCAACGGCACGGAAAAATCCCTGCTGCCCGCAGAAGATGCCCGGCCCGTCTGCGCCCTGAGCAAATTCCGGCCCGGCATGCTGATGAAGGACGCCTGCGCCCTGCTGGAAAAGGACCCCCTGCGCGATGACGGCGGCGCCGTGCTGACCAGCCTGGGCTTTGCCGACATGGTCTGGGCCGCCCGCCTGACGCCCTACACCCCCGGCGATGACAATGTGGAAGCCTTCCCGGTCAAGGCCGGCGGCGAGGTGCTGGAGCATGTGGAACTGCGCCAGAAGCTCAGCGACCAGCGCCTGGACGCCCTGCTGGCCAGCCTTTACAACATGGGCTACCGCCCCTGGCAGGCCGAGCTGCCGGGCCTGGACATGAATTTCACCGAGATGCCCGTGGCTGACCAGAAGCGCCAGATGGAGATCCTGCACATGGCTCTGGGCATGCTCATGAACGCCCCGCGCGGTGACGCCTGCATCATGATGGCCCCCGGCGACATGCTGCCCGACCTCATCAGCGATACCCCCCGCAAGGACGTACAGCTGTTCACCATCACCGTGCGCCGTCCCACCGCCACCCTCATCGTGGACATGACCGCGTACAGCGCCTCGTTCTAGCAGATACGGACGAACCTGCCCAAAGGGCCTCCGCTCCCATCCGGGAAGGAGGCCTTTTTTGCGCCATCGTGCAGGGCGGACAGGTCCCCCAACCAGACGACATGCCGCGAGGGCAGCCTTCCATCGTGCTGCCACGGTGAACAGCGACCGGACGAACGGCCCGTACGCCCCTCCTTCCCCGCGGCCCGCCGGAAAAACAAAACGCCCCCTTTGCAGGGGGCGTTTGCATTCCAAAGATGCGGGCCAGGCTTACAGCTTGCCGGCGCGCATGTCGCGCAGCCACTGGTACCAGCCTTCTAGGCCGGAACCGTCACGGCAGGAGACCTCGAACACGGCCAGTTCCTTGTTGAGGCGGGTGGCGAAATCCCGCGCCCGTTCGCGGTCGAAGTCCACATAGGGCAGCAGGTCCACCTTGTTCAGCACCATGGCCTTGGCCAGGTTGAACAGCAGGGGATACTTTTCGGGCTTGTCGTCGCCTTCGGTCACACTCAGCAGGGCCACCTTGGCGTCTTCGCCGCAGTCGAATTCCACGGGGCAGACCAGGTTGCCCACGTTCTCGATGAACAGGATGTCCACGCCGTCCAGGTCCAGGCTCTCCATGGCCGTCATGATCATGTTGCTGTCCAGGTGGCAGCCGCCGTCGGTGTTGATCTGCACGGCCTGGGCGCCCGTGGCCGCCACGCGGCGGGCATCGTTGTCGGTCTGCAGGTCGCCTTCGATGACGGCCATGCGGAACTCGCCGGCCAGGTCATGCAGGGTGCGTTCCAGCAGGGTCGTCTTGCCGGCGCCCGGCGACGAGATCAGGTTCAGGGCCAGGATCTTGCGCTCACGCAGCTTCTCGCGCACGCTGGCCGCGATCTTCTCATTGGCTTCCAGAACGTTGCGCACCACAGGAATTTGCATCGTTTCCTCCCGGAACTCCGGCCCTTTTCCTCAGGGCCCGCCTGGCGGCAGCATGGCCGCAGGCCGTCGGTTTATGAATCCTGGCCCCCGCTGACGGAGGCTTCCAGATGACTGATCTGCAGCTCCTTGCCCTGCACCACCGTGTGGCCTGCCAGGGCGCCGCACGCCGGACACGGCTGCCAGAGGGCTTCCTGCCCCTCGCCGCCGAAGGTCTGCCCGCAGGTGGAGCAGCACAACAACAGGGGGATGGTCACCAGTTCGAGCCGGGCGGCCGCATGCGGCCCGCCCTGCACCAGGGCCTCGAAGCAGAATTGCAGCGAATCCGGCACCACGCCGGCCAGGGCGCCGCATTCCACACGGATGAGGTCGAGCCGGTCACAGCCCTGTTTGGCGATCTCTTCCAGAGCTATGTCCAGGATGCTTTGTGCGATGGACATTTCGTGCATAGTGCGCCGATGCTAGCGCAAAGCCCCCGGCGCGTAAAGGGATTTGGCAAATCTTGCCATTCGGCACAAATCATGTAGAGTTTAGCCGTGCCTGCATATGGGGCCTCATGGCATGCCCCGGCCCGGAAGGCCTTTTGCCCCGCCGCCGTGACACGCGCATCATGAACCGCCACGCGCGATCTTCCGCCGGGCACTTCCCGGCGGACATCCGGCCCAAAGGCACAGGAGCCTACTGGCATGAACAAGATCTTTCTCTGGATAGTCCTCGCGGTCATCATCCTTGGCCTGCTGCTCATCCTGCTCAACACGCGCATGGGGCAGTCCGGCGACGCCCCGGTCCCGGCCGACAACAGCGTCTCCGCCCCTGTGAAGCCCGCGCCGCCCGTGACGCCCGGCACGCCTGCCGATGGTGAAAATCTGGCCGCTGCCGGGGTCAAGCCTTCTCCCGCTGCCGTGGAGCGCGGCTTTGCCTTCGAGACAGGAGAGGAAACGCCCGCCACGACGGAAAGCCCTGCCCCCGCAAGTCCGGGCACGACCCCGCTCACCGCTGCCGCCCATGACGAAAAAGCCCCGGCGGCCGCTCCTGCGGCTCCCGCCGCCCCGGCGGAAGTGAAAAAGGCGGAAACGCCCGCCCCCAAGCCCCAGCCCGCGCCCCGCAAGGCGGCCCCCGCGCCCAAGAACCAGACCATCACCAACTTCGTGGTCTTCGTGCGTGACGGCGGCGCCACCATCCGTCTGGACGCCTCGTCCCCCATCCGCTTCAAGCATCTGGAGCTGACCAGCCCCTCCCGCGTGGTGGTGGATCTGCAGGGCACCTGGAAGCTCAGCGAACCCGGTGTGCCCAAGGGCGAGATGGTCAAGGACGTGCGCCTGGGCAAGAAGGGCAGCGACACCCGCATCGTCATCGACCTGCACGCCAAAGCCAAGACGCGCTACATCCTGACCAAGGGCAAGAAGCGCCTGGACATCCGTCTGGACAAGACCAAGTAACTTCTCGCAGCATAGCGATAAAAAACGGCAAAAAAACGGCAGGACCTTCCGGAGATCCTGCCGTTTTTCATAACTGAAAAAGGGAGGCTTTCGCCTCCCCTTCTTTTATTCCTTTTCCATTTCCCTGCCGCGTTCGTCAGCGGCCAGCACCGCGTCCACCAGCAGGCCGGGAAGTCCCGCCCTGTCGAGGACATTGACCCCGGCGATGGTCAGGCCGCCGGGCGAGCATACCTGGTCGCGCAGTTCCATGAGCGGCGTGTCGCTGCGGGCCGCCATGACGGCCGAGCCTTCGAACAGGGCCGCCACCATGTCGCGGCATTCCTTGCGGCCCAGGCCCAGGGTGACACCGGCCTGCACCAGTCCCTGCATCATGCCGAACACATAGGCAGGCCCGGCGCCGATGAGGGCCGAGAAGGCCGTGAAGCGGGACTCCGGCAGCTCCAGACAAACGCCCAGCTGGCTGAAGAAGCGCAGGATGTCTTCCTTGCTCTCCGCCGGGACCTTGTCGTCGAAGCACAGGGCGAACACGCCCTTGCCCACCAGCGCGGGCGTATTGGGCATGCAGCGCACCACGGGGCAGCGACCGCCCACGGCAGCCTGCAAACGGGCGATGCTGATGCCCGCCGCCACGGAGATCACCACCGTGTCGGGCCCGAACTCGGGCGCCATCTCGGCCAGCAGGGCCTCGATCTGGTAGGGTTTGACGGCCATGACCACATAGCGGGCCTTGCGGGCCAGCTCGCGGGCCGAATCCAGACGGGTGACGCCCGCCGCTTCCAGAGGCGCCATGCGTGCTGCCGTGCGCGTATGGCCATACAGGGTGCAGTCCAGGGAAGAGGCGGCAAGACCGGCCAGGATGGCCCCGCCCATGTTGCCGCAACCCACACAACCGATGCTCATGCTCATGTTCGTTCTCCATCACCGCCACAGGCGGCTGTCAGCCGGGAAGCGCTCCAGACGCTCCCGGAAAGATCACTCCGGCTTGCCGAACTGTCCGGCCCGCAGCTGGGCCAGATGCCAGACGTAGCGCCGCAGGGGCACCACGGCCACGCCCTCACGGTTCTCCCAGCGCTCCAGGGCCCGCAGGGTCGAGGCGTGCGGATGCCCGATGGCGATGGCGATGCCCTGCTTGCGGGCCAGGCGGGCGGCCTTGTCCAGCGCGGCCAGCACCTTGTCCGTGCCCTGGGGATCGTCCAGAAAGACATGGCGGCTGGCCGTGACGATGCCCTGGCGGACCATGCTGGTCTCCAGCTGGCTGTTGCCGCGGGTGACGCTGTCCAGCACGAACAGGCCGCGCCCGTAGGCCAGACCGGCCAGCATGCGGCAGGCATCGCGCCGTCCGGTGAACCCGGAACCCATATGATTGTTGAAGCCCAGGGCCGTGGGCACCTGCGCCAGCGCCTTGTCCAGAGCGTGTTCCATGGCATAGGCGTCCATGTCCGTCTCCAGCGCTCCTGGGCCCGGATTGGGCGCGGTGCCGTTCTTGCGGGGCATGGCCTCCATGGGCATGTGCAGCAGGACGTCCAGCCCCATGTCCCGGGCCACCTGCTGCACCGGACGGCGGGCAGCGGCATGGGGCCACAGGGCCAGGGCCACGGGGAACGGCAGGCTGGCCAGCTGCTCCGCAGGCTCCAGCTTCTGGCCCATGTCGTCGATCACCAGCACCAGAGCAGGTTCGGGCATGGGCCGGGAAAGCGTGGCCAGCATGGTCTCCCAGCCGGGGAAATGCAGGACGAGGCAGGTGCGGCCGTCCACATCGGCTTCCAGCACCCCGTCGTCCGTCCAGCGCAGTTGCGGCATGGGGACGTCATCGGCCAGCAGGCGCTCGCCGTCAGGGCCGGTACGCAGGGCCTCCTGGCACAGACGCTCCTGCAGGGCCAGGGCCAGACGCAGGGGAGCGCCGTCCCCTTCCACACGGTAATGCCGGGCCTCCTGTTCCGAAAAGCCGGGCATGGTCAGCAGACGGCAGCCGGGCATGACCCGGGACAGGGTCTGGCGCATCAGATCGTCCAGACGGTCCCGGTGCCGCAACCAGTCACCGGTGGCCAGCACGGGCTGCCCGTCCTCGGCCACCAGCACGGCGCCTCCCTCCCGGGAGGCCAGACACAGGGACAGGCCCAGACACAGGCAGAACCACAGGATACCGCCCACCAGCAGGCGGGTCGACGCACACGGCCCCCCGGAGAGGCCGTCGTGATCGTCGCCGCTCGGGGGGCCGGGATGTAAGAAAGGCAAGCGCACAGGTTCCCTCCGCGCCGGACGCAGGCCTAGCGCCGGATCTCCTGGATGCGGGGCAGGCCCTTGACCAGCTGCAGGGCCATGCGCAGCTGGTTGTCGCGGGCCAGCTGTTCCGCGGCATCGTCACGCTTCTTGCTGCTCGTGGCCTTCTTGCCGCCATCGGCGTTCTCCAGATGGCCGCTCAGGTTCTGCTCGCGCAGCAGGATGCGGGGCTCGTCGGCATCTTCTTCACGCGGGCGCTCGAAGGGGATCTCCAGGTCGGGCACGATGCCCTCGGCCTGGATGGAGCTGCCGCTGGGCGTATAGTACAGGGCCACGGTCAGCTTGAGGGCCGAGCCGTCGGACAGGGGGATGATGTTCTGCACCGAGCCCTTGCCGAAGGAGCGTTCGCCGATGATCAGGGCGCGCTTCTGGTCGCGCAGGGCACCGGCCACGATCTCGGAGGCCGAGGCCGAACCGGCGTTGATGATCACCACCACGGGCACGTCGATGTCCCCGGCCTGGTCCTTGGCCTCATAGATGCGCTCCGGCACGGGGCCGCGGCCCTGGATGGACACGATGGTGCCCTTGCTCAGGAACATGTCGGAAACGCTCACGGCCTGGTCCAGCAGACCGCCGGGATTGTTGCGCAGGTCGAGCACGATGCCCTTGAGGCCGCCGGTCTTGGCGCATTCGCGGGTGGCCTTCTTGAGGGCGTCGCGCAGGTCCTCGTCGGTGCGGCCGGAGAAACGGGTGAGGCGGATCCAGTAATAGCCGTCTTCCAGCGGCTTGGACTTCACGCTGACCAGCGGGATGGCCTCACGCTTGACCCGGATGGTCTTGGGCGACTTGGAGGTGCTGTGCAGGATGCCCAGCTCCACTTCCGTGCCCTTGGGGCCGCGGATGCGCGAGACCACGTCCTGCAGGCTCAGTTCCTGCGTGGGCTGGCCGTTGATGGTCAGGATGACGTCCCCGGACTGCAGGCCGGCACGATAGGCGGGCGTGTCCTCGATGGGGGTCACCACGGTCACCTGGCCGTTCTCCACCGTGATCTCGATGCCGATGCCGGTGAATTCGCCGGAGGTGGTCTCCTGCATCTCCTTGTGTTCTTCAGGCGTCATGAAGGTGGAGTGCGGATCCAGGCCCTGCAGCATACCCTTGAGGGCACCGTCCAGCAGTTCGCCCTGGTTCACGTCCTTCACATAATAACGGTTCACCAGATCCAGCACCTGGCTGAAACGGCGCAGGGCTTCGAAATCTTCCTCGACCTTGTCTTTGTCGGCCTTGGCGGCAGCGGTGGCTCCCAGCGGGCAGCAGAGAGCCAGCACGCAAAGGAAAACGGTCAAACGGAAAAGAGCTCGCATGGATTGCCTCCCGAAAAGATCATACGGACGCAGGGGCTCCTGCCGGAACCGGCGGGGCAGGCACGCAGCCTTGCCGGGCCGCCTGCGGAGCGGCCATAGTTACCTTTTTCAGGTCAAAAAGCAATGACGGCCGGGGCCGCGGCCAGCCCCGGAGGAGGAAGGCCGCCGTACCGGCATGACGGCGGCCGGGGACCGCGGCAACCCGGCAGGTACGCCATGGACAGGGGCGGCCCGCAGATGCATGCCGAAAAAAGTACCGCTCCCCCGCTCCCGGCCCCGCAGGCAGGCACAAAAAAAGGGGCCGCCCGTTGCCGGGCAGCCCCTGGGATCGCAAAGGCGCAGGGCCTAGATGAAGAACAGCCAGGTCAGGATCAGGAACAGCGGGATCAGGATACCCACGGACCAGGCCATGTAACCGAAGAAGCTGGGCATGGCCACGCCCTGTTCTTCGGCGATGGAACGCACCATGAAGTTGGGGGCGTTGCCGATGTAGCTGTTGGCGCCCATGAACACGGCACCGGCGGAGATGGCGGCCAGGGTGGGCGCCATGTCGGTCATCAGGTGCACGGGGTCGCCGCCGGCGGTGTTGAAGAACACTAGGTAGGTGGGCGCGTTGTCCAGGAAGCTGGACAGGGCGCCGGTCAGCCAGAAGAACATGTAGTTCACGGGCTCGCCGTCATGGAAGACCATGTTGATGACACCGGCCAGGGCGCCGTCGGTACCGGCACGCAGGATGGCCAGGGCGGGGATCATGCTCAGGAAGATGCCCAGGAAGAGCTTGGCCACTTCTTCGATGGGGGCCCAGGAGAAGCCGTTGAGTTCACGGCACTGGCGGGTGGTGAACTTCCAGGACAGGCCGGCCAGGCAGAGCAGCAGGATGTCGCGCAGCAGGTTCTGGCCATCGATGCCCACGCCGTGGATGTTGATGGCTTCGCCGAGGTCGATCATGCCGGAAACCAGCACGCAGAGCACGATGCCCAGCAGGAAGAGCAGGTTGATGGAGCCGTCGAGGCCCAGCTTTTCTTCCACCTTGTTGGGATCATGCGGGGGCTGGGGACGACCTTCACGGCCGTACAGGACGGTATCGAGCACGAAGTAGATGCCCAGCAGGGCCAGGGACATGAAGCAGGTCTTCACGAACAGGTTGGTGGTGGTCCAGAAGAAGCTCACGCCCTTCAGGTAGCCCAGGAACAGCGGCGGGTCGCCCAGGGGAGTCAGGGAGCCGCCGATGTTGGCCACCAGGAAGATGAAGAAGACCACGGAATGCACACGGTACTTGCGGTGGGCATTGGCGCGCAGCAGGGGGCGGATCAGCAGCATGGCGGCACCGGTGGTGCCCATCCAGCTGGCCAGGATGGTGCCCACGGCCAGGATGCCGGTGTTGACCACGGGGGTGCCCACCAGCGAGCCCTTCAGGCGCACGCCGCCGGCCACGGTGAACAGGGCGAACAGCAGCACGATGAAAGGGATGTACTCCAGCAGGATGGCATGGAGGAATTCATAGAAGGCCACGTTGAAGCCGTAGACCACCAGACAGGGAATCAGGAAGGCAAGGCCCCAGAAGACGGAGATCTTGCCGAAGTGATGATGCCAGATATGCGGCAGGGCTAGCGGCATGATGGCGATGGACAGCAGCATGCATACGAAAGGAATGACCCAGACCGCGGACAGTTCCGCACCGGGGATGCTCGGATGTCCTTCGGAGGCCATGGCCAGCACGGGAAGCGCCAGCACGGTCAGCAGGGCAAGAGGCAGGGACCAGCGTTTCAACATGGGATTCTCCTCAAGTCAGTATAAAATATCACAAAAGAAAACATTGTGATACATTATGAAAACTTCTCAATTTTACGCCATTTCCACGTTTTTTGCAATGAAAATGCTCCCTCTTGGCGCAGGATGAACATTTCACAAAATCCGGCTTACCTGACGGGGTCCGGGCCGTCCCCGGGCAGGGCCGCGGCTGGGCCGCTGTCGCTGCCGTAAAGGCTGCGGTATTCGTGCTGGAAGATGCACATGCGCGTGGCGTCGTGGTAGGCGCCGTTGGCGAAGAACTCGTGGATGAGCACGCCCTCGGCCTGGAAGCCCAGCTTGGAATAGACGTGGATGGCGCGCACGTTCTCGTTGTCCACCACGAGGTAAAGCTTGTAGAGGTTGAGCGCGTCGAAGGCGTAGGCCATGGCCAGCTTGGCCGCCGCCGTGGCAAAGCCGTGGTTCTGCCAGGCCGGGTCGATGATGATCTGGAACTCGGCCCGGCGGTGGATGTAGTCGATCTCCACCAGCTCCACCAGGCCCACGTTCTGGCCCTGATGGTCCACGATGAAGCGGCGCTCGCTCTGGTCATGGATGTGCTTGTTGTACAGGTCCTGCAATTCCACGAAGGCCTCGTAGGGCTCTTCGAACCAGTAGCGCATGACGTTGGCGTTGTTGTCCAGGCCGTGCACGAATTTGAGGTCTTCCCGTTCCAGCGGCCGGATGCGGATGGCGGCCGATGCTTCCCTGCCAGTTTCCATGCTGAGACTCCCTGCCGCGCGCCGCAAGCCCAAGGCTTGCGGGAACGGCGTTTTTCTGCCAGATTTCCGGCGAATTCCACCAACAACGAGGATGCTATGCCCAAGGACCCCACTCCCCGGCGCAAGGCGCGTCTGGGCTCGGTGCTTGCCCACCGTCAGCCCGACCTGACCCTTGTGCTTGCCAATATCCATGACCCGCACAATGTCTCGGCCATCTACCGTTCCTGCGACGCCTTCGGCGTGGACAAGGTGCACCTGTACTATACCGACACGCCCTTCCCCGTGCTGGGCCGCAAGACCTCGGCCTCGGCCCGCAAATGGGTGGAGAGCGTGCGCCACCGCGACCGTCAGGAGCTGGAGACCAGCCTGCGTGCCCAGAACATGCAGATCCTGGCCACCACCTTCACGCCCACGGCCAAGCCGCTGCGCACCTGGGACTTCACCCGTCCCACGGCCATCATCATGGGCAACGAACACAGCGGCGTCAACGAGGAACTCATCAGCATGGCCGACGGTGAGCTCTACATCCCCATGTACGGCATGATCCAGAGCTTCAACGTCTCGGTGGCCTCGGCCATCATCCTGTCCGAAGCCTGCCGCCAGCGTGAGGCCGCCGGCTTCTACGACAGCCCCCGCCTGGAGCCCGACGAGCTGGAACGCCGCCTGGCCCTGTGGCTGGAAAAATAGACTGTCCCGCAAGATGCGAAAAGGGGGCGCCCTGCCGGGTGCCCCCTTCGTCCGTCATTCGATATCCAGCCCGTCGGCGGGCTCGCCGCTGCCCTCCGCATGCGGCCTGACCACCTTCTGGAAACGGTGCCCGTCCCAGCGGTAGCCGATCTCGTTGGCCAGCGGCAGGTAGAGCATGCCGGTCTTGTTCCAGAACACGGGGTGCGCGCGCAGGCCCCCCATGCCCAGGCAGATGAGCACCGAGGGGTTCACATCGTCGGGCACGGGCTGGCCCTTGGCAAAAAATTCCTGGATGTCCGGCTCCTGCGGCACGTCCACGGGCACCGTGCGCCCCGAGGCGTCCACGCGCCACAGCTCCACCGTACACAGCTCGGTGCCCAGCGTGCCGATGGCCGCCACGGCCGAACCGTCGTCAGCGTCCCGGAACAGACGCAGGGCCACGCCGCTGTCGCGGAAGGGCAGCGCCCGGAACACGATCACGTCCCGGCTCTCGCCGGCCAGTTCCCAGAACTCGCTCTGTCCTTCTTCCAGCAACTGCTGTTTGTCCTCGTCCTCAAGGCCTTCGGCCGTATTTTCAAAAATGCTCGTGGGCAGGGCGCCGAACGCCTCGCGGGCGGTGAGCGCGCTCTCCTGCGTCAGGCCCGCGGACGGGCACAGCAGCATGAGCATCAGCAGACAGAAAAAAATACGCATAACTCCCCCTTGCCGCGACACTGTCCCGGCTCGTCAAAAATTTTATACGGCCTTCCCCGTCCTTTGTCCATCGCTCCGGGCCGTTTTTCCCGGCGCTTATCAGGAATCCCTCTTGCCAAACAGCGTCGCCACGCTTACATAACAGCCCATGAACAATCCCTGCATCCATATCGAAAAAGCCCGGCAGCACAACCTCAAGGACATCAGCCTGGACATCCCCCGCGACGAGCTGGTGGTGGTCTGCGGGCCCTCCGGTTCCGGCAAGTCCACCCTGGCCTTCGATATCGTCTATGCCGAGGGCCAGCGCCGCTATGTGGAATCCCTTTCGGCCTATGCCCGGCAGTTCCTGCCCCAGATGGACAAGCCGGACGTGGAGAAGATCGAGGGCCTTTCCCCGGCCATCTCGCTGGAACAGCAGAGCACCTCGCGCAATCCCCGTTCCACCGTGGGCACGGTGACGGAGATCCACGACTTTTTGCGCGTCTTCTTCGCCCGTCTGGGCCGCATGTACTGTCCCTCCTGCGGCCGCCCCATCGAGGCCCGCTCCGCCGACGAGATCATCACCGACATCATGGCCCTGCCCCAGGGCAGCAAGTTCATGGTCATGGCGCCGCTGGTGGAACTGCAAAAAGGCACCCATCAGGACAAGTTCAAAAAGCTGCGCGCCGAAGGCTTCGCCCGCGTGCGTGTGGACGGCACCTTCCACACCCTGGACGACGTGCCCGCCCTGGACAAGAACAAGAAGCACAGCATCGACCTGGTGGTGGACCGCCTGGTCAACAAGGACGGCATCCGCGGCCGCCTGGCCGACTCCGTGGAGCTGGCCCTGCGCTACGGCGAAGGCCGCCTGACCGTCCACCTGCCCGACAGGCCCGAAGGGAAACGGGACATCATCCATTCCACCACCTCGGTCTGTCCGCACTGCCATATCTCCCTGCCCGCGCCCAGCCCGCAGCTCTTTTCCTTCAACAGCCCGCAGGGGGCCTGTCCCCGCTGCGTGGGCCTGGGCACCGTGGACTATTTCGAGCCCCGCCTCATCGCGCCCAACCGGGGCCTTTCCCTCAATACCGGGGCCCTGCTGCCCTGGGCCGAGAGCAAGCATTTCCAGCGTTACGAGCCCGCCCTGCGCGCCCTGGGCGAGCGCCACGGTTTCACGCTCTCCACGCCGCTGGAGGACTTTTCCGACGCGGCCCTGGCCTGCCTGTTCTACGGCGAGGACGAAAAGGGCCGCCCCGCCGCGCACAGCAGCGGCCTACGCCGCAACTGGATGGGCGGCAACGTGGCCATGGATGCCACGGGCGACTACCAGAGCGAACTTTTTGCCGGACGCGCCGCCGACGTGAAGGTCAGCGAGGAGCGCTGGCCCGGCGTCATCCCGCTGCTGGAAAAAGGCATGCAGTACGGCGAGGCCTGGCGCGAGATCCTGGCCCGCTTCCGCCAGTCCACGGACTGCCCGGACTGCCACGGCGCCCGTCTCAAGCCCGAGGCCCTGGCCGTGCGCGTGGACGACCTGAACATCGCCCAGTTCTGTTCCCTTTCCGTGGAACGGGCCCTGCAATGGCTGGAAGGACGGCACTTCGACGGCCGCCACGCCCTGGTGGCCGAGCCCCTGCTCAAGGAGCTGACCCACCGTCTGTCCTTCATGCGCAACGTGGGCCTGGAATATCTTTCCCTGGGCCGGGCCATGGCCACCCTTTCCGGCGGCGAGGCCCAGCGCATCCGTCTGGCCTCCCAGCTGGGCTCCGGTCTGGTGGGCGTGACCTATGTGCTGGACGAACCTTCCATCGGCCTGCACCCGCGTGACAACGAACGCCTGCTGGGCACCCTGCGTTCCTTGCAGCAGCGCGGCAATACCGTGCTGGTGGTGGAGCACGACGAGGCCACCATCTGCGCGGCCGACACGGTCATCGAACTGGGGCCCGGTTCCGGCTCCCAGGGCGGCGAGATCATGTTCCAGGGCAGCGTGCCCCAACTGCTGCGCGCCGATACCCTCACGGCCCGCTATCTGCGCGGCGACGCCAGCATCAGCCTGCCCGACGAGCGGCGCGAGCCCCAGGGCTGGCTGACCCTGCACAACGTGACCACCAACAACCTGCGCGGCATCGACTGCCGCTTCCCGCTGGGTGTGCTGACCTGTGTCACGGGCGTGTCCGGTTCGGGCAAGAGCTCGCTGGTGGTGGACACGTTGTACAAGCATCTGGCCATCAGCCTGGGCCAGCGCGTGGACCAGCCCGGCACCATCGCCGGCCTGAGCTACAGCGAGGGGGCCCGCCCCATCGAGCGCATCGTGGCCATCGACCAGACGCCCATCGGCCGCACGCCGCGCTCCAACCCGGCCACCTACACCAAGGTCTTCGACGAGATACGCAACATATTCGCCATGACCCCCGACGCCCGCAAGCGCGGCTACAAGCCCGGACGCTTCAGCTTCAACGTGCGCGGCGGCCGCTGCGAGGCCTGCGGCGGTGACGGCCAGATCCGGGTGGAGATGCACTTTTTGCCCGACGTCTACGTGACCTGCGACGTCTGCAAGGGCCGCCGCTACAACCACGAGACCCTGGAAGTGCGCTACAAGGGCCTGAACATCGCCGAAGTTCTGGACCTGCCCGTGCAGCAGGCCCGCGCCTTCTTCGAGAACTATCCCGTGCTGGAGCGCCGTCTGGCCGTGCTGGAGGAAGTGGGCCTGGAATACCTGCGCCTCGGCCAGCCCGCCACCACCCTTTCCGGCGGCGAGGCCCAGCGCATCAAGATCTCGCGCGAACTGGGCAAGCGTTCCCTGCCGGGCACGCTCTACATCCTGGACGAACCCACCACCGGCCTGCACATGCACGAAGTGGGCAAGCTCATCAAGGTGCTGCACGCCCTGGTGGACAAGGGCGCCAGCGTGGTGGTCATCGAGCACAACACGGACATGATCCTGGCCGCCGACCACGTGCTGGACATGGGCCCCGGCGGCGGCGAGAACGGCGGCCTCGTGGTCTCGCAGGGCACGCCCGAGGCCATCGTGGCCGATCCCAACTCCGTCACCGGCCGCTTCCTGATGCAGGAACGCTGCGATCGCCTCAAACGACGCGGATAAACCGCCTCCATACCGCAATGCCGAAGGCTGCCCCCAAAGGGCAGCCTTTTTTATGTGCCTGTCCCCCGTATCTCCTGCCGCATTGCCCGTCCGCCATCCGGTCTGCTCCCCTCCTGTCCGGGATACCGCAGCGACCTCCTGCGGCACAACGAAAAAGAGACCGGACGCGTGATGCATCCGGCCTCTTGCGTGTCATCGTATCACCTGCTGCGGGCGGGCCGTTCCGCCGGGACGACGCGCAGTCCGCACCGGTATTGCCATCTGCCCGGCGGCGGATCCTCCCCGGGCCCTCTCCGGCCCCAGGGAGCTGCTGCGCGGACGCCCTCCCCGCCCACGGCATGCGCCCGGAACGTCATCCGCGGGCGTGACGCCGCAACACCTCGTCCACCAGATCCTGCCCAAGGCTGCCGAAAGGACGCAACGGCGCAGGCTCTCCCTCTCCATCCTCCTGCAGGCAGCGACCGTACCAGACGATGTCGTGCCAGCGGCCCTGCTTCCAGCCCGAAGCGGGGAAATGCCCCAGCAGGGAAAAACCCGTCGCCTTGTGCAGGGCTTCGCTGGGCTCGTTGGGCACGGCGATGCAGCCATAGGCATTGACCACCCCCTGCAGGCGCAACAGTTCCAGCAGGGCCCCGTACAGGGCGCGCCCCACGCCACGGCCCCGGGCGGAGCCCAGCACATAGACGGAACATTCCACGTTCCAGCCATAGGCCGCCCGCTCCATGTGCCGGTGGGCATAGGCATAGCCTAGGACCTGGCCCGGCGCCCGGCAGACCAGCCAGGGATATTCCGGCAGCACATGATGCAGCCGTGCGCCGAACTCCGCAGCCGTGGGCACCTCGTACTCGAACGTGATGGCCGTATCCCGCACATAGGGGGCATAGATAGCCAGCATGGGGAAGATATCGCCGTCTCCGGCCACCTGCAGACAAAAGCTCATCGTTCCTCTCCTGCCGTGCCGGGGTGGGGATCCCTGTCCGCGGCCAGTCCGCTGACCACACCGCCGATGCAGATGCCCAGGCTGCACATGGCCAGCCCCAGCCACCAGATGCGATAAAAATCATGACCAAAGATGCCGTTGACCAGCCAGCCCAGATACCCCAGGTAGAACCAGGCCGTCAGGCGCCAGTGCAGCAGGCTGCCCGTGGCCTCCGCAGGGCGCTGCGCCACCCCGCTGTCGTGCAGGGCGCGGCGGATATGCCTGCCTGCCCACCAGACGAAGCCCAGCAAAAAGATCATGCCCAGGATGAAACCGATGATGCCATGGGCATACAGGATGTCCCGGTACATGTTGTGCGGGTGGCTGATGGTGATGGCGTCACGGGCCGGGACAAGCCCCAGGGCCCGGAAGCAGGCGTTGTAGCGGTCCAGGCCCGCCCCCAGCCAGGGGTGCTCGAGGAAGACCTGCCAGCCCAGGGACCAGAGGCTCCAGCGCCCGTCCCCCGCGATGGTGGAAGGATCCATGCGATGGAAGGACAGCAGGGTGAAGCCCCCCAGCACCACGACGCAGCCCCAGAGGGCGATGCGTCCTGTCTTACCGCCCACCAGCAGCGCCCAGAAAACGAAGGTGGAAGCCACCGCCAGGATGCCGCTGCGGCTGGAGGCGCCTTCCAGCAGGAAAAAGGCCGGGACAAAGAGCACCACCCAGACGATCGCTGCGGGCCAGACGCCCAGACGGCGGCGCAGCAGGAACCAGCAGGCGAAGGCGGGGATCATGGCCAGCGCCATGTAGTTGCCCACGCAGTAATCCCCCAGGCTGCCCGTCAGGCGCCCGGCGTTGGGCGCATAGCCCATGATGAAGTCGAAACCGGTCCAGGCCTGCCACATGCCGTCCAGCCCCTGCCAGACACAGGCCAGCACGCACGCCCAGACAAGGCGGCGCAGATCCCGAGTGGAGCGCACGCACTCCATGGCGATGAAGGGCAGGATGTAAGCCTTGTTGATGCCCATGCCCCCATGCAGGAAGGACTGCCAGACGTCTGTGGAGAAGATCACGCCGATGAGGGTCATGGCACCGGCGCAAAGGAAGAGCGGCCAGACCGTGAGCCGGCGCAGGACGGAGCCCTGCCAAGCGTGCCTGTAGTAAAGCAGCAGGAAGATGAAGCAGAGCGGTGGCGTCACTTCGCGCCAGCCGTAGCCTATGGGGAACAGGGCCAGGGAGACCCAGAACGTCCAGAAAAGACAGGTGTGCCAGAATTCCCCGGGGGCAGCGTCATGGCGTTTTCGGATACGGTCCATCACATCCGTGACACAAGTCGTTAGGTGCGACATCTTTGGGCCTCCTGTATTGCGATAGCGGCACCATAGCGGCAGGGTTTGCCGAATTCAAGCCGCCTCTTGCCACCCGGCCCCCGCTGCGCTAAGTAAACTCAACTTTATTTCATAAGCGATTGAGGAGATTATGGCACGTTTTACCGGTTTTGATGAAGTGTACAGCGCCCTGTATGTGGACTTTGACAACATTTACACCCGTTTCCTTGAAGCAGATCCCGAAGCGGCCCGGGCCTTCGGCATGGCCCCCTACCGCTGGGTGCGCTGGATCGAGAACCACGCCCTGCGCATCCTCTATGGTGACGGCGTGCGCCGCCGCATCCTGAAGCGCATGTGTTACCTCAACCCCCAGCGCTATCAGGAGTTCCGTTACCATTTCATCCGCAGCGCCTTCCAGGTGGTGGACTGTCCGCCCCTGACCACCCGCGGCAAGACCAGTACGGACATCCATCTGGTCATGGACTGCATGGACGACCTTTCCCACCCCACCCATTTCGACGAGTTCATCATCCTGTCCGGCGACGCGGACTTCACGCCCCTGCTCATCCGCCTGCAGGAACACGCCCGCCGCACCCTGGTCCTTTCCGTGGGCTATTCCTCGCCCGCTTACACGGCCGCGGCCTCCTGGCGCATCCGCGAGGACTGGTTCCTGCAGCAGGCCCTCAAGGACGAGCGCCTCGAGGATGAGGCGGACGCCGCTCCCGGCAATGCCGCCCTGCCCCAGGCCCGCCCCCTGCGCGATACCCTGTCGCGCATGGCCCCCGGCGCCAATGACGAGGACGACGGCCCCGCCCCGGGCAACAGCTGGTAAGGCAGTTGACGGCGCTGGCCCTCCCGCATAAGACAAGATATGGTTGGCCGTCCCGGCATGCGTGTGTCACATGCCGGGACCTATCCCATCAATCTTCCGGAGGCAGCGATATGATCCGTAAACTGACCCTTGCCCTGTGCTTCCTTGTCCTCATGTCCTCGGCCGTGGCCGCCAAGACCCTGGTGGTGGCCGGACACTGCGGCTACCCGCCCATGGAATACCTGAACGACAAAAAAGTCCCCACCGGCTATTCCATCGATTACATCAAGGAAGTGGCCAAGCGTGCCGGCTTTGACATGAAATTCCGTGACGTGGCCTGGGACGGCATCTTTGCCGGTCTGGCCTCGGGCAACTACGACATCCTGGCCTCCTCCACCACCATCACCCCCGAACGCCAGAAGACCTTCGACTTCTCCGACCCGTATTACGGCGTCGTGCAGGCCGTGGTCATGGCCAAGGGCAAGAAGATCGACAGCCTGGCCGGCCTCAAGGGCCTGACCGTGGGCAGCCAGATCGGCATCACCGGCGTGTTCGTGCTGCAAAAGGCCAACGTGGGCGCCAAGATCAAGGAATATGACGACATCGGCCTGGCCTTCGAAGACCTGGCCGCCGGCCGTACCGACGCCGTCATCTGTGACGACCCCGTGGCCAAGTTCTATGCCAACAAGCGCGAAGACTTCGCCGGCAAGTTCTCCGTGGCCTACCTGCACAAGGATCCCGAATACTTCGGCTTCTGCGTGCGCAAGGGCGAGACCGAACTCGTGAAGCGCATCAACAAGGCCATCGCCGCCATGAAGGCCGACGGCACCGAAGACAAGCTGAAGATCAAGTGGATGGGCTCCGCCGACTAGCCGGACACCCCGGCCGGCACCCCTGGTCATCATCCCACGACATCTAGGAAGGGCCTGCGGGCCCTTCCTGCGTTTCCGGCCCTGTGCGGCGGGGCCGGAAAATCCCGGAAAACCTATTGACGCCCGGGGCCCGCGCGACTAATAAGACCCAATCCTGGCCGGGCCCGGCACGGATGCCCGGTCTGGTCCAGGCCTTTTTTCCCATTTTCCGGAGGCAGCATTATGTTCCGCAAACTCACCCTTACCCTGTGCGCACTCGTCCTGATGTGCACTCCCGTGGCCGCCAAGACCCTCGTGGTCGCCGGCAACTGTGCCTTCCCGCCCATGGAATTCCTGACGGACAAGAAGATCCCCACCGGCTATTCCATCGACTACATCCATGAGATCGCCAAACGCGCGGGCCTGAAGATCACCTTCCGCGACGTGGCGTGGGACGGCATCTTCGCCGGTCTGGCCGCCGGTAACTACGACATCCTGGCTTCCTCCACCACCATCACCCCCGAGCGCCAGCAGGCCTTCGACTTCACCATCCCCTACTATGGTGCCGTGCAGGCCGTGGTCATGCCCAAGGGCAAGAAGATCAACAGCCTGGCCGATCTCAAGGGCCTGACCGTGGGCAGCCAGATCGGCATCACCGGCGTGTTCGTGCTGCAAAAGGCCAACGTGGGCGCCAAGATCAAGGAATATGACGACATCGGCCTGGCCTTCGAAGACCTGGCCGCCGGCCGTACCGACGCCGTCATCTGTGACGACCCCGTGGCCAAGTTCTATGCCAACAAGCGCGAAGACTTCGCCGGCAAGTTCTCCGTGGCCTACCTGCACAAGGATCCCGAATACTACGGCTTCTGCCTGCGCAAGGGCGAGACCGAGCTGCTGGAGCGCCTCAACAAGGCCATCGCCAGCATGCAGGCCGACGGCACCGAAGCCAAGCTGAAGATCAAGTGGATGGGCTCCGCCGACTAGACCATCCCCCGGCCGGACGTACCGGCCATCCTTCTGACATCCTAAGGGAAGGGCCTGCAGGCCCTTCCCTCGTTTTTTGTCCCGGAACGGACGGCAAGGCCCCGCAGGCGGGAAAACTGCCGCTCCGGCGCCCGCCGGGTATTGACGACAGGGGCCTGCGCGGCTAATAAAACGCAGTTTGGCCGGTTTTGGCATGCGGGCGCGAGCCTCAGGCCAAACATCTTCATCAACCTTTGGAGGCAGCATTATGTTCCGCAAACTCACGCTTACCCTGTGTGCTCTCATGGTGATGTGCACGTCCGTGGCCGCCGAGACCCTGGTGGTCGCCACCAACTGCACCTATCCGCCCATGGAATTCCTGAACGACAAAAAGGTGCCCAACGGCTATTCCATCGCCTACGCCACGGAAGTGCTCAAGCGTGCCGGTTATGAGATGGAACTGCGCGACGTGGCCTGGGACGGCATCTTCGCCGGTCTGGCCGCCGGCAACTATGACCTGCTGGCCGCTTCCACCACCATCACTCCCGAACGCCAGAAGGCCTTCGACTTCACCGAACCTTACTACGGCGTGGTGCAGGCCGTGGTCATGCCCAAGGGCAAGAAGATCAACAGCCTGGCCGACCTCAAGGGCCTGACCGTGGGCAGCCAGATCGGCATCACCGGCGTGCTCGTGCTGCAGGAAGCCAACGTGGGCGCCAAGATCCGCGAATACGACGACATCGGTCTGGCCTTCGAAGACCTGGCCGCCGGCCGTGTGGACGCCGTCATCTGTGACGACCCCGTCGCCAAGTACTACGCCAACAAGCGTACCGATTTCGCCGGCAAGTTCGGCATCGCCTACCAGCACAACAATCCCGAATACTTCGGCTTCTGCGTGCGCAAGGGCCGTACCGAGATGCTGAACCGCCTCAACAAGGCCATTGCCGAGATCAAGGCCGACGGCACCGAAAACAAGCTGAAGGTCGAGTGGATGGGCACTGCCGACTAGGGCAGCCGCCGCGACCGGCACCGCCGGTCCCCATTTTGTGACAACTGTTCGGAAGGGCCTCCGGGCCCTTCCGGCGTTCCCGCATACAAGGGGCAACCTGTACAATGAAAGACGAAGGGCAAAGCAAAGGCAACATCATCATGGTGACGGACGGCCCGTCCATCCCGAACCCTCGCGAATGGCGGCTCATCAACGCATGGTCCATCGCCCTGTGTGGTGCCATCATCACCCTGGTGCTGCTCTGCACCACCGGGCCGCAGGTCTACCGTGATGCCATCATCTTCCTGCCTGACGGCCTGCTGCTCACCTTCAAGGTGACGGCCTACTCCATCTGCGGCGCCGTGCCTCTGGGCCTGCTGACCGGCCTGGGGCGCATCTCGCGCAACCGCTTTTTCAACCTGCTGGCCTCCACCTATGTGGAAGTCATCCGCGGCATCCCCCTGCTGGTGCAGATCTTCTACATCTACTTCGCCATCTCCATGCTGGTGAAGATGGAAGGCGTGACCTCCGCCGTCATCGCCCTGAGCTTCTGCTACGGCGCCTACATGGGCGAAGTGTTCCGCGCGGGCATCCTGGCCATCCCCCACGGGCAGACCGAAGCGGCCCGCTCCCTGGGCTTCAACCGCGTGCAGACCATGTTCTATGTGGTGCTGCCCCAGGCCTGGCGCACCATCATCCCGCCCGTCGGCAACGAATGCATCGCCATGCTCAAGGATACGGCCCTGGTCTCCGTCATCGGCATGCCCGACCTGATGCAGCGCGCCCGCAGTTTTGCCTCCAAGAGCTACTGCTATTTCGAGTCCTACACCGTGGTCGCCCTGGTGTACCTCATCATCACCCTCATCCTCTCCAAGATCGTCAGCATCATCGAAGCGAGGCTCAATCACTATGACAGAAAAAAATAGCACCGAGCCCATCATCAGCATCCGCCACGTCTGGAAGTACTTCGGACAGCTCCCGGCCCTGCAGGATGTGAGCCTCGATATCGCTCCCGGCGAGCGCGTGGTCATCATCGGGCCTTCCGGTTCCGGCAAGTCCACCCTGCTGCGCTCCATCAACCGTCTTGAAGAGATCGACGGCGGCAGCATCATCGTCAACGGGCAGGACATCAACGACAAGGCCAACAACATCAACGAGATGCGCCGCAACCTCGGCATGGTCTTCCAGCAGTTCAACCTCTTCCCGCACAAGACGGTGCTGCAGAACCTGACCCTGGCCCCGCGCAAGCTGTTGAACATCCCCAAGGCCGAAGCCGAGACCATGGCCCTGAAGCTTCTCAAGAAAGTGGGCATCAGCGACAAGGCCAACGTCTACCCCGCCATGCTCTCCGGCGGCCAGCAGCAGCGCGTGGCCATCGCCCGCGCCCTGGCCATGCAGCCGGACATCATGCTCTTCGACGAGCCCACCTCCGCCCTTGACCCCGAAATGGTGGGCGAAGTGCTGGACGTTATGGTGAGCCTGGCCGAAGAAGGCATGACCATGATCTGCGTGACCCACGAAATGGGCTTTGCCCGTACCGTGGCCGACCGCCTGATCTTCATGGACCACGGCCAGATCCTGGAAATGGGCAAGCCCGATACCCTGTTCAACTCGCCGCGCCATCCGCGCCTGCGCCAGTTCCTGACGCAGATCCTGTAAGCCGTTTCCCGGCCCAAGGTTTTCCGCAGCCCGTCAGCTTTTCTGGCGGGCTGTTTTCGCATCTTCCCTCCGGCCCGGCCGGACGCCAAGGAGACTTTTTGATGACACAACTGGCCGTTGCCGTCAGCGGCGGCGTGGACAGCCTCTGCGCCCTCCTGCGCCTGCGCGAACAGGGACACGACGTCCTGGCCCTGCACGGGCTCTTCCTGCCCGATGCCGCGTCTTCCGGCCTGCGCCCGGCCCCTGAAGGCCCCTGTCTGCTCACGGCAGCGGAGGCCCTGGCCACGCCCCTGCCCCCCGCCAGCCGTCAGGCGGTGGAAGGCCTGCAAACAGCCTGCGGACAGCTGGGCATCCCCCTGCATGTGGCCGACATGCGCGCGGTCTTCGACAGGGAGGTCGTCACGCCCTTCGTGCGGGCCTATGCCCGGGGCCGGACGCCCAACCCCTGTGCGCTCTGCAACCGGGCCATCAAGTTCGGGGCCCTGCTGGACGCCGCCCTGAGCCTGGGCGCGGACCGCATCGCCACCGGCCATTACGCCCGCCTGCTGGACGGCCCTGCCGGGCCCGTGCTGGCCGCAGCGGACGACCTGGCCAAGGACCAGAGCTATTTCCTTTCCCTCGTGCCGCTGGAGCGCCTGCGCCGGGCCGTGTTCCCCCTTGCCCGGCAGGACAAGGCCGCCAGCATCGCCCAGGTGAAGGACGCGGGGCTGGCAGTGCCCGTACCGCAGGAAAGCCAGGAGATATGCTTCATCCCCGCCGGAGAGGACGCCTACCGGGCCTTCCTGGAGCGGCGCTGGCAGGCGGAAGGCCTGTCCCTGCCCGGCAGCGGCCCCGTCCTGCTGGAAGAGGCGGACAGCGACGGCCGTCCCGTGCTGCGCCCGCTGGCCCGGCATGAAGGCCTGTGGCGCTATACCGAAGGCCAGCGCCGGGGCCTGGGCATCGCCCACAGCGAGCCCCTTTACGTGCTGCGCAAGCAGGGAGAGGACAATACCCTCGTGGTGGGCGGCAGGGCCCGCCTGGGCATGCGCGGCTGCCTCACCGGCCCCGCCAACCTGCTCTGCCCGCCCGAACAGTGGCCGGACACCTTGCTGGCCCGCCTGCGCCATCGCCAGCGCCCCACCCCCGCCCGGGTGGAGATCACGGACGACGGTCTGCGCATCACGCTGGCGGAACCGCAATTCCCCAGCGCCCCCGGACAGGTGGCCGCCATCTACGACGAGCAGGGCCGCGTGCTGGCCGGTGCGCTGGTGCGGGAACTGTTCTAGCAAGGATGACCGGGAGGGAAGGAGAAAAGAGCCTGCGTTGTTGCCGATGCCCCAAGCCCTCGTATCGCCAACGGGCACGACGCTGTGGCCTGCCGTCGGCTGCTCAGGCATAAAGGCCCCTCCCGCGCCGCCCCCTCGGACGTACTGCACCGAGCAGCTAGCTCTCTTGAAACAAAGACAGACGGACGATACCCGTCCCATGGCTGCCATGACCGGATGGCAACATCTGCTCCGGTCTTGGTACGGCCCGCTCCGGCAACGAACCATAAAAAAACGTCCCTGTGGCAGCACAGGGACGCTTTTTTATTTTCAGGACAGGGAAAGATCAGCGCAGTACAAGGCCGGGATCGGCCGGGCAGCGCATGCCTTCCAGCAGGGGCACGGCCGGGGGCAGCTCGCCCAGCACGCTGACCAGGATGAATCGCCCGTTGGACTGCGCCAGAAAACAGACGCCATCCTGACCGTCTTTCTTGATGGGGAAGCTGTACTGTCCCTCCCGCTCCACAGGATCGGCCGTGGCGCCGGTCACGGAGGCCAGTTCCGCCGCTATCCGGGCGGGGGCAAGGCCCGCATCGGCGGCCACCATCACGGCGATGGCCGTCCGGCGGCCTTCCTGCCGGAGCAGCAAGGTGGAAGTCGTCCCGGACGTATTTTCCTCCACGACGCTCCAGCCCTCAGGCAGAGGGAAAAAGACACCGGCCACTTCCTTTTCCGCGGCTGGCGCAGGAACGGCCAGCAACAGGATCAGCAGGCCTGTCAGCAGTATTTTTTGCATCTTCGTCTCCTCGATGATGATGGAAAAGCCTTGCGCCGGCCACAGGGCTCCGGGCATGGCGCATAACGTCTCGTCCGGGGCACGGCCTTTTGTCGGCGACAGACCGCCGTCCCAAGCCAGGCGTGGACGACCGCTGTCCCGCCGTCTTCCCTAGGCCTGTCCCTGCGGACGGCCGCGCCGCAGCCGCCGCCAGACAGGCTCCAGTATGCCGGGTGCCAGCCTGTAGCTCAAGGGCAGGAAGATCACGGCAAAGGCCAGACCGCTGGCAGCGCAGGCCAGACAGGCATGGGCCACGGCGGGCAAGGCCAGCGTCCCGGAGGCGCGCAGGCCGTCCAGCCCGTACTGGGCCGCCCAGGAGGCCGCCCCGGCGGGCAGGGAGCACAACAGGGCCCGGCCGGACAGGGAAAGCAGGCCCGCAAAGGCGCCCGTGCCCTGACGTCGTGCCCAGATGGCCACCAGCCAGAGCACATAGGCGCTGACGCTCACCGCCGAGGTCAGGGCGATGGCCCACGCGCCCAGGGGCACGGCCCACCAGTAATAGACCGGCAGGGCCAGCAGGGTCATGACCGTGCCCGTGGTGGCCGGGGTCAGGGTATCGCCGTCGGCATAGAAGGCGCGCACCAGCACCATGTACAGAATCCACAGCGGCGTGGCGGCCAGCATGATCTGCAGCAGGGGCGTGCTGGCCACGGTCTCGGCCAGACCGAAGCGGCCGCCCTGGAAGATGACGCCCATGATGGGCTGGGCGGCCACGCCCATCCAGAGGGCACAGGGGATGATAAGGCCCACGCTGGCCCGCAGGGCCGCGCTCAGGGTCTGGTCGAAGCGTTCCTTCTCACCATTGGTCAGCAGGGAGACCAGGAAGGGATAGGAAGCCACGGCGGCCGCCTGTCCCATGAGGCCCACCGGCACCTGCATGATGCGCCGGGCATAGTTGAGCAGGCTCACGGCCCCGTCGCCCACCAGCGAGCCGAACACGCGCATGAACTGCTCATCCAGAAAGATGACGGTCTGGCCCAGCATAAGGGGCAGGGCCATGATCAAAAAGCGCTTGAGCAGCGGATGCCGGAAGACCGGCGACAGGCGCAGCCCCCCGGCGGCGGCCACCCGGAAGGGCAGCAAAAAGGCTCCCAGACAGGCCCCCACGGTCACGCCCACGCAATAACCGGTCATGCCGCCCAGTTCCCATTCGGCAGGCAGATCCATGCCCTGCGTCAGCCAGGGCAGCAGCAGGCCGCCCGCGATGATGCAGCCGTTGTAGATCAGGGGCGCCAGCGCGGGCACGCGGAACTGCCGCCGCATGTAGAGAAGGGCCGTGACGCAGGCCCCGCACAGGAAGAAGACCTGCGCGGGCAGGATGATGCGCATGAAAAAGGCCAGCCGTGCCGTCTGGGCGGCATCGAAGCCCGGGGCCGTGATGCGGGCCAGCTCCTCGGCGCCCAGCATGCCCGCCCCCGTCACCAGCAGCGAGGCCACCACCATCCAGCAGAAGATGCAGGAGAAAAAGCGCCAGCCGTCGTCCTCGTCCTCCTGGAAGCGCCGGGACAGCAGGGGGATGATGGTGATGGCCATGATGCCCCCGGCCAGCAGGTGGTTGATGATGTCCGGCACCACGAAGGCCGCGAAGTACATGTCCGCTTCACTGCCCGCGCCGAACTGCCAGGAGATGACCTTGTCGCGCACCAGTCCCATGAGGCGGGACAGGATGGTGCTGGCGGCCAGGATCAGGGCCGCCGCGCCCATGCGCTGTTTTTGCGAGAAAAAGCTCATCCGCGTCTCCCCCGTCCTGCGGGACGGCGTGCCCCGCGCCCTCCATCCCGGCGGGCCTGTCCTTTGCCGCGCACGGGACGCTGCCCGTCGCGGTCACGGCCCTTGCGCTGATGCGGCAATTTGGCATGACGGGCCGGAGCCTTGCCCGGCCGTCCCTGCCGCCCGCGCGACACACGTCCGCCGCGGCGGGCCGCCACGCCCAGCTCCGTGGGCAGCAGGCGGATCTCCAGACGGCCGCTGTGCACTTCGGCCAGCACCACCTCGAGGGACTGGCCCATGCTCCAGCACAGGCCCGAGCGCTGCCCCACCAGACACTGGCGACGGGCATCGAAGTCGTACCAGTCGTCGCCCAGATCCTCCACGCGGATCATGCCCTCCACGGGCATCTCGCTCAGTTCCACGAACAGGCCGAAATCATTGACACCGGCCACCACGCCCCGGAAGCGCTCGCCCACGCGGCCCTCAAGGGCCATGCAGGCCAGACGCCGGGCCATCTCGCGCTCGCAGTCCAGGGCGTCCCGCTCGCGCCGGTTGAGCTGGTCAGCCACGCGCAACAGCTTCTGCCCGGCAGGCAGGGCGCCGTCGTACAGCCCCAGGCTGGCCTTGAGCGCCCGGTGCACCAGCAGGTCGGCATAACGGCGGATGGGCGAGGTGAAGTGGCAGTACGCACGGGACGCCAGACCAAAGTGCCCTTCGTTCTCCGGCTGATAGCGGGCCTGGGGCATGGCCCGCAGGCACAAACGCCCCACCAGGAACTCCCTGTCCGAACCCTGCACGTCCCGCAGGATGCCCTGCAGGGCCGAGGCCGCGGGCTTCACGGGCACCAGTTCGGGGTCGATGGCTTCCAGGGAGTCGAACAGGCTCTCCAGCCGCTCGGGATCGGGCTGGGGATGCACACGATAGAGGAAAGGCTCCTTCGGGGCCCCCTCCGGGCTGCCGTCGGCTTTCAGGCCGCCCAGATGACGGGCCACGGCCTCGTTGGCCGCGATCATGAATTCTTCGATGAGGCGGTGGGCGTCGTGGCGTACACGGCGGGACACGCGCAGCAGGCGGCCCTTGTCGTCAAAGCCGTATTCCGGTTCCGGCAGGTCGAAATCCAGGCTGCCCCGGCGCTGCCGGGCCTCACGCAGGCAACGGTACAGTTCGAAAGCCGTCTCCAGCATGTCCAGCACTTCCTGCCCGCGCGGTCCGGCGGCCAGCGCGGCACGGGCCTGCTCGTCCCTGTCCAGCAGGCAGGCCTTGACCTGATCGTAGGTCAGGCGGGCCGCCGAACGCATGACCACCGCCGCGAAGCGCGGCCTGCCCGGCTGTCCGGTGGCGGAAAAGGGGATCTCGGCCAGCATGGCCAGCCGGTCTTCGTCAGGACGCAGGCTGCACAGGCCGTCGCACAGGGCGGGCGGCAGCATGGGCTCCACCGACGTGGGGAAATACCAGGAATTGCCGCGTGCCAGGGCTTCGGTATCCAGCGCCGAGCGCGGGCGCACATAATGGCTCACGTCGGCGATGGCCACACGCAGGAGCCAGCCCCCGCCGGGACGGGCCTCCACCTGCACGGCATCGTCGAAGTCACGGGCATCGGCGCCGTCGATGGTCACCAGCGGCAATGCGCGCACGTCCTCGCGCCCGGCCATGTCGGCATGCTGGGGCGCGGACGGCAGGGCGTCGGCCTCGGCCTGGACCCGGGGCGGGAACTCCCGCGGCACCTCGTGATTGAGTTTGACCAGATCCTCCTGCACGGCGATGTCGTCTTCCCGGCCCACGGCCTGCAAAAGACGGGCCTGCCAGAGGTCGGCAGCCAGACGTTTTTCCGGCGCCACCAGCAGCAGCGAGCCGCCGGAGGGGCGCTCCATGTCCCCGGGAAGCTCCACGCTGACATCGAAGGGCATGCGGCTGTCCGCCGGACGGCACAGGGCGCGGCGTCCGGTCACATGGATCACGTGCACGGGCACCTCGCGGCAGCCGCGCTCCAGCACCTCCACGATGCGGCCTTCCTGGCTCTTGCCGCGGGCATGCGAACGCGGCGACAGGGCCACACGCACCATGTCCTGATGCCAGGCATCGCCCGCCTGCAGGGGATGGATGAAGATGTCCGGGCCGGTCACCTGCCCGTTGTCGCCCAAGGGCGTCACGAAACCGCCCGCGCCGCTGCGCAGGGCCATGTAGCGGCCGCGCACCTGGCGCAGGCCGTCGGCACGGGCCCAGAGCCCGCCCTGCAGGCGCACCAGCCGGCCTTCGTCAGCCAGGGCATAAAGCTGGTCTTCCAACATCTTGCGGGCCGCACGCGGCAGGCCCGTGACCCGCAGCAGGGCATCCAGACGCAGAGGACGGTTCTGTTCATGGAAGATCTCCAGCAGCTCGGCATCATCAAGACCGGCCGGAAGATCGAAGTAGTTGTTTTTCTTGCTCATAGATCCTTGTACGCCGCACAGGGCGACGATGTTTGCACAAAATGTCCGTCCGTCCTGCATACGGGCCCCGGGCCCGCTTGTCAAAGCCGGCAGACACAAGAGGGGCGGAAGGTCACCCTTCCGCCCCTCTGTCATATCATCGGAGTGGCCGCTCCACAGGCGGCCATCCATCCTGCGCCCCTTCCGCTACTGCAGCTTTCCCGCCAATACAGGGCGCGGGATCTTCCCTCTTTCCCCTCATGTGCGGGCGGAGAAGGAGAGCGTAAAAAGCCTTTCCCGCTAGTCGCGGTTGCCGCCGAACAGACGCAGCAGCATCAGGAACAGGTTGATGAAGTCCAGATACAGTTCCAGGGCACCCAGCAGGGCACCGCGACGCATGGCCGTGGCGTCGTCCACAGGAGCGTTCATGCCGAAGGCACGCAGCTTCTGGGTGTCATAGGCGGTGAGGCCGGTGAAGATCAGCACGCCGATGCAGCTGATGACGAAGTCCATCATGCTGCTGGCCAGGAAGATGTTGACGATGGACGCGATGATGATGCCGAACAGGCCCATCATCAGGAAGTTGCCCATGCCGGTCAGGTCACGCTTGGTCACCGTGCCGTACACCGACATGGCCAGGAAGGTGCCCGTGGCCGTCAGGAAGGCATTGACGATGGAACCGATGGGATAGACCACGAAGATGCTGGACAGGGTCAGGCCGGTCAGGGCCGAATAGGCGATGAACACCGCCGTGGCCGTGGTGGCCGACATTTTGTGGATGGCGGCGCCCAGGGCGATGACCATGCCGAACTGGGCCACGATGAGGGCGATCATGATCACCATGTTGCCCAGGATGGCCATCTGCAGGTCGGGGCTGGACGCCACGGCAAAGGCCGTCACGGCCGTGATGGCCAGACCGGCGGTCATCCACATGTAGACCTGGCGCATATAGATGGAAACGGCGCTCACAGCGCTTTGCGCAATGGTACGAGCAGTCATGTTTTTCCTCCGGGATTTGGCCGCGCGGCATGCACGGCCGTACTTTCATTCCTTGCTTAACATATAGGAATATGGCGCGCAAAAGCAAGCCCCGGCACGGTCGCCGGACCTTCCCTTGCCGCTCCCCCCGGCACATGCTACCGTGCGCCTGTCGCACCGGCATGGTGCCACAGATCATCAAGGAGAATCCTTCATGAAGAAATTCACTCTCTTCACCCGTCTGCTGCCCGTCCTGCTGCTGGCCTGCGCCCTGCTGGCCGCCCCCCAGGACATCCGCGCCCAGGGCCCGGACCCCGTCGTCAAACTGGAGACCAGCATGGGCGACATCCTCGTGCGTCTGGATGCCCGCAAGGCTCCCATGACCACGGCCAACTTTCTGGAATACGTCAAGGCCGGCCAGTATGACGGCACCATCTTCCACCGCGTCATCAAGGACTTCATGATCCAGGGCGGCGGCATGACCGCCAGCCTGCGCGAAAAGACCACCCGCGCCCCCATCAAGAACGAAGCCGACAACGGCCTGCGCAACCGCAAGTATACCATCGCCATGGCCCGTACTTCCGACCCGCATTCGGCCACGGCCCAGTTCTTCATCAACGTCAAGGACAACAGCTTCCTCGACCACCGCAGCAAGGACCCGCAGGGCTGGGGCTATGCCGTGTTCGGCAAGGTCATCCGCGGCCAGGACGTGGTGGACCAGATCGCGGCCGTCAAGACCGGCAGCCGCGGCTACTATGAAGACGTGCCCATGCAGCCCGTCATCATCAAGCGCGCCACCATCGTGGAATAAATGGTATAAGCGGGAAAAGAGATGCAGGGGGAGGGAAACCTTTTCGGGGAAAAGGTTCTCCCTCCCCCGCCCCCCACCCTTCCAAAACCTTTTCCTCTGATCGGTATGGCAGGTCCCCGTCGCTGGCTGGCGGGCGAGGATATCGGGAAACAGGACGCCCGCTATTCTTCCGGCCTACCCACCAGAGAACCTGACATGACCATCGCACAAAAAAAGACGCCACATGGCGTCTTTTTTTGTGCCTGATAAAGCGCGTTTGGGGGAGGATGGGGGCTTGGGGGAAGGAACCCCCTTTTCGCGCCAGAGAAAGGGAGTTCCTTCCCCCAACAAACAATAGAACTTCCAACGCCTCAGCGCCGGGCCAGGAGCTTCAGGCGGCGCATGGTCAAATGGCAGATGGCCACGGCCAGGGCATCCGTGGTGTCCAGGGCCCAGCCCTCGCCACGCACGTTGAGCAGACGCCGCACCATGAAGGCCACCTGTTCCTTTTCCGCGCGGCCGGTGCCCACCACGGATTTTTTGACCAGCGTGGGCTCGTAATCGCTCACCGGTACCCTGTGCGCGGCGCAGGCGGCCACGGCCACACCGCGGGCCTGGCCCAGCTTGAGGGCGCTGGCCGCGTTCTTGGCCGTGAAGACCTGCTCGATGGCGGCCTCCTGCGGCCGGTAACGGCCCACCACGTCCGCCAGCTGCCGGTAGATGACGGCCAGCCGCTGGGAGAATTCCTTTTCACCGCTGGAGGTGGTGCGGATGATGCCGCAATCCACCAGGCGCAGCACGCCGGACTGTTCCGCGATGATGCCCCAGCCCGTACGCTGGGAGCCGGGGTCGACCCCCAGGACCACAAGAGGAGTGTCTGCCATAGCTCTCCATAGAAAAAAAGCCCGGCACTCAGGGAATGCCGGGCAAAAAACGGACATCTGCCGCCCGGAGGGGCGGGAACGTACCGGACTAGTCCATATCCATGTCTTCGGGGAAGTCGGCGTTGGCGTAGACGTTCTGCACGTCGTCGTTGTCGTCCAGGGCTTCCATGAGACGGATGACCTTCTGGGCGGCTTCGGCGTCCACGGCCACCAGGTTCTGGGGCACCATGGCCAGTTCGGCGGACTGCATGGTCACACCGGCGGATTCCAGAGCGTCGCGCACGGCCGCGAAGTCGGCCATGGCGGTCTGGAGGGTCCAGACATCTTCATCGTCGATAACATCGTCGGCGCCGGCTTCCATGGCCACTTCCATCATCTGGTCTTCGGTGTAGGCGGCCTTGTCCACAGTGATGACGCCCTTGCGGTCGAACATCCAGCTCACGCTGCCGTCGGTGCCCAGGCTACCGCCGTGCTTGGTGAACAGGTGACGCACTTCGGCCACGGTGCGGTTCTTGTTGTCGGTGGCCACTTCCACCATGATGGCGATACCGGCGGGACCGTAACCTTCGTAGAAGCATTCGGTCAGATCGCCGCCCGCATCTTCACCGGTACCCTTGCGGATGGCGGCTTCGATCTTGTCCTTGGGCAGGTTCACGGCCTTGGCAGCGGCAATGGCGGCACGCAGACGAGGGTTGCCCGCCGGATCGCCACCGTTCTTGGCAGCGATGATGATTTCCTTGGCGGCCTTGGTGAAAACCTTGCCGCGCTTGGCGTCCTGACGGCCCTTGCGGTGCTGGATATTGGCCCATTTGCTGTGCCCAGACATAAAACCTCCCAAAACTCGGAGAATGTAAAAGGTGAAAAAAGACAGACGGCCTTGCGGCGCGTCCGTTCCCTGCCCAGGATACCGGGACATCCCGGCGGCGGGAGCACGCTTCCGGCCTCTCCGGGCGCGCACGCGGGTGCAGCGGCCCGGACAGCGGAGGATGGGCCGCCCCTAAAGGGCGCCGGGCTCCTGTCCGGTGTCGGCGGCTCCGTCCGTGCCCGCATCCTGTGCGGCAGGACGCGCCTCGGCCTTGAACCCCATGCCCACGAAGAAGGTCTCCTTGCTCTCGGCTCGGGAGCTCTTGGGCTTGAAGGATTTGACGGCCTTGAAGGCGCGACGCATGGGCTGGAGCATCTCCTGGATGTCCGGCCCCATGAAAATCTTGACGATGAAGCTGCCGCCGGGTTTGAGGTGCAGGCGCGCCACTTCCAGGGCCTCGCAGGCCAGCTCGAGCGAACGGGCCTGGTCCGTGAACTTGGTCCCGGTGGTGCGGGGCGCCATGTCGCTCATGACCACGTCGAACGGCCCCATCTCGCGCAGGCGGGCTTCAAAGGCATCGGAACGGTTGAACACGTCCTCCTGCATGAAGGTGACCTGCGGCGGAAAGGCGGTCTCCGTGGTCTGGATGTCGCAGCCCAGCACGAGCCCGCGCTGGCCCACCTTTTCGGCAGCACCCAGCGACCACGAGCCCGGAGCCGCGCCCAGATCCAGAACGCGCATCCCCTGGCGGAAGAGCTTGAACTTCGCGTCCAGTTCCTTGAGCTTGTACACGGAACGGGCCGGATAATTCTCGCGCTTGGCCTTGAGAAAATAATGATCTCGATATTCCTTCATAGTGACACCAGCGGGCTTCTATAGCGTTTTTTTTCGCGGTAGCCAAGCCCCACAGGGGCGGCCCGGCCGATTTTTTTCAGGGATGGCGGAAGGAGAGGACCCGGGGATGCCCCTGTGTCCTGACGGGCAGGGCGTTGCTATGCCGGCCTGATTCGGAGCGGCCATGCTTTCCCGCAGGCATTCCGGGAAAGCTGGAGCTCGCCTGCCTGCATACCAAGGAGAAAACGCTCTGGAAACAACCGGAGCGAGCGGCGAACATGACGACATCCCCATCCTGACGGTCACTGGTGCAAGCATGTCCTCCTGCTTGCCGGAGCCGGATTCGTAGCTGCCCGGCCCTTGCATGCCACGGATATCAGGCCCCTCTCTCCTGACCGACGGGCGGCCTGTGCACAAAAAAGACTTGACCGCGGCAGATGAATGGCATACATACCTCGCTACGCCGCGTTGTGGCGTCCATGTGGGGAAGTAGCTCAGCTGGGAGAGCATCGCCTTCGCAAGGCGGGGGTCGGGAGTTCAAGTCTCCTCTTCTCCACCACAAGGAAGACTAGGGGTTACGGTGATGAGCTGTGACCCCTTTTTCTTTGCCCCGACATATGCTATCCGGTACAGAATACCATCTAAAATAGTTCACAATCCACCCTGTCCGGCCAGATTTATCGCAAAGAATATTTTCCTCTTTATAAGGAAGTAGCATGGCAGATATTGTTTCCATCAGATATGAAGGCGAGCTGCTGGCTCTCATTATTCCCGCTGATTACCGTGCTGATGGCATACAGTTCTTCACTCCTGGAACCTTTTCCCAGCAGCTTGGCTACATGAACCATCCACAGGGGCACGAGATACTTCCTCATGATCACAATCCTGTTCCCCGTACAGTGGAGTGGACCCAAGAAGTTCTTTTTGTCCGGTCAGGAAAAGTACGCATGGATATCTATGCCCCCGGTAGCCGGGCCTATCTTGAAAGCCGTATCCTCCGGCCGGGGGATGTGGTTCTGCTTGCCCACGGCGGTCACGGTTTTTCCATGCTTGAGCCATCGGAAATGATCGAAGTCAAACAGGGACCTTATGCCGGTGAGCAGGACAAGGAGCGCTTTGCTTCCATCCCTGCTGCCCAGCTCCGCGTCCAAGAATAATCTTTTAACACGTACGCAGTATGAAAAAAGCACTCATCACCGGTATCACTGGTCAGGACGGCGCCTATCTGGCGGAATTCCTTCTGAACAAGGGCTATGAAGTCCACGGCATCAAGCGCCGCTCTTCCCTGTTCAATACGGATCGTATCGACCACCTTTATCAGGGACCGCACCAGAAAGGCCGCAAGTTCGTTCTGCACTACGGGGATCTTTCTGACGCCGGCAACCTGATCCGCATCATGCAGGAAGTGCAGCCTGACGAAGTCTACAACCTGGCGGCCCAGAGCCATGTGCAGGTCTCCTTCGAGTCTCCCGAGTACACCGCGAATGTAGATGCGCTGGGGACCCTGCGCCTGCTGGAGGCCATCCGCATGCTGGGCCTGGAAAAGAAGACCCGCTTCTACCAGGCCTCCACGTCCGAGCTGTTCGGCAAGGTGCAGGAGATCCCGCAGACGGAGAAGACGCCTTTCTACCCCCGTTCGCCCTATGCCTGCGCCAAGCTCTATTCCTACTGGATCACGGTCAATTACCGCGAAGCCTACGGCATGTATGCCTGCAACGGCATCCTCTTCAACCACGAATCCCCGGTACGCGGCGAGACCTTCGTGACCCGCAAGATCACCCGTGCTCTGGCGCGCATCCTGCTGGGCCTGTCCTCCTGCCTCTATCTGGGCAACATGAACGCCAAGCGTGACTGGGGCCATGCCCGCGACTATGTGGAGATGCAGTGGCTCATGCTGCAGCAGGAACAGCCCGATGATTTCGTCATCGCCACGGGCCGTCAGTTCTCTGTGCGGGATTTCGTCAATGCCGCGGCTGCCGAACTGGGCCTGAGCCTGGAGTGGAAGGGAGAAGGCGTGGATGAGACCGCTACCGTAAAGGCTATCGATGCGGACAAGGCCGCGCTGGCCGCCCGGGGCAAAGCACTGACGATCCGTGTCAAGGAAGGGGACACCATCGTACGTGTGGACCCGCGCTATTTCCGTCCCACCGAAGTGGAGACCCTGCTGGGCGATCCGGCCAAAGCTCAGGCCAAGCTGGGCTGGGCACCGCGTACCACCTTTGAGGAAATGGTGCAGGAAATGGCTCGTCACGACTTGGAGCTGGCCCTGCGCGACGCTGTGGTGGAGGACGCCGGCTTTACCAGCTTCAAGCACGAAGAATAGCGCGCCACGCCGGTCATATATTTTCAGGGGTGGCACACGGAGGTATGATCCGCCCCTGTGCCATAATCGGGGACATCATGTTGCAAAAAGATGGAAAATTCTTTGTGGCCGGGCATCGCGGTCTGGTGGGCAGTGCCATCTGCCGGGCCCTGCGCCGCGCTGGTTATGAGAACCTGTGCGTTCGCAGCCATGCGGAGCTGGACCTGACAGAGCAGCAGGCCGTACGCGACTTTTTTGCGGCTGAGAAACCGGACTACGTCATTCTGGCTGCTGCCAAGGTAGGCGGTATCCACGCCAATGCCACCTATCCTGCCCAGTTCATCTATGAGAACCTCCAAATCCAGAACAACGTCATCCATAGTGCCTGGCAGAACGGCGTAAAAAAATTCCTTTTTTTGGGGTCGTCCTGCATCTATCCCAAGCTCTGCCCGCAGCCCATCAAAGAGGAGTACTTGCTCACCGGAGCCCTGGAGCCCACCAATGATGCCTATGCCCTGGCCAAGATCTCGGGCATCAAGATGTGCCAGGCCTATCGCAAGCAATACGGCTTTGACGCCATCAGCGCCATGCCCACGAACCTCTACGGCACAGGTGACAATTACCACCCGGAAAACAGCCATGTGATCCCGGCCATGATCCGCCGTTTCCATGAGGCCAAGACTCAAGGGCTTGCCCAGGTGAGTATCTGGGGCACGGGCACCCCCCTGCGGGAATTCCTGCATGCTGATGACATGGCCGATGCCTGTGTCTTCCTTCTGGAAAACTATTCTGATTTTGAGCATGTGAACGTGGGCAGCCAGCAGGAGATGACCATCATGGACATCGCCCGCCTGGTGGCACATGTGGTGGGTTATGAAGGTCAGATCCTCACCGATCCTTCCAAACCTGATGGCACGCCGCGTAAGCTCATGGATTCCAGCCGTCTGTTCGCCATGGGCTGGCAGCCACGTATCGGATTAGAGGAAGGGCTGAGAGCGGCATACGCGGACTTCTGCACCCATTACCTATAAAAGAGGGCAACATGCTGAAAGCCCAGCTCGTAGAGGCCTTTCAACGTATCTATCACGCCCTGCCTCCAGCGCTGCAACGCAGCTTCTGGACCGTCATGATCCTGACTGTGGTCGTAGCTCTGACGGAGTTCGCCCTGGCTGGGGCGGTCTCGCTGCTGGGCGTTGTTTTGGCCTCTCCACAAAGCATCGTGCAGCATCCCTTCATGCAGCAGCTGGTGGACTGGCTGCCCGTACTGCGCCCGGCACTGGATGACCCCCGCTTGTTGCTGGCCCTGCTGCTCTGCCTGCTTTGCGGTACCACGTTACTCAAGACCGTAATGCTGGCCCTGCTTACCTGGCGCCAGAGCCGCTACAGCCAGATGGTCAGTATGCATCTGGGGGTGCGCCTGTTTCAAGGGTATATGCGTGCGCCCTATATTTGGCACACCGGTCAAAAAATCAGTGATTTGATCACAACTCTGAACTGGCGTGCCAATACCGGCGTTTTTCTGTTCCAGAGCCTTCAGGCCCTATCCCAGCTGCTGGTAGTGACCACCTTGCTGATAGCAATTTGCTGCATGGCCCCCTTGGCCGGCATCCTGGTGGTCAGCATCACCGGTATGGCCGCCTGGGGAGTCTTTCGCTGCAGCCGCCGCTGGGTGCGCAAATACAGCCAACAATGCGCCGATGCCCAGCAGGCTTCCATGAAACTTATCCATACGGGCCTTAACGGCATCCGGGACATCCTTATTTGCGGGCAACAGGAAAAGTTTATCGATCAGTACATCCGTGCCGAAACGCGCTTTATGCAGGGACAGAGCGTACTGCCTGTCTTCCCTCCTCTGCCGTCGTGGATACTGGAATTCACAGGCATCTGCCTCTTGCTGGGCACGGTGCTGCTGCTGCGCTGGCAGGAGGCCACCTTGGCCTATACGAGCGCTACGCTGGCCCTGCTGGCTGCCGTGGCCTGGCGCTTGTTGCCTGTCATGAACCGAGTGGTGCAGGGCCTTCTCCAGATGCAACAAATGCTACCTATGGTAGAGCCTATTCTTCAGAAGGTGCAAGAGGTTGAGGCACTGCCCTTGCCTGCTGCTGAGGAGCGCCCCTGCCCTCTGCGGGAAGAGATACGCTTCGAGCATGTCAGCTTTCGCTATCCCAATACCGGCACAGGGCATAAGGATGCCCTGCGGGACATCAACCTGTCCATCCCCAAGGGCAGCATGATTGGCCTTATCGGACCATCGGGCGCAGGTAAAAGCACTATTGTCAGTTTATTGACCGGTCTGTATACACCCAGCAGCGGCAAGATACTGATAGATGGCCAAAACTTGGACGACAGCCTGCGCGCGGGCTGGATGCGGAGCATTGGCTATGTACCGCAAAGTCCTTTCCTGCTCAACGGCAGCCTGGCCGAGAATATCGCCTTCAGCCAGTGGGGCCAAGAGATCGACCGCCAACGAGTGAAAGAGTGCTGCCGCATGGCGGCCATGGACTTTGTGGATGATCTGGAAGACGGCATCGACACTATCATAGGGGAGCGTGGAGTACGTCTTTCTGGCGGCCAGTTGCAACGAGTTTCTATCGCTAGGGCACTTTATGGGCGTCCACAGCTTATTATTTTTGATGAAGCGACCTCTGCCTTAGATGGTGCCACTGAGCAAGCTATACAAAAAACTATCGAAGGGCTACGCAAGCAAATAACCATAGTCATTATTGCCCATAGACTAACTACAGTAAAAAAATGTCACTATTTATATACTATTCAAAATGGACAGATACAGGAAAGAGGATCTGGAGAAGATTTTCTTAATTTATATCAGCAAAAATATAATCAGAATATCTGATGATGTTTATATGAAAAATTTATATGGAGATACTTTTTATAAAGATAGACATAACAGTACTGTTTATACTACTCAAAGAATACTTAGTATAATATTTGAAAAATTTCCCGAAATAAGATCTGCAGCTGATTTCGGCTGTGGTGTCGGGACATGGTTATCCGTGCTAAAAGAAAAATGCATAGAGGTTCATGGATTTGATGGCTCTTGGGTACCTCGTAAATATTTACAGATTCCTGAAGCGTGCTTCACTAGCATCGCTTTAAATAAAGATTTGATCAATCAAAATAGTGAACTCTGGGAATTACCCCGTTATGATTTGACTATAGCTCTTGAAGTTGCAGAGCATCTTCCTATTAACTCTGCAGATACATTCATCAGATTTCTTACATCACATAGTAATTTGGTTTTATTTTCTGCAGCGATTCCTGGACAAGGTGGAACTGGCCACATTAATGAACAATATCCATCATATTGGTGTAGTCTATTCGAAAAATATTCGTGATAAAATTTGGAATGATGAAAAAATACCATTTTGGTATAGACAAAACTGTTTTCTATCTCTACGAAAAGATTTTATTTGCAGTCTCTCAAAACAAGAATACGACTATCCATTAGATAGAGTACACCCACAACAATTCATTCTTGAGCGAGAAAGAAGTCAATTTACAGTAAGTAAAGCAATAAAATTTATTATAACCGAATGCTGTAAAGGATTTATAACGCATTGAGGTAAATCATGAAAAGCAACCCAGTCATATCTGTAGTATTCTCCGCACATAATGCAGACGCATATATAGATGAATCACTTCAATCTATATTAAATCAAAGCTTTTCGAATTTTGAAATTATCGCAATTGACGATGCTTCAACTGGTAGAACTTTTGAAATTTTAAATAAATATAGAACATCAGACGATAGAATAAGAATTATTCAAAATAAGAAAAATCTTGGCCTTGCTGCAAGTTTAAATCTTGGAATAGATTTAGCAAATGCCCCTTTTATAGCTCGGATGGACGCAGATGATATTGCTTTTCCTCAGCGTCTACAGAAACAAGTCAATTTTTTACAAAAAAATCCAGATATTGCAGGATGTGGAACATCCATCGAAGTATTTGGAGCCAGTCAAGGCCTTCAAAAAAAAGCCCCAATCATACCAAGCCATTCAGGCAAACTTACTGTGGGGGAATCCTATTGCTCATCCGACAGTCATGTTTCGCTCCTCTATCCTGAAAAACATAAGGTATGATGAATCTTTTCAGAGAGCGCAAGATTACGAATTATGGTCACGGATGGTATTTGATCATCATTTAAAGCTTACTAATCTTCCTGAAATTCTTTTAAAATATAGAGCAACTCACAGCTCTTATTTCATTCCTTGGCATATCAAAGTATTGAATAAGAATTTATCTAGGATGGGAATCAACTTTTCCTCTACAGAACTCAATATACACACTTTATTATCGTCATCTGATTTTCAAAAATTAAGGATATCATATACCGATGACTCAATAATAAGTTGGATCAATAAATTTATCCATCATTCCAGCATCAATTTAAAAGGCTCAAATAAAGAAACATCAAATATAATTTATGGAAAACTAAATACTTACTGGGGAAGAAAATGCTTTGTCAAAAAACATAAATATATAAACTTCCCGAATCGGAATGCATTTTTCTACATAAAATTACTATTAAACAAACTCAGAGGATAAACATGTACTCAGCAATACATATTGCTCTCTTTGCCTTCAATCGTCCTAATCTGCTAGAGCAAACCTTGTCTGCTCTAGCCATCAATGAATTAGCGGATACAGCTTCGCTAACGATTTTTTGTGATGGACCTCGAGATGAAAAGGATGAACCCGCTATCCGTAGTGTACGGGAGCTAGCCAAAAAGGCTGAGGGATTCGCTTCTGTAGAGGTTGTGGAGCGCCCGAAAAATATGGGATGCGCTGCCTCTATCATTGATGGCCTAACAGAAATGTTCCGCCTGCATGAGAAATTGATTGTTATTGAAGACGATATCGTGACTTCTCCGTATACCCTGCGATTTCTCTGTGATGGATTAACTCGTTATGCAAACAATACAAAAGTCTTCAATATTTCAGCTTGGACACCGCCACATATCGCTCGGTATTTACCTAGTGACTATCCATATGATGTCTATGCTATCCCACGCTTTAACTGTAGTGGAGGATGGGCATCGTGGCGTGACCGATTTCAGGATATCGACTGGGCTGTTAAGGACTATCAGACATTCAAAGATTCTCCACAGCTGAGAAAAGCCTTCAATGCGGGCGGTAACGATCTCAGTCCAATGCTAGACGCACAGATGCAGGGGAAAATTGACGCTTGGGATATTCGCACTGATTACGCTCGTTTCAAGAAGAATATGGTTGGTATAAATCCTGTACGTTCCTATACACTTAATATTGGTATGGGGAGTGGAACACATACGACTTCAGCGACTACCTATTGGGATAGCGACATTTCTCTAGCTGTAGAGCATCCTCGTTTTATGAATAGCATCACTATTGATGCACGAATCCATAAAATTTACCATGCCTGTTATATAGGAAAAAAACGTTTATTTCCTGTACGAGTTATCAACAAGCTGAGTCGCATGATATCGGGACGAAACTTAATCCCTTAACAGAAAATGAAAAACATCCTATATATTAATACAACACCTTTCGGAGGTGGTGCTGCAGCTGTTATGCAGCGTCTAGGAAGCATGATGCGCCAGCGGGGGGCCCAGATACAAGTCTTAACACGCGTAGTGGAATCCAACTCCGCAGGAAATGCTCTAACGACATCGTCTGTTGGAGGCCTGCGCTCTTGGTGCCTCTGGCGAGGACAGCAAGACTATTATATCCAAAAAAGCCATCAGCTACGAAATCATCCCCATTTTCGGCAAGCAGATATACTACATCTTCATAATTTACATGGAGATTATTTTAACCTATGGTCGCTGCCCCTCCTTTCTGCACTCAAGCCCACAGTCTGGACTCTGCACGATATGCAAGCGTTGACTGGACATTGTGCTCATTCTTTAGATTGTGACCGCTGGCAGCTAGAGACTGGTTGTGGCCACTGTCCTTATTTGAAGGCCTACCCTCGTTTGTGGCGCGACACAACTCATCAGCTCTGGAAGAATAAACAAACTATTTATACTCACAGCTCATTATATCTGGTGACTCCCTCCGTCTGGCTGCAGCGCCTAGTCGAAAAAAGCCTGCTTAGGGAACAACCTTTAGTCTGCATTCCTAATGGAGCGGATACAAATATTTATCGTCTCCAAGATAAAGATAACGCCCGTCGCCTGTTAGGCTTTCCCTTAAATGTTCCGCTGATAGGAGGGTGTGCAGATGATGGGATGGCGAACCCTTGGAAAGGAGGAAAGTATACACTGAATACTATCCTAGAATTAAAAAAATCTTTTCCTGACCTCCATTTCTTAAATATTGGCATTAAAACTCCACCTACAGAATTGCAACATATAGATTGGGTTCACCATATCCCCTATGTGAATGAACCAGCCCACTTAGCTCTTCTATATGCAGCACTAGACTTCCTCCTTTATCCCACCTTGGCCGACAATCATCCCCTAGTTTGTATCGAGAGCCTGTGCTGCGGAACACCTATCGTCGGCTTTGCAACGGGTGGTGTCCCTGAAATTGTCCGTGATGGCTTGGATGGTTTACTTGTTCCCCCGCATGATGGAATCTCTTTGACAAAAGCTGCTGTAATGCTATTACAAAATAAAATGCTGCAGAAGCACATGAGCCAAGAGGCTGCAGTAAATAGCAAAAAATGTTTTAATTTAGAGCTCTTTGCTCAGCGTTACGAAAATCTTTATAATGAAGTACATCGAATGCCACGAAGTCTAGCAAAAAGTCGTCTACCTCTAGATGAGGTTCCGAATATTGTGAAAAGCAAAGCATTCATAAGACAAGAGTATGTTAAGTATCCCCATCCTTCACTACATTATTTTTTAAATATACTACAACATAGATTAAAGGGTGCTTTTTTGGTTTTTCTTGCTACCCTAGTAGGAATACCCCTGCAAATTATTAGAACACTACGATCCATCTACTTTAGACATATCAAGAATCATTTTTTATAAGTTTCTGATGGATACTTAAAATGAAACATTACACTTCCTATATCTGTGGTGGTCTCGGAAATCAGATGTTCCAATATGCTGCTGGACGGGCCTTGTCCCTTCAGTACTCTGTCCCCTTATATCTTGATATACATTGGTTTCATCAAGAACACAAAACAACTGCTCCCCGAACATTTCATCTTAGTATTTTTAAACAGTTACAGTCTACTGTTTCACATGTATTAGATACACCACCATCTCTTTATTTTCGTACACTCAAAAAATTAGGAAAAATCATACCGTTGTCATCCATTATACAAGAACCTCAATTTGCATATTGGCATAAATTTCCTTTAATCAAGCCTTCATCAACACTTATTGGCTACTGGCAAAGCGAAAAATATTTCATTAATTTCCAGAAAGAAATCCGCAATGATTTTATATTTCCTTCGTTTCAGAATGAACAAGTACAAACTATAGCTCGCCAAATTAAATGCACCCAAAATACTATATCCCTTCATATCAGACGAGGAGATTACATCAACAACCAAGAAGTGAAGTCAATATTTGGCAATTTACAAAATAGTTATTACACTAATGCTCTCAACTATATAAATTCTAGAATCGGGGAAATAAATATTTTTGTTTTTAGCGACGACCCACTATGGGCAGCTCACTTTTTTAACAATTATGGCCATAAATATACCATCATAGATTTAAAGTATCCTGACAAACCATATTATGACATGTATCTTATGAGTCTTTGCCAACATCATATTATTGCTAACTCTAGTTTCTCTTGGTGGGGGGCTTGGCTTGGAGAAAAGCCTGGTATTACAATTGCTCCTCAAAAATGGTTTGCCAAAAAAAGTTTCGATGAGTACAAAGACATATATTGCAACTCTTGGATCATATTATAATATATAAAAAAATATCAAAGAGTGACCAATGCCAAAAGTAACGATTGCAATGCCAGTTTATAATGATACTCTCTATCTTAGAGAAGCCATTGATTCCATTCTTAATCAGACATATAAAGATTTTATTTTTCTAATTATTAATGATGGAAGTACAGATAATAGCGAAGATATCATAGCAAGCTATACAGATAAACGTATTAAGCTCATCAACCATCCCTACAATATGGGACGTCCTGCAGCGCGTAACACAGCTTTAGAAGCTGCAGATACGGAATATCTTGCTTGGATGGATGCAGATGATATTGCATTTCCCAATCGTTTACAGCAACAGATAGCATTTCTTGATTCTCATCCTGAAATCAGCATTTGTGGCAGCAAGGTTCGCTATTTTCATGAAATGCGAGGTACCAGTCGGCATCCTGCGACCTCATCGGGAATCCTGGCAACCACGCTTTTTCACCCTGCCATTGCTAATCCTAGCGCTGTCATACGCCTCTCATCCATCAGACAGAAAAATATCTCCTATGATGAGCAGTTTAAACGAGCAGAAGACTTTTCTTTTTGGGTAGATAGTTTTCTTATACACAGGCTTAACGGCTTTGTAATTTCTGATATACTCCTTAAGTATAGAGTCTTTTTAAGACCATCAAATCCAGTATGGCATCTTAAAGTTATTCAAGATAAAGTCTTGCCATCTATTCATATAAACTATACTGCTTCAGAAGCAGAGATCCATGCAGGGATCGTCGTAGAAAATCGCACATTCCTCATACAAAAATATGGATTAGAGAGTATTTTCGACTGGCTTGAACGTCTGAATGCTCACTGCCGACAACAGAAGCTAACTTTCTCTCCTATTGTCACATCACTAATCCACTCCTATGCTGAACGCCTGATTGCTGCAGCTCCCAATCCCTTACAGGCCCTATGCCTCTATCGAAAATTCTCCCTTGCGAAAGAACATACCTTTTTACACATGTATCTTCGTACAGCAGCACGCTGGGGATATGGCCTATTAAAAGGTTAATCTTTTAAGATATCGATATACTGCGTTCGCTTTACTCTCATCATCAATTTCCGTACAGGTAACCAATACAGATTCAAATTCAGCGGATCAATGCAAAAGGCCTTCATATACCATTGTAGTGCTGTCATATACTGGCGCGCGCCAAACGCGGCGATGACCGCCATCTTAAAGGCTAAAAATGACCAAGCGCGCTTGCGAATCCGGGGAGGAATCCCTGGATGTTCAATATGCTTTTTCATGATGTTCCACTCTGTTCCCAGAGCTGCCTGAGCATTACGGACAGCACTTCCTGCACGCTGTCGATAGAATAAAAGCTCTTGCGGAATTTCTTGTGTGGCTGCTGGGTTTTTCTGACAAATCAGTGCCAGTAACCGTAGGGAAAAATCCCTATCCCCTGCCACGCGCAATGAGGAATCAAAAGGTCCGGCAGCACGCACTTTATCGGTTCGTGCTGCCCAAGCCCCCATGCAGAATTCATTATCAAGCAGTAGGTCCCACCAAAGATTCCCTGTCTTATGAACATTGATCCATGGCTGCATTTTACGCCTATTGCTGCCATCATAGAACATGGCGAAATGGCACCATGCAAACTCTACCCCGGGCCGCTGGAGGGCAGCCATCATACTTTCTAAAAAACGAGGATGCCATATGTCATCGCTATCGAGTACAGCAACATATGGCGTTGAAACATATGCAATACCTGTATTTCTTGCTGAGCATTCACCAGAATTCTTCTGCTTTACTATTATGAATCTTCTGTCAGAATCAATAGTATCTCTAATAATCTTCTCTGTTCCATCGATAGATCCATCATCAACAACTATGCACACATAATTAGAAAATGTTTGCCTCTGCACAGAACGTATTGTCTCTCTTATGTACTGTTCTGCATTATAAGCAGGAATAACTATAGAAATTTCTGCCATAAATTTTCCCCTACATATCAATGATTTTAATCAATAGGCTTTCTAGCCTTTTCAAAAAACAATAATTATTATAAAGATGCATAGAATGCATATAAGTATTATTGCATTTTTTTAGAAAATTAAATCTTGATTGGAAAGACAATTTTGTCAATAGATTATCTAACTCTCCATCCTGCACAAATGTATCCAGTCCTAAATCTTGGGCTACATCTTCCAGCGCTCCCAGCTTGCGTACTATGACTACGCAGGAAAGAGCTATCATCTGTAGAGGTACAAGAGGAGCCGCTTCAAAGCTGCGCTCTGGTGACTCCGGTGGGCAACGCGACGGCACCAGACAGACCTGCAATCCAATCTCGTTTACCTTGGCGGGCAGGTCATCCACCCAGCCATGGAAGTGGACATTCTCCGGTGCTTCCCGCTTCAGCCTTTCATAGTAGTCCTCAGACGAGAATGCAGCGTCCCCAAGCACATGGAACTGCAGCTGAGGAAAGTGCTTCGCCAGCGGGATGAGTACATCCTGTCCTTTTTCCGGTGAAACACGCCCCACGATACCGATGTGCTGCAAGGGCCTGCCCGTAAAGCGATCCTGGAAAGGGATGTCACTGAAGCGAGCATCCAGTCCATTGGGGACAACCTGCACACGCGGATCGGCAAAGCGGGCGTCTGCGGCCAGCAGTTCCCGGCGGATGAAGTCCGAAGGCAAGACCAAGGCCCGCGTACTTTTCAGACGTAAGGCCAACAGAAAAAGCTTCCGCTCCAGCCCGCCATGATTCAGATGGATATGGTAGGCCGCCTTGCGCCCCAGCATCAGCTGAGCCAGCATGGCCACAGGCGACAGACGATTGCCGTTGACATAGATCAGATCGGCATGGCGCAGCAACGATATATGCCTCAAGAACGTACGGCTGCCGTACCAGGCAAAACGGAAGATGTCCGCGATGCCTTTTTTCCCCTGAGAAAGACGGCACTCTGGAACAACAACGACCTGCGCCCCCAAGGCACGTAGTCTGTCCACACAGGGGCCCTCCGGGATCAGCACCGTGGCCCGGAAGCCAGTTTGCAGCGCAGCGCGCACAAGCTCAAGGAGTACTTGTTGCCCACCGCCTAGACTTCCATATTGCTCCAGAAAAACGATATGCTTCACGTTGTCTCTTCCCTATAAAAAATTTTCTGGAAACTCGTCATCACGTCCTGCCTACCACAGAGCCACCTCATTGTGAACTCAGCCTTCTTTTCTTCCCCCACTCCCCCTGCGGCCCTTCTCTCCTCTGCTTTTTCCCGCCGCCGTCACCGTTTTGTAACAAAACCTGCCTACACAGAATATGCCTCATTCTCAGACTATTCCGCAGGAGACGGGACGTGGAAAGCATCTTTCTACTCATACTGGTATTTCTGGCCATCCTGGCCGCAGTGGACCTTTTCGTGGGCGTCAGCAACGACGCCGTCAACTTCCTCAACTCGGCCATAGGCTCGCGCATCGCCAGCTTCAAGGTCATCATGGTGGTGGCCAGCATCGGTGTGCTGCTGGGCTCCACCTTTTCCAGCGGCATGATGGAGATCGCCCGCAGCGGGGTCTTCAATCCCGAGATGTTCACCTTCAACGAAATCATCATCATTTTCTTCGCCGTGATGATCACCGACGTCCTGCTGCTGGACGCCTTCAACTCCATGGGCCTGCCCACCTCCACCACCGTGTCCATCGTCTTCGAGCTGCTGGGCGGTGCCGTGGCCGCGGCCCTCATCAAGATCTCCACCTCGGACATCCTGCTCTCCCAGCTGGGGGACTTCATCAACAGCCAGAAGGCCCTGGCCATCGTGTCCGGCATCCTCATCTCCGTGGTGGTGGCCTTCGTGGCCGGCGTGGTGGTGCAGTACATCACCCGCCTGATCTTCACCTTCCACTATGAGCGCATGTACCGCCGCATCGGCGGCATTTTCGGCGGCCTGTCCCTGACGGCCATCTTCTACTTCCTGATCATGAAAGGCGCCAAGGGCGCATCCTTCATGAAGCCGGAATACCTGGCCTGGATCAATGCCCACACCCTGCCCATCCTGCTGGTGCTGTTCGCGGGCCTGAGCGTGGTGCTGCACCTGCTCATGGTGCGTCGCGGCGTCAACATCTTCAAGATCGTCATCCTGGCCGGCACCTTTGCCCTGGCCTTCGCCTTTGCCGGCAACGACCTGGTCAACTTCGTGGGCGTGCCCCTGGCCGCCTGGGAAAGCTGGCAGCAGTTCACCGCCAGCGGCATGGCCGCCGATGCCTTCACCATGGAAGGCCTGCGCAAGGCCGTGCAGACGCCCACCTTCTACCTGCTGCTCTCCGGTCTGATCATGGTGCTGACCCTGTGGTTCTCCAAAAAGGCCCACCGCGTGGTGCAGACCTCCATCAACCTGAGCAGCAGCACCCGCGGCGATCAGGAACAGTTCGGCTCCTCCCTGCCCGGCCGCCTCATCGTGCGCGCGGGCCTGAGCGCCAACAAGACCCTGCACCAGATCCTGCCCAATTCGCTCTTCACCGCCCTCGAGAGCCGCATGCAGCCCGTGGAACAGGTCAAGGGCGCGCCCGTGCTGCCCTTCGACCAGGTGCGTGCCGCCATCAATCTGGTGGTCTCCAGCATCCTCATCGCTTCGGCCACGTCCCTCAAGCTGCCCCTGTCCACCACCTATGTGACCTTCATGGTGGCCATGGGCTCCTCCTTCGCCGACGGCGCCTGGAACCGTGAGAGCGCCGTCTACCGCATCTCCGGCGTGCTGGCCGTCATCAGCGGCTGGTTCCTGACCGCCATGTGCGCCTTCAGCGCCTGCGCCCTGGTCACCTGGGCCCTGTTCGAGGGCGGCAGCGTGGTGGCCGTCCTCTTCATGCTGGTGGCCGTGGTCAGCCTGGTGCGCTCCAACTTCTTCGGCAAGAAGAAGGAAGAGAGCAGCTTCGACATCGTGGCCGACAACACCGACAAGGATAGCATCCGCGCCAATATCGGCGCCTCGGTGGACGAAAGCATCGATACCGCCGTGCGCCTGATGCGCGAAGGCCTCACCGCCTTCCAGGCCGAGGACGAGAAGATCCTGAACCGCTGCAAGAACGAAGCCGTGAACCTTTTCGAAGACATCTCGCGCTCCCGCGGTTCCTACTACCGCATGGCCCTGCGCGGCGGTGGCGACGATCTGGACAACGAAGCGCGGCACATCTACTACCGCATCTTCAACGGCATGAAGGAACTGAGCCATGAGCTGCGCTCGGTGCTGGGCATGTCCGCCAACCACATCGCCAACCGCCACCGCCCCTACAGCGGCGCGCTGGGCGACAATCTGGAGCAGATGCTGGGCATCCTGGAAGACGCCGCCCGCCACTTCCGGGCCTATGCCGCGGGCGAAGGCTCCCGCGCCGAGCTCTCGGCCTATGCCGACCACTGCTCTTCCCGCATCAGCAAGATCCAGATCGAGCTTTTGCAGCGCATCGATACCGAAGGCCTGTCCATGCGCAGCAGTGACCTGTACCTGAACTACCTGCAGTTCGCCCGCGCCTTCATCAACCGTTTCACCATCGTGGCCCTGCTGGAACGCGACCTCAACGACGCCTGCCGCCGCAACGCCGCCCGCAAGGAAGAAGAAACGGCTGCCGCTTCGGCCCAGGCCTAAGACCGGCCACAGACGAAACGAGCATCGACGGAAGGGGCTTCTCCCGCATGAGACGAGAGGGCCCTTCCTCCCAAATCTCGCTCCCATCAGCCCCTTCTTCAGACAGTACGGCATGCATGCCCGGTTGCAGACATGACCGTACCCCCTCCCGAGGACAGTCCCGGAAGCCTGTCCGCCATCGGGAATGACGAAGCCCTCCGCATGGAGGGCTTTTTTGCGGCCTGCGGCCTACCGGACATTCTGGAACGCTCCCCGCGTGGAGAAAGGCCAGCCGCACGGCTCCGAAACATCGCCCCTGCCTGATGGAGGGCCGGTGCAAGCATTGCTGAAAGTCAGGCACGGCATCCGCCTTCCCTGCCGGAGCATCCCCGAGACGGAGCATCACGGACCGCATGTCAGACAAGATGGCCTCCCGCCCCCTCCGGCCAGCGATCGCCACGAAACGGGCAGGCTGCCGGGCAGCTTCCGTGCTTCCTCCCGGCGTCGTCCGCGTCCCGGCACCTCCAACACTCCCTTCACTTCCCATCAGCCCTAAAAGACCGTCATCTGCCCGGATAGCGTCCCGCCCGTGGCGTGCCATGCCGCCAGCCTTATCAAAGCGTATGCCCGACGGGATCCGCCTCTTCATCGCAGAAAAGCCCCTTCCCGTCTTTCCAGAGCTATTCCAGCGGCCGGAAGCAATCGCGAGAAAAAAACTCCGTCCCTCTTCACTCCCCGGCATCCCCTCCCTCCTCTCCGGCCGTATGTCATGCCTTATTCCAAACAGCCGCCAGACAGCGACGGGGACTTTCGCCCCGACCTGAAGAAAGTTTTTTCGGGGATGGGGAGAGCACGAGAGGGGAAGGGGCAGTTTTTACAAAAAAAGCCCCTTCCCCTCTCGTCATTCCCCCGCTCCACAGCCCCTCCACAACAAAAAAAGCGGGGCAGTCACCTGCACCCGCTTTTACCGGAAAAACAAAGGAACGTGGATGTGTTACTTCTTTTCGCCGCTGTGCTTGAGGCTCTGGCCGTGCTGCATGAAGTAGACCTGTTCGGCCAGATTGACGGAACGCCGCCAGATGCGGGTCAGGGCTCGCACCACCAGCAGGGTATGCATGACCAGCTGGGGATCGGGACGCTTGCCATCCTCCTGACGCAGCAGCTCCAGCAGGCGCTGCACGATGCGCATCTCGTTCTGCAGGGCCTCGTCCTCGCAGTTGCGCAGGGCCAGGGCTTCCTGGCCGTTGCCTTCGCGGAAGCAGTCCATGGCGCGCATGAAGGCCTCGCGGGCACGCTGCATCATGCCGCAGACCTCGTCCGCCAGGATACGCCGCCCGGGCACGTCTTCCATGAGCACGGTCTGCTCGGCCACGGTCACGGCCTCGTCACCGATGCGCTCCAGATCCACCACCATGCGCAGGGCGGCCACCACGAAGCGCAGATCACCGGCCACGGGCTTGATGCGGGCCATGAGGCGCAGGCACAGCTCGTCGATCTCGTTTTCCAGGGCGTCGATGGCCGTATCACCGTCACAGACGGCGATGGCGCGCACGGCCTCGCCTTTTTCATAGGAACGCGCAGCCTCTTCCAAAGCGATGTCCACTTGCGCATACATGACCAGCAGGCGCGTGCGCAGCGTGGCCAGCATGTGCTGGGGCGTGTAATCCTGAAGAACCATTAACCGAACCTGCCTGTGATGTAGTCTTCCGTCTCTTTTTGGGACGGACGGGTGAAGATGACGTCCGTGCTGTCGCTTTCCACCAGACGGCCCATGTAGAAGAAGGCCGTCCGGTCGGAGATGCGGGCCGCCTGCTGCATGCTGTGGGTCACGATGATGATGGTCAGGCCTTCCTTGAGCTCCACGATGCTCTCTTCCACCTTGCGGGTGGCGATGGGGTCCAGGGCGCTGGCGGGCTCGTCCATGAGCAGCACCTGCGGTTCCACGGCCAGGGCACGGGCGATGCACAGGCGCTGCTGCTGGCCGCCGGAAAGGCCCAGGGCCGAGGAGGAAAGGCGGTCTTCCACTTCGTTCCAGAGGGCGGCGCGGCGCAGGGCCAGCTCCACCTTCTCGGTGATGAGGTTCTCGTCCTTGACGCCGTTGACGCGCAGGCCGTAGGCCACGTTCTCGAAGATGCTCTTGGGGAAGGGGTTGGGCTTCTGGAAGACCATGCCCACCTTCTGCCGCAGGCGCACCACGTTGGTGCGGGGCTGGTTGACGTCCTCGCCGTCCAGCATGATGCGGCCTTCCACCCGGCAGCCGGGGATCAGGTCGTTCATGCGGTTGAGACAACGCAGGAAGGTGGATTTGCCGCAGCCGGAAGGGCCGATGAGGGCCGTGACGCCGCCGGCCTCGAAATCCAGGCTGACATCCTGCAGGGCGTGGGAAGCGCCGTAATAGACGTTGATCTTCTGCGCCGAAAGTGCTGTTGCCATAACTACTCCTGCACGGGCGTCCGGGGGGCGTCCGCGCGCCTCAAGGTAAAGATGATGGCCGTGCTGCCGTCTTCCGCCGGGCTTTCCGCCCAGATGCGGCCGCCGTGCCGTTCGATCACATGTTTGCAAATGGCCAGGCCCAGACCCGTGGAGTTCTGCCCGCGATGGCGCTCCACCTGATAGAAGCGCTCGAAGATGCGCGGCAGATCGTCCGCCGGGATGAGCACGCCGTCGTCCACCACGCGGATGACCACGTCGTCGCCTTCCACCCGGCCCGTGACGCGGATGGCCGTCTCTTCTTCGGCATAGCGGCAGGCGTTCTCCAGCAGGTTGCGGAACACCAGCGTCAGCAGGCGGTCGTCGGCCAGTACGGGGGGCAGTTTTTCCAGATGGCCTTCCAGACGCAGCTTGCGTTCCTGCAGGCGGGTCTGGCACAGGCTGCCCGCCTCATCGAGGGTGGCGGCGCATTCCGTGGGGCAGAGCTCCAGGGCGCCTCCCTGCCCTTCCAGACGGGCCAGCACCAGCAGATCCTCCAGCATGCGGGCCAGGGAACAGCTGTGACGGTAGATGATGGCCGCAAAGTGCTGCGTCTGTTCCGAGGAATCCATGCTGAGCAGGGTCTCGGCATAGCCCTGGATGGCGGTCAGCGGCGTACGCAGCTCATGGGAGACATTGGCCACGAAATCGCTGCGGATGCGCTCCAGCTGCATCAGGTCGCTGATGTCGCGGAAGACCAGCACCGCGCCCAGACGGGCATCGGCCAGTACGGGCAGGGAGATGAGCACCGAGAAGACCCGGCCGCCCAGATGCAGCTGCACCTGGCGCAGGGAACGGGGCACATCCAGATCCTCCTCACCGTTGCCGGAGGACGAGCGGGCCACCTGGGCGGAGCGCAGCATGGCATCCACGGCATCCTGCAGCTCGGGCGAGGGGATCACCTCGATGACCGGGCTGCCCGCCATGTCGGTCACCTGGGGGAAGAGGCGGGCAAAGGCGCCGTTGCAGCGGCGGATGCGGCCCTGCGGCCCCAGCACCAGCACGCCGTCGCTCATGGTGTTGAGCACGCTCTCCAGCTGGGCGGTCTTGTCCGAGGCGATGCGCACCTGCTCGCCGATGCTGTCGGCCATGCGGTTCACGGCTTCGGCCAGGGGGGCGAACTCCGTGCCCGGCAGACGGCGCAGGCGGCGTTGCAGTCGGCCGCGGGAAATGGCCGAGACCACGTCCACCATCTGGCCCAGGGACCGCCGCATGGCGCCGGAGATGAAGGCGGCCAGCACCACGGCCAGCACCACGGCCAGCAGGATCATGGGCGCGAAGACGTGCAGGCGCTTCTGGATGAGCAGGTTCACGCTGTCCAGCGGCAGGGCCAGACGCAGGATGCGCCCGTCAGGCAGGTTGCGGGCCGCGTAGGCAAAATTCTTGTGCAGGGTGCCGCTGGCGCGCAGGGAGTAGCCCTGCCCTTCGCTGCGGGCCTGCACCACTTCGGGCCGGTCGCCGTGGTTGTCCATGCCTTCGGGCGAAACGCCGCCGGTCTCCGCCAGCACGTTGCCGTCGGCATCCAGCAGTGAAAGCCGCAGGTCGGGCAGGTCGAGCACCCGGGCCAGGACCTCCAAATCGTTTTCGCCGCGCAGCATCAGTTCGCCCGCCACGCGCGCCTCGCGCAGCAGACCGGTACGAGCTTCATCGAGCTGGCGCTCTTCCAGCCATTCGCGCGTCAGCCACAGAGAAAGCCCCGCGGCCACCGCGGCCACCAGCAGGATGGCCCAGAAGATCCGGGCCCTAAAAGAACGGAACATCCCCGTCATCTCAGCCTCTCAAACGGTAACCGACGCCGCGCACCGTCTCGAGCGCGGCGGCTTCTTCACCCAGTTTGGCCCGCAGACGCCGGACATGCGTGTCCACCGTACGGGCGTAGCCTTCGAACGAATATCCCCAGACCGCGTTGAGCAGCTGTTCGCGGGTGCGCACGGCGCCCGCATGCCGCATGAGGTCTTCCAGCAGACGGAACTCCGTGGCCGTCAGGGCCACTTCCTGCCCGTCCAGGGTCACGCGGTGGGCCTCCACATCCAGCAGCAGGGCCCCGCGGCACAGGGCCGTGCCCATGCCGGGGCGGTTGCCGCGGCGCAGGATGGCCCGGATGCGCAGCACCAGTTCCCGGACGCTGAAGGGTTTGACCACATAATCATCGGCCCCCAGGGTCAGGCCCACGATACGGTCCACTTCCTCGCCGCGGGCCGTGAGCATGAGCACGGGGATGGCCGCCGTGACCGGCTGGGCCTTGAGCCTGCGGCAGACATCGCAGCCGTCCATGCCGGGCAGCATGAGATCCAGCACCACCAGATCTGGCAGCTCGGAGGTCGCCATGTGCAGGCCCCCCAGCCCGTCGGCCGCTTCCAGTACCGCAAAGCCTTCGCGCTCAAGATTGAAGCGCAGCAGCTGGCGGATATCGTTTTCGTCTTCAATAACAAGTATGCGTTGCATGGAACTTTCCTTTGCCTTGGAGAAGTAGTGCCTTTCCCATGCGCCAGCAATGCGCCCGAAAGGTTACAATTGTGTGACAGGGCGGCAAAAAGCCCGGATTCCAAAGTGTCTCCGCATCTTCGCCGAGGCGTCACATTTCTGTAACAAAGCCTGAGGAAAAGGGAGGTGCTTCGGGATCGAGCCGAAGCAAAGACTTTTTTCCTTTTGAAGGAGCATTATCATGAATCTTGCCAAAACTCTGGTCCTTACTTGTGCCGCCCTGGGTCTGAGCGTGGCCGCCCACGCCCAGGATATCGTCGTCAACGGCTCCACCACGGTGCTGCCCGTCATGCAGAAGGCCGCCGAGTCCTTCATGGCTGCCAACCCCGACATCAAGCTGGTGATCTCCGGCGGCGGTTCCGGCAACGGCATCAAGGCCCTGGGCGAAAAGCAGTGCGACGTGGCCATGAGCTCCCGCGACATCAAGGACAAGGAACGCGCCGCCGCCGAAAAGAAGGGCGTGAAGCCCGTGCGCATCGCCGTGGCCGTGGACGCCATCGTGCCCGTGGTCAACCCCGAGAACCCCGTCAAGGACCTGAGCCTGGATCAGCTGGCCGCCATCTATTCCGGCAAGGTGCGCAACTGGAAGGAACTGGGCGGCCAGGACGGCCCCATCGTGGTCATCTCCCGCGACACCTCTTCCGGTACCTTCGAATCCTGGCAGGAACTGGTCATGAAGAAGGAACGCGTGACCCCCGCCGCCCTGATGCAGGCCTCCAACGGCACCGTGGTGCAGGCCGTGGCCAAGAACAAGAACGCCATCGGCTACATCGGCCTGGGCTATCTTGACAAGAGCGTCAAGAGCCTGACCGTGAGCAAGGTGGCCGCCAGCGCCAAGACCGCTCTGGACGGCGAATGGCCCATCGCCCGCGAACTCTACATCTTCACCAACGGGGATCCCAAGGGCGGCGTGAAGAAGCTGGTGGATTACCTGCTGGCCGCCGACAAGGGCCAGAAGGACGTCCTGGCCGTGGGTTACGTTCCCCTGCAGCATTAAGCCCGCAGCGCCGGGCAGATGCTCCCCCTCTCCTTCCGGGGGCCTCTGCCCGGTCCCCCGCAAGGGGAAAGGGCCCGTGCCGGTCTGAGGGATCATACCGGACCGCGTCCCCCTTTCCCCCGTTTTTCCGCTTTTTTCCCGCTTCCTCCAGCGGGCGCGTCCCGCAAGGAAACCTTCGGAGAAAACCATGTTCAGCTCTTCCCACGAGCGGGCCATCCGCATCTGCCTCACCGCCATCGCGGCCTCGTCCCTGCTGGCACTGGCAGGTATCGTCATCTTCCTGTTCACCGAAGGCCTGCCCCTGTTCCGGCATGTGAGCCCGCTGGACTTTTTGCTGGGCGACCTCTGGTACCCCACGGAAGATCCCGGCCTGTTCGGCATTTTCCCGTTGCTGGTGGGTTCCGTGGCCGTCACCGTGCTTTCCTCGCTGCTGGCCGTGCCTCTGGGCGTCATGACGGCCGTGTACCTGGCCGAGATCGCCCCGCCCTTCGCCCGCCGCGTCATCAAGCCCTTCGTGGAGCTGCTGGCGGCCCTGCCTTCGGTGGTGCTGGGCTTTCTGGGCATGGTGGTGCTGGCGCCCATCCTCCAGGACGTGCTGGGCGCCGCCACGGGCCTCAACCTGCTCAATGCCTCGCTGGTGCTGGCCATCATGAGCCTGCCCACCATCTGCTCCGTCTCCGAGGACGCCCTGCGCGCCGTGCCCCGCTCCCTGCGTGAGGCCTCCCTGGCGCTGGGCGCCACCCGCTGGGAGACCATCGTGCGCGTGGTGGTGCCCGCGGCCCTGTCCGGCATCGGCACGGCCATCATGCTGGGCATGTCCCGCGCCATGGGCGAGACCATGGTGGTGCTCATGGCGGCCGGCGGCGCGGCCATGCTGCCCCAGTCCCTGCTGGACCCCGTGCGGCCCATGCCCGCCTCCATCGCCGCCGAAATGGCTGAAGCCCCCTTCCGCAGCGACCATTACTACGCCCTGTTCGCCACAGGTATCGTCCTGTTCCTGATGACGCTGGCATTCAACATGATCGCTTCCCGCATTGCCGAAAAACACCGCCAGGTGGGCTCGGCCAGCCTTTAAGGAGCCCTTCCATGCCTCTTGCGACACCCGATCCGCGCCGCCGTCTTTTCGTCCAGGGCGCCATGCTCGGCACCCTGCGGCTGGTGGCCGCCTTCAACGTCATCCTGCTGGTGGCCATCTGCCTTTTCCTGCTGGTGCAGGGCCTGCCCGCCCTCAGCTGGGAATTCCTCTCCACGCCGCCCCGCGAGATGATGACCGCCGGCGGCATCCTGCCCTGCATCGTGGGCACGGCCATCCTGGCCCTGGGCTCCCTGCTGCTGGCCTTCCCCCTGGGGGTGGCCACGGCCGTCTACCTGCATGAATACGCGGGCAACACCCCCTTCGCCCGCATGGTGCGCCTGGGGGTCAACAACCTGGCCGGGGTGCCTTCCGTGGTCTTCGGCCTGTTCGGGCTTTCGTTCTTCGTGACCTTCTGCGGCATGGGCGTCAGCATCCTGTCCGGCATCCTGACCCTGGCGGTGCTTACCCTGCCCGTCATCATCAGCACCGCCGAGGAGAGCCTGCGCTCCGTGCCCGACACCTACCGCCAGGCCTCCCTGGCCCTGGGTGCCGGCAAGGCCCAGACCATCACCCGCGTGGTCCTGCCCTGCGCCATGCCGGGCATGCTCACCGGCGCCATCCTGGGCGTGGCCCGCGCCGCCGGTGAAACGGCCGCCATCATGTTCACCGCCGCCGTCTTCTATACGCCCAAGAACCCTGACTCCATCTTCAGCTCGGTCATGGCCCTGCCCTATCATATGTACGTGCTGGCCACCGCCGGCACGGACATCGAGAAGACCCGCCCGCTCCAGTACGGCACGGGCCTGGTCCTCATCCTGCTGGTGCTGGGCATGAACCTGCTGGCCATCATCCTGCGCGACCACCTGCAGCGCCGCCACCACGCCTAGACGGCATCCGCCACAGGCTGATTTTTTTTGGGGGACTTCCTGCTCCGGCAGAGAGGTCCCCTTTTCCGTTTCCTCCCTGCCACAGCACACGTCTTCCGCAGGCCGCGGAGCCGCGCAGGAGGACTTTCCCGGCACACCGCCTCACCAGATGCTCCGACGGCGGCAAGAAAGACCGAACTCTGCCAGCCTCCCCCGGTCCCTGCCGTGCGGCACCCTCTTGCACCCCGGCCTGAGCGATCCCCATCCGGGAAGATGTCCTCTTCCGCCTCCCCCGCTCTCTCCGGTCGCATCAAAAACGCAAACGGGCCGGAAGGGAGATCCCTTCCGGCCCGTCATCTTGCCATATGATGTTTGCCGTCCCCGACTACGGCAGCAGGGTCACGCTGCCTTCGTGCACGCTGATGCGATGCACCAGCACGCCCAGCACACCGGCGATGTCCAGTTCCGAGGTATCCACGATGACGGCATCGGCAGCGGGACGCAGGGGCGCCACGGCCCGGTTGCGGTCCAGGGAGTCACGCTGGCGGATCTGCTCGGTCAGCGTCACCAGATCGGCTTCCACCCCGCGGGCGGCCAGGTCGCGCAGACGGCGCAGGGCGCGCACTTCGGGCGAAGCATCCAGAAAGAATTTGAAGCGGGCGTCAGGAAAGACCACCGTGCCCATGTCACGGCCTTCCACCACCAGCGGCGTGGCTTCGCCCATGGCCCGCTGGGCCTCGCGCAGCACCTCGCGCACCACGGGCACCGTGGCGATGCGGGCGGCCAGCATGCCCACCTGCTCGGTGCGCACTTCGCCGCGGATGGGCACGCCGTTGCAGCACACCGTGGAGGCCCGTCCCTTGCCGGACAGGCTGAAGGTCCACTGGCGGCACTTCTCGCGCAATTCCTCTTCGGGCAGGGTCTCCGCACCGGGCCCCAGCTTGAGGGCCAGGCAACGGAACATGGCGCCGGTATCCAGATAAGCCACATGCAGGCTTTCGGCCAGCTGCTGGGCCAGCGTGGTCTTGCCCACACCGGCGGGGCCGTCCAGGGTCACCACAGGCAGGGTCGTCTTCATCCCCGCACCTCCTGCATCCACTGTTTCATGGCCTCAAGGAAGGCCGTGTTCTCTTCGTCGCTGCCCACGCTCACGCGCAGGTGATCGGGCAGGCTGTAGCTCTTGAGCGGCCGGATGATGATGCCGCGCTGCAGCAGGGCCTCAAAGCAGGCCGCCGCCGTACCGCAGCCTTCGGGCAGCTGCATCATGATGAAGTTGGCGGCGCTGGGCCACACTGTGCATCCCAGGGCGCGCAGGCCTTCGGTCAGGCGACGGCGACCGGCGCGCACGCATTCCAGCGTGGCGGCCCGGAAGGTGCTGTCCTGCAGCACGGCGATACCGGCTTCTTCGGCCAGGATGTTGACCGAGAACGGCAGGGGGG
>OGJY01000441.1_pt1 | contig 58891 bp, 34 predicted proteins | sample 1572231 | NCBI WGS metagenome assembly OGJY01 (sample SAMEA2582121, study PRJEB24529) | metagenome | biome: Human gut stool | place: China | collected 2011
CCGCTGATGGAACCGGCCCGTGCCGAACTGGCTGCTGCCATCGAAGCTACTCCGATCCACAAGCCTGCTTGTCCGGTTTACCAGAATGTAAGTACAAAAGGCGAAACTGATCCCGATACAATCAAGGCTAACCTGATCGCCCAGCTGACTGCTCCGGTTCGCTGGACTCAGAGCGTTCAGAACATGATTGCCGACGGTGCCGATCATTTCATCGAATTAGGCCCGGGTGCTGTACTTCAGGGACTGGTTAAGAAGATCAATAAGGAAATGACAACGGAAGGTATGCAATAAGCTACAATTCAACTTATATATAAAAAGGTTGGCAGAAATGATCTGCCAACCTTTTTTATTCATTTATCTGCTTTATGATTTCATCCAGCTGCTGCCCCAACCGCTCTATCTCCTGGTCGTACACATCCGTTTCCTCTTCTACGATCTTTGCTGTCACCTTATACATATCAAGACGAACCCGGCAATAGTCCAGCAATAAGTTGGAGTACTTTACATATTCGGAAGGGATATCTTCTATCGCAACCACTGCTTTCAATAAATCCATATTTTCCTGTAACTTAGGTATGCTGACCGTCTCAATATACTCTATTACTTGCTTCTTCGGCTTATCATCCAGTATATCATAGACATGGAGACCTAAAGCATCGTTCCGGTCGAACTGTTCCATCTTTGCATTATATTGATCCATATCCCAGTCTTTTTCACCGAGCCAAAGGCCACCTATCAGTACGGCAACAGAGATCAAACAGCAAACAGCCCCTATCCCGGTAGCGCGCCAGTTTGAATAGAAAGCTCCGTTCCCCGCTTTATGAGCCTTCAGTTCCTTTCCCTGCAACTTCTCTACGATATAATAAATGATAGCGGTATAGATAGTCGGGAACAAGGCATTCGGAACTTTATCCAAATCGGACTCCGGTATCACGAAAATACATCCGAAAAGGAGAAATGTAGTAATAATACCGATTACCAGTGCGTTAAACCCCTGCCGCTCATGCCCCAGGGTTATACAGTTCTTCCGTATCAGAATACCGGCGGCAAAAGGGCCACCGAAAAAGGTCGCTACAGCTATCGCATTCTGCGAATAGAGTTTTTTGTTTTCTTCCATATAAGACTATCGTTTAAAGTAGAGTTCCAATAATAACACTTGCTGTTACCGTTATTGAATATCATTAACTGAATGTAGCCAAAGATATAAAACTATTTACGAAATGCCGGCCTATTCGGTATAATACTTTTTCCCGTTTCATTTTTTATTCCCACATTTGTACTTCAAACAAGTCGTTTTATCCAGTAACTAAATACATTATATTATGATAGAAGCACCGGAAGCCCTGTATATCTCGGAACAAATGAATCAGACGATCAAAGAGAAAAAGATCACTTTCGTCAGTGCGGGATATACTCCGCACAAGTTTACCTGGTATTATGGTGATCCGGCCGGCTACCCGGATAAGCTCCTGAATAAGACTATCGGAGAAGCACATGCCTACGGGGGATTGATAGAGATCGATATAGAAGACGTAAGGCTTCTTTTCGGAGACGGGATGAATATCCGCTATTACGCTCCAGGGGAAAAGATACCGGAGAAGCATCAGCTGCTTATCGCCTTTGAAGATGAAAGCTGCATCATGGGATCGGTGCGTATGTACGGAGCAGTCATGTGTTTTCCGGAGAACGACTTCGAATGCAACTTCAGTTCCTACCGGGAAGGAGCCCGCACGAAACCGCAGGTTCTGTCCGAAGCGTTCGATAAGGCTTATTTTTTCAGCCTTATCAACAGTGAAGAGAAGCAGAAGAAAACGGCCAAAGCGTTCCTCGCCACCGAGCAAACAATCCCGGGATTAGGGAACGGAGTCTTGCAAGACATCCTGTTCCATGCCCGCATTCATCCCAAGACACGTATCAACGCCTTGACAGAGAAACAAAAAGAGACGTTGTTTGATTGCGTAAAGAGTACCTTGCAGGAAATATACCGGGCCGGTGGCCGTAACACCGAGACAGACCTGCTCGGGAATAAAGGCCGCTACACCCCTGTCCTATCAAAAGACACAAGCGGCAAACCTTGCCCGGTCTGCGGAGAAGAGATCCGGAAGGAAAACTATATGGGAGGCAGTATATATTACTGTTTTGAATGTCAGAAACAGATTTAGCCGTAAGGCTCCATCATCAATTTATATGTTTGCACTATGAAATGGAAATATTCTTTTATTGTATTATTATCAGCCCTGGTTGCCTGCAATGGTACGGAAACCAAAGAAAGCGAAGGCTCTAACCAGACATTGGAAACAATCTTCAACCGGAAAAGTGTACGTAAATACACGGAACGTCCGGTAGAGAAAGAGAAACTGGAAACGCTGGTTCGCGCCGGCATGGCTGCACCCTCCTCCAGAGACCGCCGTCCCTGGGAGTTCGTTATTGTCACGGATCGGGATTTGCTGGATAAAATGGGAGATGGATTGCCACTGGCACGCATGCTGAAAGAAACCAAGCAAACTATTATCGTTTGCGGAGATACCGTTAAGTCGGAGAACGCCTGGCAACTGGACTGCTCCGCCGCAGCACAAAACATATTGCTGGCCGCCGAGTCGATGGGACTGGGTGCCGTATGGACGGCTGCTTATCCATACCCCGAACGAATGAAGATAATCCGGGATGCTTTACAACTGCCGGAGCATATCCTTCCGCTCACGGTGATCCCGCTCGGCTATCCTACGGGCAGCGAGAAGCCGAAAGATAAGTACAACAAGAAACAGATACATTATAACGGCTGGTAAAAACAGAACAGGTGTTGCAAGAACGAGTCTTACAACACCTGCTTTTTATTCATCCTTTAGTTCCGGGAGAAATCAGAATCCCGCATGTTCCTCCTTGTTGACCGACTGGTCTGAGTCGCGTTTCTTCTCACCGCTATACATCCACTCTATCTCGTCTTCGTAAGTCTTACCGTCTTTCACAACAACAGTCTTTACGATATTCTTTCCATTCTCCAGAGTTACATTATCTATTATATAATGCACGGGAGTATATCCTTCGCGGATACCGGACAATTCCTTACCGTTCAGATACACCTTCGGCGTTCCGATATTTGAATAGACAGTTACGGATGTCTCTTTCTTCTCACGATCCCAGTTACGGCGTTGCGTCAGGAAAAGAACCGGATCTTTGCTCCAGTTGGCTTTATACCAGAAGTAAGAATCCTTCTTCACCTTACGGTCGAAAGTAACCAGCCCTTTCATATTACGGGCCGGGACACCGCCGCGAACCCACATCGGAGCACAGAAGTCGAACGTATTCCAAAGATAAGAAGCGATGATATACGGATGGGCAGCGATCTCGCTCCACTGATATTCGTGCGTCTTGGTGGCAAATGTCTCCGGATAAAATTCTTTTGTCCAGTTCAGGGCATCTCCCAGATATTCGGTCTGATGGTTCAGGTTGGCATCAGCACCGTATTCGGTCAGCATCAGCTTCTGGTGAGGATATTCTTTCTCCAGATTCTCCACCCAGGGTTTAATATCCTGTATCTTCTTTTCGTACCAGCCAAAGTAACGGTTCATTCCCTGGATATCGGCAACCAGATTCACCGGATGCTCCATATGCCCGTAGCCATTGACCGAAACGGTATAGCGATCCGGATCTTCCGTCTTGGCCAGGTCGTGCAAAGACTGTGTCAGTTCTTTGGTATACTGGTGCGGCTGATATACTTCGTTATGCAATCCCCATACATAGATAGAAGGATGATTAAAACTCTGACGGATCATTTCGCGCAACTGGTTACGGCAATTCTCCGCCTCCTCCCCGCTGACACGGTTGACAAAGGGTATTTCCGCCCAGATGATCAATCCCAGGCTATCGCAACGGGAGTACAGATAGTCAGACTGCTGATAATGGGCAAAGCGGACAGTCGTTGCACCGACATCCATAATGGTCGCCAAATCGAAATCATGGTTCTCATTCTTCAAGGCGCTGCCCAGCCCCCACCAATCCTGATGGCGGGTAACACCATACATCGGGTACTTCTCCCCGTTCAGATAGAAGCCTTTCCCGGCAACGATCTCGTACTTGCGCAATCCCAGCGGCTGCACCATTTCGTCGATCACTTTCCCGTCTTTAATCAGGCGGCTGACCACTTTATACAGATAAGGATTCTCGCGTCCCTGCCATAAGGTAGGATTTTTGATCGTGAAAGAAGACTCATAAGCCTGCTCACCCTGCGCGCTCAGTTCGAAAGACCGGCTTTGCGTCGCGATCTGCTTCCCTTCCTGATTATAAATAGTATTCTGCAAAGTGACAGGGACAGGCTGCAACGTTCCGTTATCCAGCTTCACCTTCACGTTGACATCGGCCTGTTTCTTAGATACATTCTTCTGGGTCACATAAACACCCGGAGAGGCACAATCGGTTACAGATATATTATAAGGCTCGGTAACGATCAGCCATACCGGACGATAGATACCACCATATACACCAAACAAGTTATGATTGATAGGGATAACATCCGGACGCGATTTATTATCCGCCTTCACGATGATCTCGTTCTCCTCACCCGCTTTCAGCAACGGGCTGATCTCGCAGGCAAAAGCGGAGTAGCCACCTTTATGAGAGGTTGCCAGCATCCCGTTCACAAACACTTCTGCGCAGGAGCCGACTCCTTCGAAACGCAGGAAGACACGTTTACCCTTCAGTTCGGTCGGGAAGAAATATTGTTTCTTATAATAGGCTGCCCCTTCGTAAAAGTTGTCAGCCTGCACCTGCATATCTTTTGCATTCCAGGTATGAGGGATTTCAACTTCCGACCAACCGCTGTCCCACTTACGGGCATTAACGGCCAATTCTTTTTCCGCCGGGGCCTTTTTAAATGACCAACCGGAGTTGAAGGACTCTACGCTCCGGCCTTCCGCCCGCATGGTAACCAGACTCAGGCAGGCTAATAATAAGGTTAAACTCAATACTCGTTTATTCATGATTTATTTATTGAATGAGCTGCAAATATACCTCTCCACTCCCATAACAACTAATAAAATTATCTCATTACCGATTAAGATTGTCTCTTTTTACAGATAAATACTTCCTGATCGACTCCCCGCTTATATTGTTGAATCAATCGCACCAAAAGGGCAACTTCCGGCAAGGCCATGCATTCAGCCGATAAAGAAAAAGATTGTCTATCATATCTCTCCCTATTTCCTTTACTGATCCACTCTTCGATCCCGTCGGGAACGAAAAAGTGTGCCCTACCTTTCAGATACGGCAAATACTCACTGCTGAATATCCGTAAACCCGCCGGATCGAAATCGCCGAAATGAAGATAAGGATTCGGCACAGAAGCCAACCAACGAATCAAATCTTTACTTTGCGTCTGAGGATAACGGCAGACAAACAGAGGCATTATATTTTCAAACAAATATGCTTGCTGACGGATATACCGGAAATTCTCCGGATTTTCGATACCGACAATTGTAATTTCCGGAGCAGGGACGAACGTCTCAAAGTCTGATATAAACAGGTAACTTCCCTCGACAGGTTCCACCACTAACGGTTTATCGTTAAGTATTGCCGCCAAAGGTTGATAACTGTTCACACAAAACCCTTTAAAACTCCTGACCGGTCGTATCTTGGTATCTCCCCCCTGTTGCGCCAGATCGGCACGAAGCAGATCCTCCTTTTCCAGCATTTCTATATAATACAATAAGTGTTCTATATTGAAACGGTTGAAAAGGAAATCATCCAGTATTGCCGGATTATTGATATAATAGGTAGCACGGCTCCCCGACGGTCTGATTTGCATAATATCTTCCTCCAACAATAATGCCGACAAAGCATTACGAAACTGGCTGGAAGGAATCGTTTCCCCTTGTTTCAGTTTATACAATTTCCGGGCATCTGCCAAAGACAACTTCATGACTCGGCCTCCTTTCTGATCAGACGTTTTACAATCGTTACGTTCCTACTATCCTTATTTAATATATAGGTATAGCGATAATCGGTAGCCCGGAAAGATGTGGGCGAACAATTTACCAACAAGATATTACGGCTATTGGCAAAGTTCAGGATACCCTGGATATTATTCGGATGCAACTTACCGATCTCATCCATCATACAATGCAGACGGAAATCACTGAAACGGCGGGAAGCCTTTTCCTTAAAAACGTTAAGCAGCATGATATTAATCATAGCCTTCACCAGCACATCCGTTCCGTCGGAACCCACATTAGCCAGTTTCTCTACCCAACCGCTGTCGTTATCATTCTCCACTATACGGAATTGGAGGTCGAATGTATCAGACAACGTCAGTTCCTTGTCATTCGTCATGGCCAGCTCCTTTACCAGGGCTTGCAGATAGCCTACGGCTTTCCGGTTATTCTCCTCCTGCTTTTCCGCTGTTCCCGAAAAGAGATCAAAGTTACCCAAAGAGAAAAGATGTTCATCATTAAAATCGCGGATCGTTTGCATCAACTGCATTACTTTATTTTCGCTCGGCATAGCCCGAAGAGAGATACTTTTGATGACACCAGCAAAATTGCGCTCCACAAAATCATCGTTGATATCGCTTATTACCCGAAGGATCGCTCCTTCCCTGGACATCATGTCGGTAATTTCCTTTCCTATCTGGCGGATAATATCTGTATATGCTTTGTTCGAGCGTTTCTCGAACTCAGTGATCTTATCGTTGTCGATAAAATCGGCCAGGTCGGAAGCGAAATCGAAGAAGTCTTCCCGGGTAGTCAGGCGGGTACGGAAATGAAAGGTATTCTGCTCGGAGAAGTTGCCGGTAAAGCGATTGACAGCCTCCCGCAAATCTTTTTCCCGTTCGATGATGCGGTAATGGTTGCGGGTCAGTTCCTCCACCAACTGCCTGCATCGTTTGGATGTTTCTTTTTCTATACCGGAAAGCAGTTCAGCCGGACAATAATCCAGTTTACGGAACTCATCCGTTCTCAGGATATCATCCTTAAGTGCATCGAGAGACTGGAACAAGTCGCGCAAAACGGACTTTGATTCTTCCGCTTCACGAGTCAGTCGCTGTCGTTTCTGTTCGTATTTTTCACGTTCGATCTCCAGTTCTTTCTCTTTCAGCTGCTTGTCACTGCGGAACTCATCCATACGATCTATCAGTTCCCGTTTATCTTTATGATATTCGATCACAACCGTCCGGTTATTCTCTATGAAAAGCAATTCCGCATCCAGGCGAGCGATATGCTCCGTCACATCCGCTATCCGGGAAGAATCAGCTCCCTTACCGGCCAGTTCCTTCACATAATCCTGTTGCAAAGAAGACAATATCCCATCCATCTTTACCTTGGCGAAAGAGATTTCCCCGCGCAACGACATTACTGCCGTCTCCACCTTCTCCGTTTCTTCTTCAATCTTCTGCCTGAACTCTTTTTCCTTCGCTTTAATCCGTTTATCCAATACTGCGTTCAACTTCTTCCAATCCTCTTCTGCCGTCATCCGTTCATTCGTGACCCGGCGTACCTGATCTTCCAGCTCCTGCAACAATGCAGATTTCTCACTAGTTGCTTTTTGCTGCCAGGAAATCAAGGCAGCAGCCAATTGCTGTAATTTCAGCCGATGCTGTTCGTTCTGATAATCCAAACGGATTATTTCCTCCTTATCAGCTTTTATCAATGGCTGGTATTTCTTTTTCAAACGAGCGGCATCTTCTTCCTTGCGAACAACAAGAACAGCAGCCTGCTTTTTTAATTCCTGCAACTGTAAACGGAATTGTTGTTGCTCCTCTTCATAATCGCCGATAGTCTTCACCACTTTATCGATGCGCGACAAATCCAGCTGAACGCCATAAAAGGTTTCAGACAGTTTTTCCCTTAATTGCGGATCGAGGGCAGTATGAAACAGGACCTGTTTCTCATCGATCACCCTCCCGATCGTGTTTTCCCATCCCGGACATTCTTTGTTCAGCCATTCATAAAGAGAACCCTGGCGGCTTTTCAAAAGTGTACCGATCTCGCCGATCCGGTTGTCTGTTTCGTCTATCCGGCAGGATAATTCTTGTTGAAGGGAGGTTATTTCACGTTCCACCGCCTGCCATTCCAATTCCCATTCGCGGCTGGTACCTTTTATTCGGCGGTTGCAAGTTTCTTTCTGAAGATTATTATTTCCGATCTCCTTTTGCAAAGTGCCCTGCTCTTCTTTACAGCCTTTCATCTCCGCTTCGTAAAGCAACTGATGTTTAATCTCCACTTTCCGGATTGCCAAGCGTGACAACTCATCTTTCTTTTGATCGATCTTACTACGGGCACCGTTAACCTTTTCCTCTTCTTGTGCCCGTATTTCGCGAATCAGTTGTTCCTGCCGGAGCCGTAACTCTTCTTTCTTTTTATAAAGTTGTTGTTGCAGACTCACTATTTCCGTTTCTTTTGCATTCTTCAATGCAGTGAACTGTACTTTTTCCTGCTCCTCCAGCAAAGCATATTTCCGGCGGATATGAGTAAAACGGTCTGTCAGGATACGCAACTGTTCTTCCTGTCCGGCTTTTTCCCTGGCAACCGACTCACGGGCATTTACCCGTCGTTCTATTTCATCGATACCTTGTTGTTCGTAACGCTTTTTCAGTTCTCTGCCCTGTTGTAATTTTTCGTTCAACAGCTTTATGTCGGAAGTGACTTGTATCCTTTTCTCCTGATATTTATTATCGAGTTCTCTTAGCTGCCCCTCTGTCTTTTTCAGTTTAGCCTGTTGCTCCGTCAACAACCGTTCGCAAACAGGCTGTTCCTCACGGGTTGTTCGGTAAGCATAGTTCAACTCATGCGACAGTTCTCTTTTTTCCTGTTCATGATAAAGAAGGGCACGATGAATATCGACAGCCTTTTCCGCCTGCATCCTGACCGGGACGTAACCGTTCTTATCCTTTTCATGCCATTTGCTGATATCCTTATATTCTTCTTCGAAACCTTTCAGATGATTACCGTATTGCATCAAATCGATAGAAGCGTTTTCTTCGTTCAGCGACATGATGATCGTGTCTTTTATAAACGAGGCTTCCAGTTTGGAATTGAGAAACACGTTTTGTATCGTACGGGGAATGTTTTGATACTGACTGCTCTCCGTGACGGCAAACTTTCGGAACTCAGGCGGCAGCCCTCTATTATTGCCGAAAATAATATCCCGGTACTCTTCATACTTCTCGATCTTCCGACTATAATAAACCTTACGTCCCAAGGCCTCGCGGATCTGATCCCAGCTATCGAACGCCCGTCCTTCGGGAGAAATGAAATAGTCTTTGCTATAAGGGATATCCAGAAAACGAAAGCAGGCTCTTCCCTGCGAACGGAAAGTCATCACCAAATAGCATCCTTCATCCCGCCTGACTTCATAGATTACGTATGAATTGGCATAAGGGAAATAGTACTCGTCAAAACTTTTCTTCTCCTTCGAAATGCCCAGTTTCATCTTGTCTGCATTATAGAAAAACAAAAGGGCACGTAGCACGGTGCTCTTCCCCACACCTTGCGTTCCGATGAAATGTACATTTCCGTCTACCGGGATATCGGCGTAATTTACCCGGGCGCTGTTGATGAAAACAATTCTATTCAGGTATCTCATTTTGTGTCTCCTCCGGTATATTGATACATGCTACTAATTCTTCCAGGTAATTGAAGGCGGCAACGACCTTATAAGTCGAAGTGATTTCGTTCTCCATTTCGATAAAGCCGTCGCGTTTCAGGTCGTTCAATATCTTGTCGAGTATCTCGTCCTGCTTCTCTTTTCCCGTATATTTCTTCAATCCGCCGAGTTTTTCTTTCAATTCGGCATCGAGCTTGAGCCTCACCAGGATATCAGAAGGCTGGAAACGGAAGCCGGGAGCAAAAGCGGCATCATACGTCTTGACAAAGTCGAGCACATCGATCCAACGCATGGCAATTTCCAGCTTACGTTCCAGCTCGGCACGGGTTTCCCGACGAACAAAGTAGTAAAACTCATTGCCGCTCTCCAGGAAAAAGTTGATCGAAGCATAATGTTCGTAGAGCTCCGGCAGATTGCCATCGATCAGATTGTAAAGCTGACGGATATGCGGATCCGTACTGTCGGACGAAATAAAGCCGCCCTTACTTAATAACTCGAATATTTCTGCTGTCTGTTTAATCATGGGCTTGTTTATTTAGGGTAAACCAGAGTATATTCGACTCCATAGGCCGAAGCATAACGGTCGGTGATCGAACAATCGTCGTAATATTGGGAAATGACCTGACAATAAAAGGTAATGCGCTCATCAATATCCACCTCTTTGGGGAAGCGGTAAGACATCACAAAAGAGAACAAGTCGCTACCCGAAGCCAGAAAAGCGTTCTTCACTTCTTCCAGATTGATAAAAACCTCTTCAGCCGTCTGTGTAACGAGATAATCACCGGCTATATTTCCGGCAATCTTCTTTGCCTTTCCACCGTTCTTCCTGACACGGATAAATATTTTGCGGATGCTCTCCAAAGCATCGTCGCCACTCCTAAGAAAATCGGTCGAAAGCCGGAGCGGATAGGATGGCGAAGGCTCGAAGCAGACCGGATGCTTCCCGGCAAGTACCTCGCGTATATTCGTTTTGCTTTCCAGTTCAAACTGATCTTTCAGGTATTTCAACTGGCGCACTTTCACCAGTATTTTGTTCTGGTATTCTATCTGGTTCAGGTAATTAATAATCTGCTTCTGTATCTCGATCAGGTTGTGACTGCATTCGTGAAACTGAAGTCGCAGCACATCGGTCAGATGTCCCAGTTCCTCATCCGTAGCGATACAGAAGAAGGCTTCTTCCTCCCCGTTTATCAGATCCTCCGTTGTTTTGATAAGCGCTTCGATACCTTCCCGCTTTTCGTCGAGACGCACCAGTTTCTTCTTCTTGATCTTGTAGTTAGGTTCGCTTTTGAAAGTATTGTCCACATTCCGTTTCAGGTCTATCACATTACGGAGGGTAGTGAGGGCTATGTTACGCAATGTCCGCTTAATGTTACGCAAATAACTGTATCGCCGCGTTTCATTGCTTTCCTGCATAAAGTAAGAGATCGTATCTTTCAGATAAGTGATATGTTCATTGACGAACGATATGTTTATCTCTTCATTCACTTCCAGTATCTGCTCGAAGAATTGCAGATAGGAATCCTCCAGTTCTAGAAAGGAGCCGTTCTCACGCACAACCTCCGAATCGATCAGTTTACGGATACGTTCCTCCCTGTATTCCACCAACGCCAACGCATCTTCATAGCGAAACGATAGTATCTTACGCTTGGCAAACAACTCCTTCAGCAAGCGTTGCTCCCGGCTGAGGGTCTTTAACAGTTCTTCGATGGAACGGAATGCGGGCATAGAGTTTACGACTTATAAGTTATCATTGATTCACAAAAATAGAGAAATTATCAGGATAATAAAGGATATTCTCTCTTTTGTTATCAAGACTTACAGATTCCTTTCCTAACCGGAATAATCCTTTTCTTTATCTTTAGTTACATCATCCAGTCAGAGTCCGTATATTTTTCGTCAAGACAAAGACTATGTAGTCATGAAAAATAAAGCCCCAACAATGCTGACAACAAACGCCTCCCTGCTTGAAAAAGACGAACAAACAGGCGAACCCCACCTGAAAATACCGGTCAAGGATAAGGAAAGCGTAATGCAGATATTCAATCTCTTTGGGAAACTACTGGGCGGCAGATAGGAAATAATAAAAAAGATGCCCGTCTGAGATACAATCTGTCCCGATATAAAGTATCTTTGGTGCTGAAGAAAAGATTGTCCGACGGAAGTCGAACAGCTGTCTGACAAGGGTCGGCCAGCTGTCCCACCTCCGTCGGACAGCTGTTCCACAGAGGTGGGACAAACTTTTTGTGCCGATGTGAGTAAAAAAACATCGGTTATATCTGAAAATAAGTCCAGGGTGGCGAAGATTACAACCAGGATATCACACTAAAACAATATAACACATGTCAGTTACTTACAACCTATTTAAGAATCCGGGAAAGGGAGACAAGCTTCATGCCCGCCAGGTAAATCAATATACCGTACGCATCGATGCGCTTTGCGAAGAGATCTCCCAGATCAGTTCTTTCTCTTCTTCGGATGTAAAAGGAATGCTGGATGCACTGAAAAGCCGGATCGCTTTTCATCTGAAATACGGGGATATCGTCGAACTGGAAGGACTAGGCACATTCAATGCCTCTTTGAAATGCCCGCCCCTGACCACAGAAAAACAAATCACACCGCATCTGGTGAGATTCAATAAAGTAGTGTTTCGCTGCTCCAATGAGTTGAAGAAGGAGTTACGTTATATGAAAGTGGAACGGGCAGACGAACCGAGCCGCCTGAAAGGATACACGGAAGAGAAACGGAAAACCAATATATTGAATTACATACAGCAGAACAATACGATCTCCACCCTCGAGTGCCGCTCCATCAACGGTTGCTCGAAATACATCGCGTTGAAAGATCTCCGGACTTTACTAACCGAAGGGAAAATCGTTCGTTTGGGCTACCGTTCCAATGCGCAATACGGCCTGCAAGAGAAGGAGGAATGAGTATGAGATTCATTGGCAGGCTGGTTTTATTCCTCACACTATCCTTATTCTTCGTTTCTGTATCCGGCAGGAATGAAAAGCCTTTCTTTTTCTCGCATCTCGGAGTGGAAGACGGTCTTTCGCAAGTATCCGTTCTCAATATCTTCCAGGACTCGGAGGGATATATTTGGTTCGGAACGCGAAACGGGGCTAACCGGTATGACGGTTACGAGTTTAAGATCTATCAGAACGAGGTGAACAACCAAGCGTCGATCAGCGACAATTACATCCGTTCCATCAACGAAGATAGCCAAAAGAATATCTGGGTGGGGACGTCCAACGGCATGAACTGCATCGATTACAAGACCAAAAAGATCACCAGGTTCTATCCGCAGATCATCAACCCCGACATAAGTACGAACGCGGTAAGCCGCTTCTTCAAGCATTCGGACGGCCATTTATACGCATTCACGACACGAAGCGTGCTGAAATGTTCTCCGGATAAAACAGTGGAATACATGCCTTATCTCACCGAGGTGGAATCGCCCATCTACGCAATCGTGCAGGATGAGCAGGAAGACATCTACATCGGAACGGAAGAAAGCGGGCTTTATATATTCTCGTCCGACTGGAAACTGAAACATCATTTCCCGGCTGACAGTAGCAACAACCGGGAAACACTTCCGACTAGTACAATTACTGTATTATTGGCGTCTGCCAATAATACTTTCATCGGTACCGATGAAAACGGCGTATGTATTTATAATAAGGAAACCCAGTCATTCAAACGCCTCAACACCAGCAACTCCGGGTTAAACAACAACTCGGTGCGCACAATGCTACCCCTCAATAAAGACTCCATCCTGATCGGGACATTCAGAGGCCTGAACATCCTCAACACAACCAACATGCATATCTCTCCCATCGAGATGAATATGGACGAAGAGGGAAGCCTGAGCCATTATTCGATCCACAGTATGCTGATCGACCGGGATCAGACCTTATGGGTCGGCACTTACTCCGCCGGAGTCAATTACCACAGCCCTTTCTATAAGCCGGTGTCTTTCATCACTCCGGAAGCCTTCACCGGAATTATCGGCAAAGGCGGTGAAGATGAGAACGGGAAGATGTGGTTTGCCACCGAAGGGGGCGGTCTCCTGTTCTATGACCCGCTAAACGGCAAACAGCAACTATACCCGATCAAGCCGTTGCATGAAGGGAACTATGAGATCAATATCATCAAATCGATCCTGATTAAAGGGGACTCCATCTTTTGTTCCACTCATTTCGGCTCTGTCTACCTGTTCTCTATCAAAAGCAAACAGTTCAGGCTGTTGTATGATTTCAAGCATAATGACATCATGACCTTATACCTGGATAGCAGGCAACGCCTGTGGATACCGACTTTTACTCCGTATCAAACGGTTCTGGTAGATGGGAAGGAGTATATAAACATGTTCGACATCAACGGCGAGAAGCAGCAGTTGAAAGGTATCAATGCCATCAACGAGATAGAACCGAACGTCTTCCTGCTCGGCGGTTACAACGACAGTCTCTATCTATACGACATGAATAAGCAGGCGATGCAGAATATCAGCGTACGGCTTCGCAGTAAAGATAAGAACCAACGGCTGGGAACAATCGCCTATATCCTCAAAGATTACGAGGACGAACTTTGGATCGCTACCACAAAAGGCGGCTTGTTCCGGCTAGACAAAAACCTCGAGCTGGTGAAGAATTACCAGAAAGAAGACGGCTTATCCGCCAGTTATATCACATCCATTTCAATCGACCGGAAAGGGGATATATGGGTTGTCTCCGGAAACGAGTTGCATAAATTAAACCGCTTCTACGACAGGTTCGATCAAGTCAAACCGATCGACGCACCTACCCAGGAGTTCACGCTCTATGCCGGCGACTGTATCTCGTCGGACGGTACGCTCTATTTCCCGGGCAACCGGGGCATCCTGTCGATAAACCCGCAGAAGATGATAACGAACCCCAATTCCCCTCCTATTTATATTACTTCCTTAGTAGTAAACAACCCGGGGAACTCGTCCGACAAGAATGAACAGAATACAATATTATATCCTTCGGAATACGAAGATAAAATCACGTTGGATGCCGACCAAGGCAGCATAACGATACGTTACACCGCCATCAATTACGTGCATTCCGAGGAGAACTCCTACGCATACATGCTGGAAGGAGCCGACCAGAGCTGGCACCATATCGGAAACCGCCGGGAAGCCTACTACAGTAACCTCCGCCCCGGCAAATATATTTTCCGGGTAAAGGCCTCCAATAACGACGGAGTCTGGAACCCGCAGGAAGCGACCTTGCATATCACCGTCGACCCTCCGTTCTACCAGACCTGGTGGGCATACCTCACCTACCTGGTTATTATTTCGTTGATCACCATGCGCATCGTGCAGCAACAACACCGCAAACATGAACGGGAACGGGAAGAGAAATACAAACAGCTGGAGCAGGATAAAATGAATGAATTGCATGAAGAACGGATGCGCATGTTCACGAACTTCTCCCATGAGTTGCGGACACCGCTTACATTAATCATCAATCCATTAAACGATCTCCTCCAGCGTGTCACCTTCTCACCGGAAGTGAAAGAGGCCTTGCAGATGATCAAGAAGAATACCGGACGGATGTTACTGTTGGTCAACAACCTGATGGATATCCAAAGGTATGAGGCCGGGAAATCGATCCTGCAAAAAACACGGTTCAACTTCTCCTCATTCATTCGGGAAATGTACCACTCGTTCGAAAGCGTGGCCCATAACCGGGATATCCGGTTCACTTTGGAGAATGAACTGCCCGAGCTTTACTTCACGTGCTATGATGAGGCGGAGATAGAGAAAGTCTTTTTCAATCTGCTATCCAACGCCTTCAAATTCACGCCGGCGAATGGCAGTGTCACGATCCGTATCAAACGGATCTCCCAAGGTCAGTGCGAAATGTTGCCGATGTTCCCCGAACAGCAAGCCTCGACCCTGATCGAGTCGTCGTATCTGTTGATAGAGATCGTCGACACGGGCAAAGGGCTGAACAAAGAGGAAGCCGAAAAGATATTCGAACCCTTCTACCGGGCCGAGGAAGACATACACAAACAGGTGGCAGGTACGGGCATCGGCCTCAGCCTGACCCGCTCCATCGTCCTGCAACATCAGGGATGCATCTGGACGGATAGCTCCGAAGACAAAGGCACCGACTTCCTGATCCTTCTTCCGGACACTGAAAAGCAGGATATAAAGAAGGAAGAGGAAACCGTAGCCTCACATCCGTCCGAGATCAGCAAAAAGGTAGCCCTCCTGGTGGAAGAGACGGAAGCCCGCAACAAACAAACCGTCCTGCTTGTAGACGATAACCAGGAGGTACTGCAATACCTGGAACAGCAACTACAATCCGACTACATCGTCATGAAAGCCATCAACGGCAAAGATGCATTGGAACAGCTGGAAGGAACCTTCCCGAATATCGTGATCAGCGACGTGATGATGCCGGAAATGAACGGGCTCGAACTATGCAAACGGATCAAGGAAAGCCAGGATTTCTGCCATATACCGGTTATCTTACTAACAGCCAAGTCGATGGTGTCGCAGATTGAAGAGGGGCTGGAAGCCGGAGCGGACGATTACATCGTGAAACCGTTCCAGGTATCCCTGCTGAAAGCGCGCATCAGAAACCTGCTCTCGCTACGGGAGAAGATGAAAATCATTTACGGCGAATCACTGACCCTCCGTAACCTGGGCGTAGAGGAGCCGGAAGAAGATAACGACTTCCTGACGCAATATATAGATATCGTGAAGGCAAATATCTCGAACCAGGAGCTGGATGTCTCGGTCATCTACCAGGCGTTGGGCATGAGCCGTGCGAACTTCTACCGGAAAGTGAAAGCGGTTACTGGGCTCTCCCCCATCGAACTGATCAAGAATATCCGTCTGGAAGCAGGAGCCAAACTACTGAAAGAGTCGAATATGAACGTCTCTGAGATCGCTCAACACATCGGTTTCAGCAGCAGGTCTTACTTCGCGCGCAGCTTTAAAGCGGTTTACGGCATGTCGCCCACAGAGTATCAGGAGAAATGAGACGTTTGTACTCGCATTTGGGATGATCGTGTTTTTCCATGAGTCTGTTCTTTTATTCATTTGATTATGCTTATTAATCTAATATAAAAGAACAGATTTATGGATTTTAAATTAATGCCGCTTAAACACATTGCAGCAGCAATGATGCTTGGTTTCGTAACAATCTCTTTATGGGCCGCACCTGCACCGGCCGAAAAAACATCCGGCCTCGACCGGGCAGAAGTACTTTCCGTAGCCCGTAAGGTCGCAGACTGGCAGATCAAGGAGTTTCCCAGCAACCCATATGCAGTCAAGGAACCCAAAGGCTGGATAGCCGGAGCGCTTTACCTCGGAATGTACGACTGGGCCGAACTCAGCGGAGAGGAAGAGTACTTCAACTGGCTAAAGAAAGTTTTAAACCGCCAGTACTGGCAGGTAGCCGACCGTATGTACCATGCCGACGACGTATGTGTCTCGCAGACCTATATCGATATGTACAATAAATATAAGGAAGAGAAAATGTTGCTTCCCACCCTGGCACGTATCGACTGGGTGATCAACAACCCTTCCAAAGGCGGCCTGGATATAGACTACAGCAAACCGCTCTCCTACGAACGATGGTCATGGTGCGACGCACTCTTTATGGCCCCAGGAGTATACACCCGCCTGTACACACTCACCGGAAATAAAAAGTATATGATTTTCGCCGATGCCGAATTCAAAGCCACCTATAACCACTTATATGATAAAGAAGAACACCTGTTCTTCCGTGACAGCCGCTATTTCAACCAGAAGGAAGCGAACAGTAAGAAAATATTCTGGGGACGAGGCAACGGCTGGGTGATCGGCGGCCTGGCAGAAATACTGAAAACATTACCGGAGAACGACACCGAATACCGCCCTTTCTACCTGCAACTATTCTGCGAACTGAGCGAACGCCTGGCCGCTCTGCAAAACAAAGACGGCTTCTGGCATGCCAGCCTTTTAGACCCCGACAGCTATCCCTCTCCTGAAACCAGTGCCACCGGATTTATCGTCTACGGACTGGCCTACGGTGTCAACCAGGGTTATCTTCCGGCAGACAAATATCTCCTCGTAATCGAAAAAGGATGGAAGGCACTTGTCTCTGCCGTCGAACCGGACGGAAAGCTGGGTTGGGTACAACCAGTCGGAGCCGATCCTAAAAAAGTAACCCGGGATATGACGGAACTTTACGGCACCGGGGCACTCCTGATGGCAGCAGTGGAAATCTACAAGCTGTCGGAATAATTTTATAGAAATTACATGTTTTTTAGCGTATTGGGACGATAATACATCCTTTTGAGACGATTTTGTCCGCACACATAACGCGTATTTCATTCTTTTGACACAAAAAATCAAAATAGCCATCTGGTTAATTACTTAAATTGTTTAATGCGCAAATAAATTATGAAAAGCATGAGCAGACAACTGGACGGGAACCTGCCTCCCTGTAAAAAGGCAGCGGAACGAAAGAACAGGATTCTTTCTTTATTATTCTTCTTTATGGCGTTTATATCTGTACAGGTATATGCGCAAGACATCAAAATCTCCGGAACAGTCATTTCCGGATCCGACAATTACCCGATCATCGGAGCAAACATTCTGGTAAAAGGTACTACCATCGGAACCATTACAGATGTAGACGGTAATTTCTCATTCGAGGCTCCCAAAGGTTCTACATTAGTTGTATCTTACATTGGTTACCAATCACAGGAAATGCAGGTAAGCGGAAACGCACCGATTAAAATCGTTTTATCCGAAGACTCTGAAAAGCTGGACGAAGTAGTCGTTATCGGTTACGGTTCACAGAAAAAGTCGGACATGACAGGCGGTATCGTTGCCGTCGGTAATGAAAAACTTCAGATGGTTTCGACCAACAACCTGATGGATAAACTGGCCGGCCAGGTTCCGGGCTTGAACATCACGATGGAAAAAGCCAGCCCTTCGGAAGACCAGGTATTACGCGTTCGTGGTGAAAACTCACTGACGGCCGACAACTCTCCGCTGATCGTTCTGGACGGTATTCCTTACAGTGGTTCACTGGGTGACATCGATCCGGACAATATCGAAAACCTGTCTGTATTGAAGGATGCCTCTTCTGCTGCTATCTACGGTTCACGTGGAGCAAACGGTGTGATCCTGATCCAGACTAAAAAAGGGAAAAAGGGAACAGCAACAGTCAGCTATAAAGGACAGATCGGCCTCTCTCAGCCGGAACGCCGTGTAGACGTCATGAAAGGTCCGGAATACGTAAAGTTCCTTCAGGATCAATGGGCGTATATGAACTATAACGGTGTGATCAAAAACCCGGAAGATATTCTGAATGTAAGCGAAATCGAGAACTGGAAGAACGGTATCGAAACAGACTGGCAGGATCAGATCTTCAGAACTGCTTTGACCAACAGCCACCAGCTCAGTGTATCCGGCGGTACGGAAAAGACTACTTACATGGCTTCTATCTCTCGTTTGAATCAGGAAGGTGTAGTGAAAGACACCGGTATGAAACGTACAAACATCGCCTTGAATATTACACAGCAATTAGGTAACTGGTTGACGATCGGTATGGCAACACAAGCCGTTCAAAAAGAATACGGTGGCATACAGGCCGGTATCTCCGATGCTCTTTGTCAATCTCCTTACGGCCAGCCATACAACAGCGACGGTTCATTGAACTTCTATCCGATGGATCAGACTTTACACCCCAACCCCCTGGCTGACCTGGATGCTACAAGCGACAAAACAGCCCGTAACATCTTTGTTTCTACTTATGCAGATGCAAAGCTTCCGATAAAAGGATTGAGCTTCCGTACTAACTTCGGTTACAACTACCGTAACAAGTTTGAAGCGTCTTACTACGGACGTAACACCGTGACAGGTAAAGCGAAGAACGGTTCAGCCGCTATCAAGAACCAACACGACTGGGATTATACATGGGAAAATGTATTAAAGTATGAACTTCAGTTGGGCAAGCACAAATTCGATGCAACTGGTTTGTTCAGTATGCAGCAGACATCGCAGGAAATATCCGAACAAAAAGGTACTAGCTTCGTAAACGACGATTCTGAATATCACAACATGGCAGGTGCGGAAGAAAACAAAACCGTTACTTCCGAACTGACTGAAACAGCTATGTTATCTTATATGTTACGTTTGAACTACAATTATGCAAACAGATATTTGTTTACTGCAACAGGTCGTTCGGACGGTTACTCTGCATTCGGTACAAACAATAAATATGCATTCTTCCCGTCTCTTGCCGCTGCATGGAATATCTCTTCCGAAGAGTTCATGGAAAGCACAAACAGCTGGATGGATATGTTAAAGATCCGTTTGTCATGGGGTTCTAATGGTAACCAGGCTATCAAGGCTTACCAGACACTTGACCGCTTGAAACTGACAAACTACATCTGGGGAGATAAAGGAACAACCGTGAACGGCGTGATCTTGTCATACAACTCGATCGGTAACCCTAACCTGAAATGGGAAACTACCCGCACAGTCAATGCCGGTGTCGACTTCAGCTTCTTCAACAGCCGCCTGTCAGGTAGCGTCGATTTCTATGTGTCAAATACTTCTGACCTGTTGATGAGCCGTACGGTTCCTATCATGAACGGTTACAACTCTATCATGGACAACGTAGGTGAAACACGCAACACAGGTATCGAACTGGCCTTGAATTCTGTAAACATGGAAAACAAAGACTTCCGTTGGAGCACCAGCTATAACTTCTCCCTGAACCGTGATAAGATCATCGAACTTCGCGGAGACGGTAAAGACGATATCACAAACAAATGGTTTATCGGCGAACCGGTAAAAGTTTACTATGACTATAATGTAGTAGGAACCTGGCAGGAAAACGATAACTTCCTGAATGCAGACGGAAAAGAAATACAGAAGGGTGCAAAACCCGGACATGCCAAACTGGAAGATGTAGACGGTGACGGTACAATCACAGCCAAAGATAAAAAGATCATCGGTTCCAAATTACCGAGCTTCACCATGTCATTAGGCAATACATTCACATATAAGGATTTCACATTCTCATTCCTATTGAACGGAGTATTCGGTGCATGGAAGGAAATGATCGATTACAACTTCGACCGTTGGAGCTCTAAATACAACTACATCAGCGGTATGGACTACTGGACTCCTGAGAACCCGACAAACGCTATGACCTCTCCGGGTTATGTTCCTTACGACAAACATTCATTCTACAAAAAGATGAATTATGTACGTATCAAGAACATCACATTGGGCTACAACATTCCGAAGGCAATTCTCAACCCGGTTGGAATCTCTGCTCTGAACGTTAACCTGAGCGTTAACAACCTGTATACATTCAGCAATGTAAAGAATGCGTTGAACTTCGACGGAACAGACTACAATGCCAATATTGTTTCCTGTTACCCGACAGCACGTTCCTTTATGCTGGGCTTAAATCTTATTTTCTAATCTCATAAACAAATACAGAATATGAAAAATATATTAGCCGCTGCAGCCGCAGCATTTTTACTGATCACAACGACAGGCTGCTCCGATTTCCTGGATGAAGATCTGAAAAAGGAATTGGCTCCTGATAATACCTATACCAGCACATACGGCTTCCAGGTTGGTGTAAACGGATTGTATGCCTGGGCACGTTCCGAATTCAATACCTGGGGAAGTTCACCGACAACTCTGGGACAGGCTTGTCCTTACGAATCGTTCCAGGTAGCAACAGACATTGTATATACGGGTCATGGCGACGGCTCGCTGGTTCCTTTCGAAACACTGGCTATCACTCCTTCTCTGACATTCGTCGAAAACTATTGGAAATGGTCTTACGGACTGATCGCATCTGTCAATGAACTATTGACCTATGCCGATAAGAACGAAAACTGGGATGCGCCGACAGATAAAATCGGTTTCCAGGCCGAAGCACGTTTCTTCCGTGCCTATGCTTACCGCTACCTGGTTTATCTCTATGGAGATGTACCTTACGTAGATAAAATCGAAAGCGACTTCCGCATAGACTTCACTCGCACACCAAAAGCGGAAGTACTGAATCACATGATCGAAGACCTGACATTTGCTGCTGATAATCTACCGGAGAACCCGGATAATGTAAACGAGGTGGGTAAGTTAACTAAGTGGGCAGCAATCCAACTGTTATCTGAAGTATACTTAATGGCCGGACAATATGATAAGGCTGAAGCTGCTGCCAAGCAAGTAATCGATTGTGGTTATTTCCACCTGATGACAGAACGTTTCGGAGTAAACAAATCGGCTCCCGGTGACGTGTTCTCTGATATGTTCCTGGAATACAACCAGAACCGTACCTCTGGTAATATGGAAACAATCTGGGTAATGCAGTTGGAATATAACACTCCAGGTGGTGGCGATAGCAACGAAGACTGGACCAGACGTGCATGGGTTCCCAAATACTGGAATGAAACAGGTTTTGTATTATGCGACTCACTAGGCGGTCGTGGTCTGGCTCAAATCGTTCCGTTCAAATGGTGGATCGAAAGTGAAGACTTCTACGCTCCTACAGATATGCGTAACTCTAAATATAATATCAAGAGAGACTGGTATTACAACAATCCTGCAACACCGGAACTGTTTGGTAAAAAATGTGAGGTAACAGAAGACACATGGGCCAAATGCTCTGTTTTCCCAACTATCACCAAGTTCAACTATGGTAAAACAGACGACGATCCAGCTTATGCAGGTAACAATAAAGACCGTATGAAGTTCCGTCTGGCAGAAACTTATCTGTTATTGGCAGAAGCTCGTTTACAACAAGGTAATGCACAAGGCGCAGCCGAAGCAATCAACGTTGTACGTAAACGTGCTGGTGCACCGGAAATTACAGCATCACAGGCAACGATAGACTTCCTGCTGGATGAACGTATCCGCGAATTGGTTGGCGAAGAATTGCGTCGCTTTACATTGGTTCGTACAGGCAAGTTAGTAGAACGTACCAAAAAGTACAACTCTCGCAGCAGCAAAATAGACAACGATCATATTTTGTGGCCTATCCCGCAATCTATCATCGACTCTAACACAGGTGCTGATTTCCCGCAGAATCCGGGTTATTAATTATACTACATGGTAAGGGGCATCTACAGGCAACGTATTTGCCCCTTCTTTCTCTCCTTTCACATACCAAGAAAACATCATATCATGAGATACCTACTCCTAATAATAAGCTTATACATTTCCTCTACCCTCAGCTCATCCGCCCAGGACTGGCTGATCGACGGCTCTTCGTATAAATCGAAAATACAGACAACACACGAAGGGAAACGTCTCGAACTAACCAACGGCCTCCTGCGCCGTACCTTCCTGCTTCCCCCCAACGCAGCCACTATCGCCCTCGACAACCTGATGACCGGACAAAACGAACTGCGGGCAGTCCGTCCCGAAGCCTTACTCGTCATTAACGGAAAAGAATATCCTGTCGGAGGATTGACCGGGCAGCCCGTCAACAACTTCCTGACAGATGAATTTATCAACAACATGCAGGCCTGCGACTCCGCTTTTACCCTGGTTGACTACCAGGTCAGCGAAAGCAAGGAACGCTTCCCCTGGAAACCGAATAGCCGGTGGATATCCAACCTGTACCCCTGGCCTGCCCCCGGCAAACGGATCACCTTCAACTACCAGGCTCCTGCAACAGCCCCCCGGGAATGCAAAGACCTGAAAGTACGCGTTATCTACGAATTATACGACGGTGCCCCCATCCTGACCAAATGGATCGAGATCGATAACAAAGGGACGGAAACCGTCACGCTCGACTCTTTCAAATCAGAAATACTGGCGTTGGTAGAAACCGCCCCGAAAGTGCATTACGGTGAACCTCATGAAGTACGCATGATGGCACAGGAACCGGGCGCTTACACGAAAGACTTCCGCCGGCAACCCGTGCAGACAGATGCCCCCCGCGACTATATCGACCGCTTCACCCAGCTATTCGTCGTCACCGACTACGCGATGGGAGGCGATATGGAAGCGATGAAAGATAACCCGGCCGTCCGTTGGGTATTCGACCATCCGGAATATGAATTTACCGGCATACGTTATTACGGTCAATACAAACCGGCCCGTCTGGAAGTCACTCCGCTGCTAGGCCCCGGTCTCGACATCGAGGCAGGCGACAGCTTCGAATCGTGCACCGCCTTCGAAATGCTGCGCGACGCCACCGACCAGGAACGACGCGGCCTGGCAGAATGCAAGTTCTGGCGCATGATGGCTCCCTGGACACAGGAGAACCCGATCTTCATGCATGTTCGCGAATCAGATAATGAAGCCGTGAAGCAAGCCATCGACCAATGCGCCGCCGTCGGCTTCGAGATGGTGATCATGACATTTGGTAGCGGCTTCAAGATAGAGAACGACTCCGTCTCCTACCTGCAACGGATGAAAGAACTGAGCGATTACGCTGCCCGTAAAGGCATTGCCATCGGTGGTTACTCCCTGCTGGCAAGCCGTGGAGCCAAAGACATAGACGCCGCCATTAGTCATAGAACCGGGAAACCGGCCAACACACGTGAAGAAGGTAGCCGTTTCGGCGTATCTCCCTGTATCGCTTCCGACTGGGGAGATACCTACTTCCGTAAACTGCAAAACTTCTTCACCACAACAGGGATGAATGTTTTTGAAAACGACGGTTCATACCCCGGAGACCCTTGTGCCTCCACGTCACACAGCGGCCATAAAGGGTATCTCGACTCGCAATGGCAGCAATGGAAAAAGATCAACCGGTTTTATCGCTGGTGCCGTGCCAACGGAGTCTACCTGAATGTGCCCGACTGGTATTTCCTGAGCGGCTCCAATAAAACACCGATGGGATATGTCGAAACCAACTGGTCGCTGCCCCGCGCCTACCAGGAGATCATCGAACGCCAGAACATCTACGACGGAACCTGGCAGAAAACGCCTAGCATGGGCTTCATGTTCGTCCCCCTCACCCAGTATCACGGAGGAGGCGAAGCGGCCACGATCGAACCGTTGAACGAGCATTTGGATCATTACGAAACCCGCCTGCGCAACCTGTTCGGTGCCGGAGTGCAAGCCTGCTACCGCGGTCCCCGTCTGTACGATACCGACGCGACTAAAGAACTGGTCAACAAATGGGTTTCCTTCTATAAAAAGTACCGCCGGATACTCGACTCCGACATCATCCACCTTCGCCGTCCCGACGGCCGGGACTGGGACGGTATCATGCACGTCAACCCGGCTTTGAAGCAAAAAGGATTTATCTCCGTCTACAACCCGCTCGACACCCCGATCCGGAAAGAGATCAGAATACCTCTTTATTATACCGGGCTGACCGACAAAGTCACCGTCAAGGAGCAGGATCAGAACAGTAAGGTATACGTGTTGGAGCGCGACTACTCCGTCACCATCCCTATCGACATACCGGCCAAAGGATATAACTGGTACGTCATCGAATAAACAGATTTGTATAACCATATAATATAATGATCATGAATATAAATAAAACACCGGCCAAGGGGCTGATCCTGTGCCTGTCGTTCGGGGTTCTTCACCTGCTGAACGCAGACAACAGCAGTTTACAGGCTTCACAGCCCCATGCTCAAAAAAGCCAGAAGAAGATTTACCAGAAAGGTTGGATCGACTTCAATAAGAATGGAAAGAAAGACATCTACGAAGATCCTTCCCAACCCATCGACAAACGAATAGACGACCTGCTCCGGCAGATGACCGTGGAAGAAAAGACTTGCCAGCTCGGCACCATCTACGGATACGGCGCCGTCCTGAAAGACACCCTCCCTACCGCCGAATGGAAAAACCGTATCTGGAAAGACGGCATCGGAAATATCGACGAACACCTGAACGGGGAATGGAAACGCACCTCGCTCGACTTCCCCTACTCCCGTCACGCCGAAGCCATGAACAAGGTACAAGCCTTCTTTGTGGAAGAAACCCGCCTGGGAATCCCCGCCGACCTGACCAACGAAGGCATTCGCGGACTGAAACACGAAAAATCGACCTTCTTCCCCGCCCAGATCGGCCAGGGCTGTACCTGGGATAAAGACCTGATCCGGGAGATCGGACGTATCACCGGAGAAGAAGCCCGGGCACTGGGATACACCAACGTCTACTCCCCGATCCTCGACGTGGCACGCGATCCGCGCTGGGGTCGCACGGTAGAAAGCTATGGTGAAGACCCGTACCTGGTCGGCGAACTGGGACGCCAGCAGGTGCTCGGCATCCAGAGCAACCGTGTTGTCGCCACCCCGAAACACTTTGCCATCTACGGCGTTCCGGCCGGCGGACGCGATTGCGAGTCGCGAACCGACCCGCACGCCACCCCACAGGAAGTACACGAGTTGCACCTCGACCCCTTCCGCATCGCCTTCCAGGAAGCAGGCGCACTCGGAACCATGTGTGCACACAACGACTACAACGGTACGCCCGTCAGCGCCAGCCATTACCTGATGACGGAACTGATGCGCAACCAGTGGGGCTTCAAAGGATATATCGTTTCCGACAGCTGGTCGATCAGTAAGAACGTCGACTTTTACCATATCGTATCGACCCCTGAAGAAGCCGTCGCCAGCGAACTCAACGCCGGACTGAATATCCGCACCTTCTTCGAGGAGTCGGAAGTCTTTATCGAAACGCTGAGAAACGCCTTGAAGAAAGGGCTGGTAACGGAAAGCACCCTCGACCAGCGTGTCCGCGAAGTGCTTTACGTCAAATTCTGGCTGGGACTTTTCGACCAACCGTACGTAAAAGACACCAAGCTGGCCGACCGGGTAGTCAGCAGCGACAGGAACCGGGAAGTATCGCTCCGCGCCGCCCGCGAATCGATCGTCCTTCTGAAGAATGAAAACAATACGCTCCCGCTCTCGAAAGGGATTAAAAACATCGCCGTGATCGGCCCGCAGGCCGACGAGTACAAATCGCTCACCTCCCGTTACGGCTCGCACAACCCGAATGTAATCACCGGTCTGCAAGGCTTGAAGAACCTGCTAGGCGAAGATGTCAACCTGATGTATGCCAAAGGCTGTAACGTCCGCGACAAGAACTTCCCCCAAAGCGACGTGATGTTCTTCGAGATGAGCGACAAGGAACAGGAAGAGATCGACAAAGCCGTCGAAATAGCCCGGAAAGCGGAAGTCGCCATCATCTACGTGGGCGACGACTTCCGTACGATCGGAGAGTCACGCAGCCGTGTCAACCTCGACCTGTCAGGCCGCCAGAAAGAACTGGTACGCGCCGTGCAAGCCACCGGAACACCGGTCGTACTGGTACTGTTCAACGGCCGTCCCGCCACTCTCAACTGGGAGAATGCGAACGTGCCTGCCATTGTCGAAGCTTGGTATCCGGGCGAATTCTCCGGACAGGCGGTAGCCGAAGTGCTGTTCGGTGATTATAATCCCGGCGGCAAGCTGTCAACCACCTTCCCGAAGTCGGTCGGCCAGATCCCCTGGGCTTTCCCGTTCAAACCCAATGCCAACGGTAAAGGCTTCGCCCGTGTAGACGGCGAACTTTATCCTTTCGGCTACGGACTGAGCTACACCACCTTCGAACTGAGCGACCTCCAACCGGCGCAAACCCGTATTGCCGACGGCGACACGCTGGCCGTTACCTGCCGGGTGAAAAACACCGGGGCTGTGAAAGGCGATGAAGTCGTACAGCTCTACCTGGTAGACGAAACTTCTTCCATCTCCCGTTACGAAAAGGAATTATGCGGTTTCGAGCGCGTCACCCTCGAACCTGGCGAAGAAAAGACCGTCACCTTCCAGGTCAACCGCCGTGCTTACGGCATGTATAACGATAAGAATGAGTTTGTGGTAGAGCCCGGCAAGTTCCTGTTGTATGCCGGCAATTCATCCAAATCAACCCCGTTAAACGCTGAATTTTATGTGGAATAAATTACTGATATCCCTCCTGCTGCTCCTTTGCAGCCAGGGGGGCTTCGGCCAGACTTGGCTGAACAAAACGGATAAAGATATCCTCCAATATATAGATGAACATAAGGAACGTATTCAGGACAGCCGGCAAACGCCCTCCCTCTTCACCATGACCTGTCAGGAAGAAGACGAGCTGGGCCGCCTGTTCGACGTCACCTACCGCTTCGACCTGAAAGAGAATGTATGCACCTCCTACGAACGACTGCTACCCGCCCACCGCTACTGGGCTTCCACCCTACTGGAACAGGCTTCGCAACAGGAAGCTGATGCCTCCGGCGATGAGATCGATGTGGACGGGGAAACACTGAATACGGTATATACGTTCGATGATCATGTAGTATATATTGCATTGAAAGACGATCGATTATCGCTTATCTACACGTCGAAAGAGAAATAAGAAGCGATGAAACTGTCGGCAGCTTTTTCCGGATTGCCCGGCAGCTTTTCTGAAAAAGGTAGGCAGCTTTCAGGGAATGGATAGGCAGCTACCCAAAATAGGTAGGCACCCATTTGAAATGGGTAGGCAACTAGCTTGCCTGGGATAAGAGGGTAACATAGTTAAGCAGGAGTTCCCGCACTATAGGGTTGACCTGGTCACACTATAGAGAAAGCCTCTCTCCCCTTTAGCAAAAGCTAGCGCTCCCTAAAGGGTATGCCAAACGACTAAGTAAAGTAAATTACTTTACTCCATCTTCACAAATCACTTTTCAGATGAAAAGTATTGTATATTAATATTTTACACTGAAGTTCCGTATACGCAGGAAATACACTTCCCGTACGAAACTTCAGTATATTTCGCTGATTATCAAAAGAGTCAGTCTGAAAAGTGATTTATGAAGACTGGGATTTTCAAATTGGAATATATTCATCATTGTTGGTTCAAATCCTTCACCTTTCTATTATAAGAGCCTGTTTAAATTTTGCTCGATTGTTATAGTCCACCACATGTCCAAATTAAGATGCATCAAAAACAGGTTCGTTTTGTTCGTTAAAACAAGTTATGAAACAATATTCAAGCAACCTAACCGATAAACAAAATTATAGAAAATACAATATAGAAGACGAAGAGTAAAGATAAAATTCTATCTTTACACTAAATTATAGTTAATTTATTTCATGTAGTCTTACGGGACCAGAACAATCTATCAATCATGAAAAGTATTATCCGAAATCTGTTTTGTCTATTATTACTTTATGTTTTACAACCGGTCAAAGGAGCTAACACTCCCCCCTGGTTCTTTTCACAGATCGGAGTGGAAGACGGTTTGTCTCAAGGCTCCATATCCTGTATCTATCAGGATACGGATGGATACTTATGGCTGGGAACACGGGGGGGACTACATAAATATGACGGGTATGAATTTACAGTTTATAGAAATAACCCGGCCGACTCCTGCTCACTTAAAGACAATAATGTTCTTGATATTGGTGAAGACAAAAACAAAAATATATGGGTTATAACGGATAACGGCCTTCATAAAATAGCCTATCAGACAGGAAAAATAAAACGATACCACGTCAATGAAACCCGTTTCATGCACTGTTGTATACGCAGCCATACCGGGGATTTTCTTGTAGCCGGTGAAAAATATATTTACCAATATGACGAACAAGGCGACTCACTTGTGTTTAAAGACTGGCTGGCAGGAACTCCTGTCAACTCAAATATAAAAGCATTGGCAGAAGACGAAGACGGAAACCTTTATGTGGCAAGCGCCCAAAGCGGACTCATCATTCTGAACAAACAAAAAGAAGTCGTATCTGTTTATAAACATGATCCGAATGATCCTTCTTCATTGATAAAAGGAGCCATCTGCGGTTTGTTTACAGACAGCAACAAACGGCTGTGGATACATTCCGAGACCTCCGGAGCTTGCTATCTTGATAAAGAAAACAAACAATTCATTCATATTAATTCTGACAATTCAGCGTTAAGCAGTAATGTTGTCCGTGCAATAGCAGAACCGACTCCCGGAACATTACTTTTCGGAACTTTTGCAGGACTAAACCAAGTAGATATGAAGACACTCGAAGTGACTCCATACAAATTCAATCCTGATGACCCCGGAGCTTTAAGCTATTACTCCGTACATAGCTTACTAACCGATAATACCGGTGCTTTATGGGTAGGGACCTGGAGGGGACTGAATTATTACAGCCCGGTAAAAAAACAATTTTACCAGATCGCTCCAAAAGAATTTACCGGACTACTGGGCATGGGACAGGAAGATAATGAAGGTAATATATGGTTTGCAACAGAAGGTGCCGGCCTGTTCCGCTATAATCCGACCGATCAGAGCCAACAACTTTATCCCGTAAAATCTCCTTATAAAAGCAATTACAATTCCAATATATTCAAATCTTTACTTATCAAAGGTGACAGTATTATCTGTGCAACCAATAAAGGAGCTGTTTATCTGTTTTCCCGCAAACGGAAAGATTATCGTTTACTATACGATTATCAATATGGCGATATTTATGCCTTACTTAGCGATAGCAAAGACAGGATATGGGTTCCGACCAACTCCAATACCGGGTTAGTTATGTTAGAAAGAGGAAAAGCTACCAATCAGTTTAATGTCGACGGAGAAAACAGACGGTTTCATTTCGTTACCACCATAAAGGAAATACAACCGGATATTTTTATAATGGGAACTCTGGGACAGGGTTTATTCCAATACAATATGAAGAAAGGTAAATTAAAAACAGTTTCATCTTCCCAACTCGATTTACCGGAAAACGGAAAACCCGGTACAGTTAGTTCGATCTTAACCGACTCTCTACAAAATATATGGGTTTCTTTCTTTGGAAACGGTATCTTCCGCTTTGACAAAGAAATGAACAAAATAAAACACTATACAGAAAAAGACGGATTAACGGATGGCTATATATACACAATGGTACAAGGCCCCAATTACACCTTATGGGCACTTTCCGGTGAAAATTTATATGCTTACAATTCGAAAGCAGATACCTTCTTTCCGGTAATTAATGACTCCCGGCAAACAATGGAATTTTCCATACATGCCGGAACAACAGACAAAAAAGGAAACCTATATTTTCCTGGTAACAAAGGTATTACATGCTTCAACCCTACTCGAATGAGTAAAAACACTTATACTCCGCCTGTTTATCTGACAACCTTACAGATAAATAATAATCCGGTAGAATTTGAGAGCACCCAACTACTCAAATTAAAAGCTGAAGAAACTAATATCGCTATTGGTTATACAGCTCCAGACTTCATTTCCCCTAAGCAAATTCAATATGCTTATATGATGGAAGGGGTAGAAAATGAGTGGAACTACGTAAGGGGCCGAAGGGTGGCTTATTATAGTAATTTGGCCCCGGGTACTTACAATTTCAAAGTTAAGGCTGCAAATAGCGACGGAATCTGGAATCCACAAGAAGCTTCTTTACGTATAACCGTCATGCCTCCTTTATATAAAACCTGGTGGGCTTATACATTGTATATCATCATTATATCTTCTATTATCGGGAAATTTATCTATCACCAGAAGGTACGTCACGAGCTCGAAAGCAATATCCGCTTCAAACAGCTGGAACAGGAAAAAATGAAGGAATTACATGAGGAACGTATGAGATTATTTGCCAACTTCTCACACGAACTACGCACTCCTTTAATATTAATTACGAATCCATTAGAAGATATGTTAAATCATAGCTCCTTTTCTTCTGAGGTAAAAAGTACCCTTCAGTTGATGCGCAAAAATGCGCAACGGCTATTGTTACTCGTTAATAATCTGATGGATGTGCAAAAGTATGATTCACAGAAAATGGTCTTGCAGAAGGAAAAATTCAACCTTTCATTGTTTATACTCGAATTGTATGATTCGTTTTCATCTATAGCCAGAAACAGGAATATCACCTTCGTTCTGAAAAATGAGTTACCGGAGGATTATCATGTATATTTTGATCGCAAAGAGACTGAAAAAGTGATGTTTAACTTACTTTCAAATGCATTTAAATTTACTCCCGAACAAGGATTTATTGAATTAAGGTTGTCGGTATTATCAAATGAAAATGACGTAGTTCGTGTGAGACTCTGTCAAAATAAACATCTCCCGGAAGATTATTATTTACACATCCAAGTATCTGATAATGGATCAGGTATCTCTCCTGAAGAGATTGAAAAAATCTTTCAGCCTTTCTACCGGAGTTCGTCGGATATACATCATCAGATAGCAGGCTCCGGAATCGGTTTAAGTCTGGCACGTTTTATAGTGGAACAACATAACGGAGTGATTTGGGCTGAAAACAGACAGGAAGCAGGAACCCGGATGCATGTTTTACTGCCTTTACTGGAAAAACCGGTCAGTCCCACTGTCAAACAGCAGGAAACATCAACTCTCATTAAAGTACAAGAACTGATTTCCTCCGAAGAGACTGATAAAAAAACGGTATCTACCGTCACTCAAACCTTACTCATTGTAGAGGACAATAAAGAGGTAGCCGACTACCTGGAAAAACAATTCAGAAGCGAGTTCAATATAATAAAGGCTGAAAATGGGAAAGAGGCTCTTATACAGATAGCCAAAACAAAACCCGACCTGATAGTGAGCGATGTCATGATGCCGGAAATGGATGGTTTGGAGTTTTGCCGCCAGATTAAACAAAATCAAAAATACGCTTATATTCCCGTTATCCTATTAACAGCCAAAACAATGCCATCACAAATAACGGAAGGATACAACGCCGGGGCTGATGAGTATATTATCAAACCTTTCGATGTCTCATTATTGCGTACCCGTATCCGGAACCTACTGACTTCCAGAAAACAGATACGTAAGAAATACGAAAACAAAATAGATCTCAACTCATTAGGTATCAAAACATCTTCATTGGATGAAGAATTCCTGAAACAGTATACCGCTATTATAAAAGCTAATTTTTCTAATCCGGAACTGGATGTAGATATGATCTGCAAGGAGATCGGAATGAGCCGTGCTAAGTTTTACAGGAAAGCCAAAGCGCTAACTGCACTTTCTCCAGCCGAAATGATAAAGAACTTACGACTGGAAGCTGCCGCGCAAATGTTACGCGATACAGATTTAAGTGTAAGTGAAATCTTAGAAAAAGTAGCATTCAGCAGTAGCGGATACTTTGCATCCTGCTTTAAGCAAGTCTACGGAATGCCCCCAAAAGAATATCGAAAAGCCAATTCGATAGGAAAACCTGAGCCCTGACACAAATCTAACCATCATTGATATGAAATTAACCATTCATGTAGGATAATACGAACAATTTTGTCCCGAGTTAATCAACAATAGTTAACCATTTATTAATATTATTCTATATGAAGAACAGTGTTTTAATCATGTTGATGGGATTTTTCCTTTTCGCTCATCAATTATTTGCCCAGGACGTAAGCGTATCTGGCAACGTCAAAGATGAAAAGGGAGAAGCTCTGATCGGGGTTTCTATTCAAGTGAAAGGGACCCCCACAGGTAACATTACCGATATAGACGGTAATTATGTACTATCCGGTGTGCCCGCAAACGGAGAATTGATATTCTCTTATATGGGTTATCAGTCTCAAACCATTCCGGTAAAAGGGAAATCTGTTATTAATGTGGTATTAAAAGAAGACTCACAGGCACTCGATGAAGTAGTGGTTGTAGGTTTCGGTACACAAAAAAAAGTAAATTTGACGGGAGCAGTAGCTTCAGTCGGATCAGAAGTTCTGGAAAACAAACCGGTTGCCAATGTAGGCCAGGCATTACAGGGGGTTGTTCCGAACTTGAATGTATCGGCTACCAATGCTTCCCCGAATGCTTCTCCCACATTTAATGTGCGCGGTGGAACCTCTATCGGTCTGAAAAAAGACAAGGCAGATGAATGGGAAGTAAAAAACGGTAGCCCGTTGATTATCGTAGATGGTATTCAGGTCGATACAGATTACCTGAACATGATGAATCCAAGCGATATCGAAAACATCTCCGTTCTGAAAGATGCTTCCGCTTCTGCTATTTACGGTGCACGTGCTACTTACGGTGTGATGTTGATTACTACAAAATCCGGTAAGAACGATACAAAAGCCACTGTGACTTATAACATGAATATCCAGTGGAACACCCCTTCCCGGACACCGGATATTCTGGATGCCTACACACACCAGTTAGCATCCAATATGCAAACACAGATGACAGGCGGTACTGTTACGCCATGGATGGAAACATTGCTGGCTGCAAAGAAAAAATACATGGAAAATCCGACACCGGAAAATGCATGGATCTATAATGAAGGCAGTACATCAAACATGACATGGGTGGCAAACATGAATCCGTACGAAGTAGGAGTAAAAGACTGGACACCGCTTCAGCGTCATAATCTCTCTATCAGCGGTGGTTCGGCAAAAACCCGCTACTATATATCCTTGGGATATCAGCGTCAGGAAGGTATGTATAAGATCAATACCGATATACAGAACCGGTATAACGTCAATATGAGTTTGAACTCGAAGATCACAGAGTGGTTTGATGTAGCTTCTAAAATTTCATATAATACCAGTAACTATAACGAACCATATATGAATCCTCAGAAAGGATCTGTATGGGCAGCAATGAAGAATGAGCCGGGACGTAACCTGAATATGCCGATCATGACAGGCCCGAACGACCCGATACCTAACACCTATACGGACAACATTCTGGGATGGCTGGCTTATGGGGCAACACAGCAAACCAAAAACACCAGCACCGTTTTCAATATCACCCCGACTATTACCATTCTTCCGGAATTAAATGTAAAGGCTGAATTGTCCTACCGTCCGACAGAATATTTCCAGAAACGATTTATTCCGGTTCGCGACTATGTAGTAGACTCCTGGCAAGGAACCGTCAACACACACACTTCTCCTTCAAGCGTAAGAGAAGAAACCAGACATTCCGATTTCTACACAATCAACGCTTACGCCAATTTCAATAAAGCTTTCGGCAAGCACAATGTTTCTGCCGTAGCCGGTTACAATCAGGAATGGTTTCAGTATCGCAGCACCTGGGGAAAAGCAGAAGATGTTATCACTAACGACTTGCCAACTTTAGGAATGACCAGTGGAGCACAATACACAGGTGATGGTTTCGAGCACTGGGCTATTCGCGGTGCCTTTGTTCGTGCCAACTATGACTATGCCGGACGCTATCTGTTTGAATTCAGCGGACGCTATGACGGAACTTCACGTTTCGCTAAAAACTCTCGTTTCCAGTTCTTCCCTTCTTTCTCTGCCGGATGGAGACTTTCGGAAGAAAAATTCATGGAGAACACCCGTAGCTGGTTAGATAACCTGAAAGTTCGCGGTTCATGGGGTTCGCTGGGTAATCAGGATGTTGCCAACTATGCTTATATTGCCAGCTATGGCGCAGCCGATTATATCTCATGGGTTATGAATGGCGAACAACTTAAAGGAATGAATCCGACTGGGCTTATCGCCAGCGACTTAACATGGGAGACTGCCAAAACACTAGACTTCGGAGTCGATGTGACTACTTTAAACGGCCGCCTGGACGCTTCTTTTGACTGGTATACCCGACGCACAACCGACATTTTAATGAACGGTACCAAACTGCCGGCAGTATTAGGTGCAACAGTGCCGAAACGTAACACCGGTGAATTAAAAACCAATGGTTGGGAGTTAAGTTTGAAATGGAAAGACCAGTTAAGTAATGGTATCCGCTACGATGTTAGTTTAGTATTGTCTGACTATCAATCTGAGGTTCTTAAGTTTTCCGGAAACCCCAATAAATTACTTTCAACACTCTATGACGGAATGAAGATGGGTGAAATCTGGGGATATGAAACTGTAGGGATCCTGCAAGAAGAAGATTTTACAATCGATGAAAATGGTAAATATGTACTGATCGGCCCAAGCCAGACAAAAGTACATTCTACTTTATATCCGGGAGATATTCGTTATGCCGACCTAAATGGTGACAATGAGATATCAAACGGAGATAATACAGTAGAAAATCCAGGTGACCGTAAGATCATCGGTAACTCTACTCCTCGTTTCCAATATGGTATTACAGGTAATATTTCATGGAAAAACATTGACTTAAACATCTTCTTCCAAGGTATCGGAAAGAGAGATGTCTGGATCAATGATAACGTATTCTGGGGTGGTTCGGGCACTGCTGGAAACTGGGAAATGTATAACAACTCCTGGACGCCGGAACGAACAAATGCCAAGTACCCGATGTATGCAGGACGTATTGCCAGCACACAGCAAAGCGGTTACATTTTCAACGCAGCCTACCTTCGTCTGAAAACACTGGCAATAGGTTATACGCTACCAAGAGAGTGGACCAGCAAAGCAAAACTATCTACCGTACGTTTCAGCTTATCAGGTTATAACCTGTTTGAGATCACTCAGATTCCTGATTTGTACGACCCGGATCAGATTTCATCAGCTTATCCGATGATGCGCTCCGTTGCATTCGGCTTGCAAGTCGGTTTCTAAACGATACAATTTCAAAACATAATAAAGAATCAATTATGAATTTCAAAAAATATATATTCGCGCTTGGCCTGGCCTCCATGTTACTGCCAAGCTGTAACGACGATTTCATGGAACGTTACCCACTGGATGAAATCACGGACGAGAGTTTCTGGAAAACAGAAACAGACATGAAGCTGATGTTGAACAGTCTTTATCCTCTTTACATCATCGGACACGGAAGCGGTTGGTCTGACAGTAAAACACCTGTTCTCAATATTGTCGGTAGCCCGTTAATGTATGGTGATGTTTATTCCGACAACTGTATAAAGACCGGCAACGAATTCAGAAGCATGGCCGGTGAGATGATCGTTCCTACAGGCGCCAGCAAGGACAATGGCTGGAACTGGGATAACTTACGTAAAGTAAACTTCTTCCTTGCCCGTTATGAACGAGCAGACCTCAGTCAGGAAAAAAAGAATGCCTACGGAGGGGAGGCCTATTTCTTCAAAGCCTGGGAATATTATCTGAAAGTTCTTTATTTCGGAGATGTGCCCTGGTTGACACACGACCTGACAGAAACGTCCGAAGAATTATACGGAGCACGTACACCACGTGCAGAAGTAATGGACTCAGTATTAATGTGCATCAATAAAGCGATAGAATGGTTACCGGAGAAGTCCAAACAGGAATCAGACCGTCTGAATAAAGAGCAGGCTAATTTCCTTAAAGCTCGTATCTGTCTGTTCGAAGGAACCTTCCGTAAATATCATACGGAACTCGGTCTGCAAAACACAGCAAATAAATATCTGGAAGAGGCGGTTAAGGCCTGTGAAGCTTTAATCGGCAAATATTCACTTCAAAAAGCAGGAGAAGAAACCTACTGGAAAATGTTTGCAGTAACCGACCTGTCCGGCAATCCGGAAGTGATCCTCGCACGAAACTATCTAGAAAATAAGGTTGGCCATGCTGCACAACGTTACTATCAGCAGAACAACTCTAATCGTCAATCGATGGGTGCTACACGAGGTTTGATCGACGAATATCTCTGTATCGACGGCCGTCCGATCTACATAGGAGGAAGCGAAGGTAACTACGAAAAAAATCCGAACTTCCTTGGTTACGGTAAATGGACCGAATTGGAAAACCGTGATCCACGTCTGACGCAAACAGTTTGTCGTCCGGGTGAACATGTAACGATCTATCAGGGAGGTGTTGTGGATAAAGAGAAAAACGGTATCACCTATCCGGGTTTAAACTATACAAGTAGTGGGTCAACCGTTACCGGTTATCGTGTAATCAAACATTGGATGGGCGATAAAGAGGAAGAAGACCGTACAACGAAAGGTATTCAGGCTGCTATCGAATTCCGTTATGCTGAATTATTGCTGATGTACGCTGAAGCGAAATATGAACTGAACGGAACATTGTCGCAATCCGATGTAGATCTGACGATCAATGCTTTGCGCGAACGAGCCGGATTCGACTTTAACAAATATCCTTCGTCACGTTTAGTAGTCGGCAATGAACCGGCCGATCCCCGTCTGGATAAGATCTACACGGATAAACTCGACTACACCGTATCGCCACTGTTACGTGAAATTCGTCGCGAACGTCGTATTGAGTTAGCCATCGAAAACCGTCGTTATGAGGATCTTATGCGTTGGAAAGCCGGTAAATTGCTTACGGTTCCCATGCGTGGTATGAACTTCTTGTCCGTACAAGACCTATATGACGGATCGCACACAGAAAAACCGGAAACTGCCGTAAAAGTAGAATTAGATAAAACAGTATTTGCCGACGAAGAAGGTTTCGTTATATGTTATCCAAAGAGCCCATATGCAAATACAATCAAAGGGACTTTACCTTGGGAAGATTACCGTTACTACTTCCCTATTCCGAAAGAAGAATTAGTTATGAATCCAAACCTGGAACAAAATAAAGGTTGGGAAGATAAGTAATCAAATACCTGCTTATTAAAATAGGGATCATCCTTCATACCGGGATGATCCCTTTACTTTTATACTGTATTCAACTATAATTAGAGATAATAATGATCGCTTTTGATACAATTTTAAATGTATCCAGATACATAAACGAATACATTTGTATTTACATACAATCATAGAATTACTTAAATCAGTATTATGGACATGAAATATAAAATTTATCTTATTTGTTTTCTATTTGCTTTTTCGATTTCCGGCAAAGCAATCACCGAAACAGACTCGTTGTGTCAATTCCAAATAAACAGACTGCAGGAACAGATAAACTGGGTAAACCCGGAGGCCATTCGTGCCTACCTCGACGATACTAAGTCATCGCTGGGTGACAAAACACCGGAGCTTTACCGGAAACTGGAAGAGCTGGAAACACTATTACCTCAAGTCCGCCGACATTTATCGAAAGACACGACCCGCCGGACTATCGACGAAGCACAAAAATTACTTGACCTCAAACGGGAGATCTTGCTGGCTAACCCGCTACTGGATATAGACAATATCCTGATAGCCCGTTACCGCCTGGGGGATAAGGCGCGTACAGCGATGGGGCCGGCACTCGGCACCTCCAATGCCAACTACAATTCCTTATTCTCCAGCCGGCGCAGCGGATATGATGCAGAGATCAGCCGGTTATCCAATCTGCGGGGATCTATCGAGAGCCGCACCATCTATAAACCGACAGCAGATGTCCCCCTCTCGGATATCCAGCTACATTGGGATGCCGACCGCCTGCTTTTCTCCTCCCTCGATGAAAACCGCCACTGGCAGATCTACGAAATAAACACCGACGGAACCGGCCTTCACCAGAAAGTTGTTGTCGACGAACCGGATCTGGAATTCTGCGATGCCAACTACCTGCCCGACGGCAAAGTAGTAGCCACCTGCAATATCGGCTATAACGGCGTACCTTGTGTACATGGCGATGATGTCGTAGCCAACCTCGTCTCCTACGATCCGGAAACCAAGAACATCCGCCGCCTGACATTCGACCAGGACGGAAACTGGGCTCCGATCGTTATCCCCAACGGTCGGCTGATGTACACCCGCTGGGAATATACCGACCTGACCCATTACTTCTCCCGTATCGTGATGCACATGAATCCGGACGGGACAGAGAATAAAGCCCTTTACGGTAGCGGTTCCTACTTCCCGAACAGTACGTTCGATATGAAACCGTTATCCAAACACAACAGCCGTTTTGTCGGCATTATCTCCGGCCATCACGGAACAGCCCGTTCCGGCCGGTTGATCATCTTCGATCCGGCCAAGAGCCGTAAAGAGGAAAAAGGGATGATACAGGAACTGCCGTTTAGCCGGCGTCCCATCGTTCCGATCATCAAAGACGAGCTGGTGGAAGGGGTATGGCCGCAATTCATGAAGCCTTATCCGCTGAATGAAAAATACTTCCTGGTTGCCTGCAAGCCGGGGCCGGATGCACTCTGGGGTATTTACCTGGTCGACGTATTCGACAACCTTACCCTGATCACCGAACAGGAGGGCGAAGGCCTCACCGCCCCTATCCCATTGAAGAAAACGGAAACGCCTCCTGTCATCCCGTCAAAGATCAAACCGGGAGAAAAGGAAGCGACCGTATTCATACAAGATATCTATGAAGGCGAAGGCACACAAGGTGTTCCCCGCGGAACGATCAAAGCCCTCCGTATCTTCGCTTACGAATATGCCTATATCCTCGCTCCTTCCGACCACGATGCCCAGGGCATTCAGAGCGGATGGGATATCAAGCGCATCCTCGGAACCGTTCCCGTAGAAGAAGACGGATCGGCCATATTCAAAGTACCGGCCAACACCCCTATCTCTATCCAACCATTGGATAAGAACGGCGCCGCTATCCAATGGATGCGAAGCTGGCTGACCGGCATGCCCGGCGAGATCGTATCCTGTACCGGTTGCCATGAGGATCAGAATACCATCGCCATGCCGAAACGTACCATAGCCTCCACCATCACGCCCCACAAGCTGGAAGTGCCCGAAGGTGGTATCCACCCGTTCACCTTCCGCCTGGAAGTACAGCCGGTACTCGACCGCAACTGCGTATCCTGCCATAACGGAACGATTGCGCAGCCGGATTTCCGGAAAGACCGGATGGTCACTTACAAACGGGGAGTCCTGACCAAACTGGAACGGCATTACGACCAAAGCTACCTGAATCTGCATCCTTACGTGTATCGTCAGGGACCGGAAGCGGATATTTATGTACTTCAGCCTTACGAATATTACGCAAATAACAGCGAGCTGATCCGCATCCTGCAAGCAGGCCACCACGGAGTGAAGGTTCCGGAAACAGACATGCAGACCTTATATACCTGGATTGACCTGAACGCTCCTTACTTCGGTGCTTTCACCCAACTGGATCTGAAAAAGGAAGCCCCTCAAAACCAGATAGAGCGCCGCATGAAATTATCCGAAAAATACAGTGGTGTACGTGTAGACTGGCAACAGGAGATCAAAGACTATGCAGCCTGGCTGAAGAATAAGGAAAACAATAAAACAGACGGAACAACAGGAGCCACCACTTCACCCAATAATATAAAAGGAAAGAAGAAAGCAAGAACAGTCAAAGTAAAAGGTTTCCCTTTCAACCGGGAAGAAGCGGTACAGAAGCAGACCGAAGCAAACAAAGATCGCCGGCAACTGACTATAGCCCCCGGCATCACCCTCGATATGGTCTGGATACCGGCCGGCACTTTTGCAATGGGCGACAACGGTGAACCTTCCGCTACCCCGGCTTTCAAAGCGCAGGTTAAGAAAGGTTTCTGGATGAGCACCACCGAGATCACCAACGAACAATACGGTGCCTTGTTCCCCGAACACGACAGCCGTTATATCGGTCAGACCTGGAAAGACCATACCACCCCCGGCTATGCCGCCAACTTGCCGAAACAACCGGTTATCCGTGTCAGCTGGGATGATGCGAACGCATTTTGTAAGAAGCTGGGAGAACTGAACCGATGCACCGTTAACCTTCCTACCGAAACACAGTGGGAATGGGCAGCCCGTGCCGGATCGGCAGACGACTTCTGGTTTGGTGACCGCCAGGTAGATTTCGGAGCGTACGAAAACCTGGCAGACAGTACCACTGTCGACCTGGCCGTTACCGGAGTTAACCCCAGGCCAATGCGGCCTAACGACCCGATGCGCAAGTTCTGGGACTTCCTGCCGAAAGAATCAGGGGTGAACGATCATCATTTAATATCGGCAGACGTAGCCTCCATGCAACCCAATCCATGGGGATTATATGATATGAACGGCAATGTGGCAGAATGGACCCGCTCCGGTTTCGTGCCCTATCCCCTGAAAGAAAAGGGGGATCAGACAGATAGCGAACAAAAGGTAGTACGCGGAGGTTCCTGGCGCGAACGTCCGAAGTATTCCACATCGGCCATCCGCAAAGCGTATTATCCGTGGCAACGTCCGTTCAATGTCGGCTTCCGCATCATTATGGAAGAATAATAAAAACAGAACAACAAATAGATAGTTAGAACAACAGAAAAAGCAACATTCTTAAATATAGAACACTCATTCTTTAAAATAGATATTGCCTGGTAAGGAGTAAAACAGTTAATTTGTCCTGGTTTTAAAAGGAATAAACTTATTATTAATTAAATGACTTTATTATGAGCAAAAAATTACTGTATCTACTTACACTGATCTGTTCTATCTGTCTATTTACAGCCTGTGGCGATGATGACGAAAAAAAGGAAGAAGAAATAGACAACAGCTGGGAACAGGTGGCAGGTACTTATGAAGGGGAAAAGCTGGCACTCTCATACGGTGAGACTCCTCTGACAGGGAAAAAAGTAACATTCTCCGCATCAAGCGGCACTAATGGGACTCTTGCACTGACAAACGTTATCCCGGGTGAAGATGCAACGACAATCTCTGATATCAAAGTGGTAAAAAGTGAATTCTCCGGAACAGCGACTACCACCAATGCAAACATAGAATATACCGGCTCTGTAAAAGACGAAGTAATGACGCTGAAATTAACGGTCGTTATGAATGACCCGAATGGTTGGGCTAAAACATATAACCTGGCAGATTATACAACAGGAACGGTAGAAGGAAAAGAAATAGTATTAACAGGTGGTTTATACTGTAACTGGGTATCAGAAGGAAATGGTGGAGCTGTAGCCCCAATGCTTAGAACTATCGGTAGCCTGCTTATGCCCCAAGTACTAAAAACAGTAACACTCGAAACCGATGGTAATATTACAGCCAGCTATCATAAAGGCCCTATCGTTTTCGATCAAAGCGTTATTATGGGATTAATGATGGGAACTCCCCCTCCAACAGCAGAAGAAGTAAAAGCTATGATACCTTCTGATGGTTGGTTAGATGCACCGAAAAACCTAGCTCACTGGTTCGTTAAGGATAACAAATTATATGTCAAGCTTAACATTACAGCTATAATTTCCCAAGTATTGGGTTCTGATGCAAGTGGTATGTCTGAAATTATTAACAGCATATTACAAGGAGATCCTGCTACCATCAAAGCCATGTTAAGTAATTTAGTTCCGGGTCTTGATCTTAGCACTATCAGCGATGATACATTTGAAATGTTATTAAACTGGACTAAAAACGGTATACCAATGAATGTCGTAACAGAAAACGGAAGAACTCATATGTATCTCGATAAAGAAGCATTGACACCTCTTATGGTTGATAAGACTTTGGCAGAAACACAAGGAATGAATGCAGATATTATCAAATTATGGAATCTACTGGTTGCCGCAAAAGTTATTCCGCAAGAAGCAAGTGCTGCATTTATGATTCTACTTAATTTCCCTCAGAATTGGCCGGTAACAACTGAGTTCGGTTTAGGTTTAGACTTCAAATAATCGAATATCTAAATCTACCCGATTATACTTTAGGAGGGTGTATCAGAAGTCTGCGTTCCTTATTTCAGACTTCTGACACACCTTCCTCTTTTTATACTTACACAACCTCCAGAAAACTTCTTCCATTCCCCGCACGGCTCACCCGTATCTGCACCGGAATACGTTCGGTCATTTCCTGTACATGCGAGATCACTCCGATCTTACGTCCTTGTGTGCGCAGGCTTTCCAAAGCATCCATAGCTATACGCAAGGTATCGGCATCCAACGAACCGAATCCCTCGTCGATGAAAAGACTCTCCACCTTCATCCGGTTGGAAGAAAGGGACGACAAACCTAGTGCCAACGCCAGCGATACAAGGAAAGACTCACCGCCCGACAGGCTATGCACCGTACGGATCTCGTCGCACATATCCCGGTCGATCACCTGCAAAGCCAGTGTTTCAGGTACCCGCTCCAACCGGTAACGGCGGCTCAGGTCACGCAACTGCACATTTGCATAGCTGAGTAATACGTCCAGCGTATATCCCTGGGCAATCCGGCGAAACTTAGCACCATCGGCCGAGCCCGCCAGCTCATTCAGCTTCGCCCAGCGTTCACTTTCCAGGCGGCAGGCATTCAGTTCCTCCTGCTGGCTGGCAATCTTCTGTTTATTCTCGGCCTGGGTACGCAGGCGGAAAGCATATTCGTTCTTCTCTTGGGTAATGCGGGGAAGAAGGAGTTCCAGCGGCTCATTGTTGTGAGCGGCATTCCAAGTCTCGTTCCAATCGGCCAATGCTTTTTGCCGGACGATGAGATCGTCGGAAGCCTTTTGCAGATCCTGCGCTATCTGTCCGGCAATGCCCCGCAACTGGTCGGCAATACCGGACTGTTCGGTCTGGACGGTCTGTAAACGCTTCATCTGTTCTTTCAGCTCCTCTTTCCGACGGGTATAGGCCGATTCCACCTGATCGGCCGGCTTGCCACCGAGTAGCCGGGCACGTTCCGACTGCAAAGCCAGCAGAGCCGTACGGTTCTGCTCATGAAGCAACGTCACCTCCTCCACCTGTTTGATAAGCGAAGGCAGGAAAGAAGCGTATGATTCGTATTCCGCCTTTTGAGCGCTCTGCTCCCGTTGCAGCTGCTGAAGTTTTTCCGTATTGTCGTGCCACTGACGGGCGAAGGTCGTCAACGTATCACGGAAAGAGTCCGGGTCTTGCTGCCAGCCTCTTTGCCAGTCGTCGTTACCGAAAAGACGGTTGGCGGCCGACAATGATTTGGAAAGGGTTTCCTGACTTTCGGCACGGATCGTCTCCTCCCTGGCGATCTGGGTTTCCGCCAGCTTCTGACGTCCCTGCAAATCGGTACGGGTATGATCGGCTTCGGTCAGTTCCTTATGTAGTTGCAGGAGTTGCTGCCGCAATTGGTTCAGTTGCTTTTCACTGCCGGCATAAGCTGTTTTACGGGCATTCAGTTGTTCGAGCTGCAAGGTCAGTGCTGCGATGACTTTCGGTACTTCAGTCACTGCCGGATGCGTAACCACCGGATGGTGCGTACTACCGCATACCGGACAGGGAGTACCTTCCTGCAACTTCTTCCGCAGTTCGAGCACATCACCGCTGGCCGCCTGCCGTGCCTGTTCGATCAACAGGTTTTCACGTTCCAGGCGGACAGACTCTATCTGTTTATCGAGCGCTGCAATATCCAGTGCCTTCAATTCCTTTTCCGAGCGGACAATTGCCTCCTCTGTCTTTTGAAGCTGTGCACGCTTCGTCTCCGCCGCCTGCCGGATAGTAGCCAGCCGGGTTACCAGGCGTTCGGCCGTTTGCATTGTCGTCGCAATCGTTTTACCAGCCTTTTCGATAGCCTGACGGGCAGCGGAAGCAGCATCGAGATGCAACAGCAAAGCCGTTAACTGCTCGGCGATGCTCTCCTTACTGCGATAACGTTCGCGCCATTCGCTTAACCGCGCGATCTCCGCCGTACTTTGTTGTTGGCGGGTTTGGGCGGCTTTCAACTTATCTTCCCCCTCCTTTTTCCGTGCCAATGCCTCCCGCAGACGCGTTTCGGTATCGGCCACGGAACGGGCGGCAGCGTCCAGACGGACATCCAGTCCGCGAGCCAGCTGTAACTCCTGTTGCAAAGCCTTGAACTCCGATTCGGAACGTTGCTCCTCTACCACTCCCTGTTCGTAATCCTTCCGGGCGGCATTCAACAGTTCGGTCGCCTTTTCCAGTTTAGCGACAGCGTCTTTCTGCTGGGTCTGCCGGGTAGCGATCTGCTGCCCGGTCGATTTAACGGCTTCCTGCAATGTCTGTTGTTCTACTTTCGCCTTTTCCAAAGCCAGCAGAGAAGTTTCGGACTCCTTCAGGCGGGCCTGCAACTCCTGTTCCGCTTCCTCCGTCAGCAGTTCGATTCCCTGGATACGGGCCTGTATCTTATCGTAGGCCTCTTTGGCTACGGCATTCTTTTCAAAGATCGTTCTCGAGATAGCAGAATAGAGCTCTGTCCCCGTCAGCTTCTCCAACAGGGAAGCTTTCTCTCCCTGTTCAGCTTTCAGAAAGGTGGAAAAATCATTCTGCGCCAGTAAGACCGAGCGTGTAAACTGCTCGAAGGTCAGGCCGATCAGTTCGACAACGCGGGCTTGCAGTTCGGAACGCGTTCCCTGCTCCTCTTCCTCTTTATCTATATTATATAATGTAACGCGGGGACTCTGTAAACGTCCGTTCTCCTTATCACGGGCACGTCCTACCGACCAACGCGAGCGGTAACCGTGGCCGTTCAACGCCAGGAAATCCACCTCGGCATACCCCGAAGCCGTCCCCCTGCGCAGCAAAAAGCGGGGGTCGCTCTGGGGAAGCACCTCCTCATTCACATCCCGCAGTTTCACATTGTTCTCTTTTGCCTGGTCTGTACGCGGCGTACGGGCAAATAAAGCCAGGCACATCGCATCCAGTATCGTTGATTTACCGGCACCGGTTGGGCCCGAGATAGCAAAGATCCCGGCAGACAATAACGGCTCGGACGTAAAATCAGCTTCAAACTCTCCTTCCAGCGACGCCAGGTTACGCCCCCGTATAGCTAATATCTTCATAAGGAAACCTCCCTCATTACTTCTTTAAACAATGATTCAATATCTTCCGGCAACTCGCCGCCATACTTATTGGTAAAGGCATGCTTCAGCATATCCAGCGGATCGATACGTTGCAGGTCGCCGTAGGTAAGCGGACGTACCGTATCGTCGTCCTCCCGTTTCGGATAAGACGGGACGATCGAAGTCAGGCGGACAGCCTTATCGGCCAGCACCTCCTCCACCCGGTGGCGAAAGCCCGGATCAGGCTCGGTCATCAGGACACGCACTTCCACGTAAGGCCAGCGGTTCGGGTCTTCGTTGCCTTCCGTCCCGGCAAGAGGCAGTTCCGCCAACTGTGCGATCACCTCCTCCGACGGTGCAGGTTGTTGCGGTATCCGGTGCAAGTCCGTCAGTAAAGGGACAGGCACCGGAGTGATCTCCGACAGGCACCCATTCTCCACCGTAACGGCTACAACCTGATGACGGTAATTTTTCTCCGAGAAAGACATCGGTAGCGGACTACCGGAATAACGCAGGTTCTCCCTCCCTCCGATGCGCTGCGCCTTATGGATATGCCCCAGTGCGGTGTAGGCCAGCCCCTCGTCGAATGTATCAGAAGAAACAGACTCGAGCCCGCCCATAATGATCCGTTCGCTGCGGTCGTCGTCCGACAGTTCGGCACCGGTGGCATGCAGGTGCCCCATCGCCAGCAAGGCTTCACCGGGCTTGCGCCTGGCATCGGCATAGTCGTACAACTGCCGGTACATACGGTTTATACCGGCGATATAAGTATCGTGCCCCTCTTCCGAAGCCGGATAATCCCCCTGGCGGAGATACGGGACTGCCAGGCACCAGGCCTCCCGTTCCCTTTCCTTATTATATAAAGGGATAAGAAGCGAGTCGAAATCGATCTCCCCTGTCTCCGTCCGCCGGATCAGGCCGACGATAGAGGTATTCAGTTCTTCCAGCAAAGGGATCGGGGATTCCAGCCGGGCGGCCGAGTCATGGTTGCCAGCAACGACAACGATCTGCAAATGCGGATTGCGCCGGTTCGCCTCCTTCAGGAAATGAAAGAAACGCCGTTGCGCCGAAGCGGACGGGTTGGCTACATCGAACACATCCCCCGCTATGAGCAGGACATCCGTCTGCTGTTCGGTCAGGGTATCGGTCAGCCAGGACAGGAAAGCATCGTGCTCCTCCTCCCGGTCGTAGCCGAAGAAGGTTTGACCGAGATGCCAGTCGGCGGTATGTATAACTTTTAATGACATAAATCAACGTTCTCTTTTGAGTAGCCAAAGATAACTAGAATAGAAATAACAGACATCAAAATTAAACTCCTATCTTTGCACCTTTATTAAACACACTTGTATGGATTGGTTACAGGAAGCTTTTTTAGAGCCGACAATGTTGCAGGCAGTAATAATCATCTCATTGGTTTCGGCCGTGGGACTATTCTTGGGAAGGCAGAAGATATTCGGTATATCGCTGGGTATCACCTTTGTCTTCTTTGCCGGTATTCTGGCCGGTCACTTCGGTATTGTCGTAAATAAAGATATGCTTTACTTCGCCCAGAGCTTCGGCTTGATCCTGTTCGTCTATTCGCTGGGGCTACAGGTAGGCCCCGGGTTCTTCTCATCCCTGAAGAAAGGGGGGGTGGCGATGAATATGATGGGGCTCGGGGTCATTCTGCTGGGATTGATTCTCACCCTTATATTACACTGGACGACGGGCGTCTCACTCCCTAATATGGTCGGGCTCCTGTGCGGTGCGGTGACTAATACCCCTGCCCTCGGTGCCGCCCAGCAAGCCCTCTTGCAGGTAGACCCTACCGGCACAAAGACCGTGACCGACATGGCGCTGGCCTGTGCCGTTGCCTATCCCCTGGGAGTGGTAGGGGTGATACTCGCCATTATCATCATGAAGAAGATCTTTGCCGACAAGAACGAGAACCATAGCAAAGAACAAAAAGACACCACGACCAACGTGGCCGAGTTCCATATCAGCAACCCTGCCATCTACAATAAGAGCATCAAAGACATCATGAAGCTGACGGAGAAACACTTCGTTATCTCCCGCGTATGGCACAACGGCAAGGTGAGCATCCCTACTTCGGATACATTGCTGAAACAGGACGACCACTTGCTCATTATCTCCATCAAATCGGATGTAGAAGCCATCAAGACGCTTTTCGGGGAACAGGAGAATGTGGATTGGAACAAGGAAGATATCGACTGGAACGCGATCGACTCGCAGCTCGTCTCCCGCCGCATCGTCGTGACCCGCAACCGGGTGAACGGCGTCAAGCTGGGCTCGTTGCGCCTGCGTAACCTCTACGGCATCAACATCACCCGCGTAAACCGTGCGGGTATCGACCTGATTGCCGACCCTAACCTGCGCCTGCAGATCGGCGACCGCCTGACCATCGTCGGCGAAAAGAATGCCGTGAACAATGTCGGAAAGATACTGGGCGACGAGATCAAGCGTCTCGACAACCCGAACCTGCTGGCCGTATTCATCGGTATCTCCCTGGGGGTATTGCTGGGTTCGCTGCCTATCATGCTGCCGGGTATGAGTACTCCCGTGAAACTGGGTATCGCCGGCGGCCCGATCATCGTCGGTATCCTGATGGGTGCTTTCGGCCCCCGTTTCCACCTGACCACCTATACCACCATGAGTGCCAACCTGATGTTGCGACAGCTGGGTATCGTCATTTACCTGGCGGGACTGGGTATCGACTCGGGCGCCCACTTCTTCGAAACGGTCTTTCGTGCCGAAGGTCTGCTATGGATCGGCCTGGGCTTCCTGCTGACTATCGTTCCGGTATTGATCGTCGGGTTCATAGCCGCCCGGTTCTTCAAGCTCGACTATGGGCACAACGTGGGAATGCTCTGCGGCAGTATGGCCAACCCGATGGCCCTCACCTACGCCAACACAACGGTAGAAGGCGACGAGCCCTCCGTTTCGTATGCCACTGTCTACCCGTTGTCCATGTTTATCCGGGTGATATCGACGCAGCTGATATTGATGTTGTTCATGTAAATTTCATATGATGAATAAAGAATCTATACTATTCACCCCGGCCACGATCGGCCCGCTAACACTCCGCAACCGGACGATCAGGGCGGCTGCTTTCGAGAGCATGTGCCCGGGTAACGCCCCGTCGGAAATGTTATATGACTATCACACTTCCGTAGCTGCCGGAGGGGTCGGCATGACGACCCTGGCTTATGCCGCCGTCACACAGAGCGGACTGTCTTTCGAACGTCAGTTGTGGCTGCGTCCGGATATCCTTCCGGGACTGAAAAAGATTACCGATGCCATCCACCGGGAAGGAGCTGCGGCCTCCATCCAGATCGGCCATTGCGGGAATATGTCGCATAAGAAGATATGCGGCTGCACCCCTATCTCGGCATCCACAGGCTTCAACCTCTACTCGCCTACTTTCGTCCGGGGGATGCACCAGTCGGAGATCGCCGCTATGGCCAAAGCCTTCGGGCAGGCCGTACACCTGGCACGTGAAGCGGGCATGGATGCCGTGGAAGTGCATGCCGGACACGGTTACCTGATCAGCCAGTTCCTCTCCCCTTACACCAACCACCGGAAAGATGAATACGGCGGAAGCCTCGAAAACCGGATGCGCTTCATGAGAATGTGTATGGAAGAGGTGATGAAAGCGGCCGGGTCGGATATGGCCGTCCTGGTCAAGATGAATATGCGCGACGGCTTCAAAGGCGGCATGGAGACAGACGAGACGCTGGAAGTAGCCCGCACCCTGCAAAACGAATGCGGCGTACATGCCCTGATACTCAGCGGCGGCTTCGTGAGCCGTGCCCCGATGTACGTGATGCGCGGCGCCATGCCGATCCGCACCATGACCCATTATATGCCTTTCGGCTGGCTACCCCTCGGAGTACGGATGGCCGGGCACCTGATGATACCGACCGAACCGTTCAAGGAAGCTTATTTCCTGGAAGATGCGCTGAAGTTCAGGGCAGCCCTGAAAATGCCGCTGGTCTATGTCGGCGGACTTGTCTCACGCGAAAAGATAGACGAGGTGCTGGGGCATGGCTTCGAGTTCGTCAGCATGGCACGCGCCTTGTTGAACGATCCGGCATTCGTCAACCGTATGAAGGAAGACGAGCAGGCCCGTTGCGACTGCGGACACAGCAATTATTGCATCGCCCGCATGTATTCGCTCGAAATGGCTTGCCACAAGCATATGCAGAACCTACCGAAAAGTATCATTAAAGAAATAGATAAACTGGAATATAAATAATGGAAAAGGGATTAGCCATTATAACCGGAGCAGACGGCGGCATGGGACAGGTGATCACGGAAGCGCTGGCCCGCGAAGGCTATCCGGTGATCATGGCCTGCAAGGAACCGGAGAAAGCCCGCCCTCTTTGCAACCGGATCAAAAAGGTTACAGGAAACGACCGGATCGAGATCCGGCAGATAAACCTCGCCTCGCTTGCTTCCGTCAAGGCGTTCGCAGACAGGCTGCTGACCGAAGGGCGTCCGGTAAGCCGGCTGATGAACAACGCCGGAGTGCTCACTACCCCGGTACGCCGAACGGAAGACGGGCTCGAAACCATTGTCAGCGTGAATTATGCAGGCCCTTACCTGCTCACCCGGCAACTCCTCCCCCTGATGCATGAGGGTACGCGTATCGTCAATACGGTGTCCTGCACTTATGCCATCGGCAAGATAGAGGCCGACTTTTTCAGTAAGGGGAAGAACGGGCGTTTCTCCCGGATAGCGGTCTACGGGAACACGAAGCTGGCATTGCTGCTTTTCACCCGCGAGCTGGCCGGACGGGTGAAAGACCGCGGTATCACCGTCAATGCGGCCGACCCCGGAATTGTCAGTACCAATATGATCACGATGCAGGCCTGGTTCGATCCGCTGACCGATATCCTGTTCCGCCCCTTCATCAAAAGTCCGGAACAGGGTGCCGCCACTGCCATTTACCTGGCCCTCTCGGCAGATGTAAGCGGTAAGACCGGGTGCTGTTATGCCAACTGCAAAGAGAAAAAACTGGCGGAACGTATCCGCCGGCACCCCCTGCAAGGCCGGCTTTGGGACGATACGGAGGCATTACTCCTCTCCCGTAATCTGCTGGATATAAAAAATATTCAGGAGACTGTTGGAACGTATTGATAAAAACTTTACCTTTGCACCGCTTTTAACCCCCGTACGTGTGATGGGAAATTAGGAAGCACTAATTTTGAGTAACACAATTAAATTAAGAAAATGAAAACATTCCAATTAGAAGGAAAAGGTAGAGAAGTAGCTGCTACTTCTGCCGATCAGAAAAGAGCTTTGAAAGCTTTACGTAAAAATCAGGAAATCCCTGCTGTATTATACGGTGGCGAAAAAGTAACTCACTTCGTTGTAACAGTAGACTCTGTACGTAAGCTGGTTTATTCTCCGGAAATCTTCGTTGTAGAACTGAACATCGACGGAACAAAGACAATGGCTATCGTTAAAGATATCCAGTTCCAGCCTGTAACTGACGCTATCATGCACATGGACTTCATGGAAGTTTCTGACAGCAAGCCTGTTGCAATGGAAGTTCCTGTTGTTCTGACTGGTCACGCTGAAGGTGTTAAAGCCGGTGGTAAGCTGACATTACGTATGAGAAAGCTGAAAGTGAAAGCTATTTATACTCAGATCCCTGAAAAACTGACTATCAACGTAGATCACCTGGGCTTAGGTAAATCTATGCAGGTTGGCTCTTTACACTTCGAAGGTCTGGAACTGATGAATGCAAAGAACGCTGTTGTTTGCGCCGTTCAGTTGACTCGTGCCGCTCGTGGTGCTCAGGCTAAGGCGAACTAATTAGTCAATTAAAGTTTCCGGTTATCCTTAAAGGATGATCCGGCTTTGATAAAGAAATAAAAGGGAAGGATATTCAGCTGAATGTTCTTCCCTTTATCATTATAACGATAAAGAATTATGAAATATCTGATAACCGGACTTGGTAATATCGGCCCTGAATATTGGGGAACGCGTCACAATATCGGTTTCCGTGTCGTAAATGCATTGGCCGAAGATGCCGATGTTCCTTTCAGGGAAGAACGCTATGGAGCGATCGCCCGGATGCGGGTGAAGAACTGCGACCTGATACTGCTCAAACCGAACACATTTATGAACTTGAGCGGTAATGCCGTACGCTATTGGTTGCAAAAGGAGAACATTCCCGTCGAGAACCTGCTGGTGGTAGTAGACGACCTGGCCCTCCCCTTCGGTACCTTACGCTTGAAGCCCAAAGGGAGTGATGCGGGTCATAACGGATTAAAGAATATACAGCAAATTCTCGGCACACAGGAATACTGCCGCCTGCGTTTCGGCATAGGAAGCGACTTCCCCCGCGGCGGACAGATCGACTATGTATTGGGTAAATTTCCTCCCGCAGAGCTGGAACTCATGCCCGAAAAGCTGAAACGTGCGGCAGAGATAGTCAAGAGTTTTTGCCTGGCGGGTGTACAGATCACCATGAACCAGTTCAATAACAAATAAGTAATAGTATGAACGAAGTACGAATAGATAAATGGATGTGGGCTGTCCGCATCTTTAAATCCCGGACTATTGCGGTAGAAGCCTGCAAGAAGAACCGGGTAATGATCGGAGGCGTGAATGTGAAGGCTTCGCGCATGATAAAGGTAGGTGATGTCATACAGGTGCGTAAACCGCCGATCACCTTCTCCTTTAAAGTGCTGGCCCTGACGGAACGCCGCATGGGAGCCAAGCTGGTTCCCGATTATATGGAGAATGTAACGACTCCGGATCAATACGAGATCCTGGAAATGAACCGTATCTCCGGCTTTGTGGACCGTGCCCGCGGTATGGGTCGCCCCACGAAGAAAGACCGCCGCGAACTGGAACAATTCACCGATCCCGGTGCAGCGGACGGATTCGATTTCGAGTTCGATTTCGGGCCGGAAGAAGGGGAAGAATAAATATATGACCCAAAGGGCGGGTTTGAAATCCGCCCTTACGAGGTCTGTCATCTTCTTATTTCTGTTCTTCTTCCGTCAGCAATCCCCCATCATCATCCCATGTTCGCCAGATACCGCTTTTCTTGCCGCGGGTGTAGAACATTTCGAAGCGGAGCACGCCTTTATCATTCCAGATACGCCAAGGGCCATCTTTCTGACCATCTTTATAACTGGCCAGGCCAACCAGCTGTCCGGCTTCGTTATAAGTACGCCATTCCCCGTGGAAGACACCGTGGTAATAAGAACGCACTTCGGCAATCTTTCCGTCCGGATAATAGATGACGTATGTACCTTCGGGGCGGCCGTCTTTCAGAAACAGCTCCATCTTCAGCATACCATCGTCGTAGAATTCGGTATAGCGTCCGGTATATGGTGTAGTCTGTGTGGCATCCGTATAATATTGTCCCTCGCTAAGAACAAGGTCTTGTGCATGAATAGCCAGGGCAGAACCGGCAACCAATGTAGAAGTCAGTAATAATTTCTTTATCATTTGTATGTATTTATTATTGTTACTATCCTAATACAGGGAAAGGGCACCGGAAACAGTTACGCATTCCGGGCCCTCCTCCATTATTCTGAAATTACGATAAGCAACAGAAGTGAATTAATAAGCGGTATTCTGCGGATCCCAGTTAGCCCAACCTTTTGTCCAGTCGTTCGTTCCGTCGAAAGCGCCTTTGTAAGATACCTTATCGAAGTAAGCATCGGTCAGGGCGGCATCGGAGAAGTCTGCACCGGCGATCTTATCCACTACCACGGAAGAGTAATCGGCATTTGTTGCGATCAAGTCGTTGCTGGAAGCATACACCTGATTGTTCAGGCTTGTTGTTTCGAAATAACTCTTGCTTGCATCATCCTTGAAGTTTTCCCACATACCGGCAAAAATCACGTTCTTAACCATAGCACCTGCATTCGCACCCTGAAGATACAAACCATAAGGCCAGCCGGTGAATACAGAGTTATATACATTCAGGGCAGAGTTACGACGGATATGCATTGCAGCCTGGAACTGGCCTCCCTTTGCACCATTGGCAGCATCTTCCGTTGTATAAAGAATTTCGCTTTCCGCCTTTCCGGCCGATACACCGTAGAACGGGCCGATCAAGGTTACATTGGAGAAGATCGGATTAGTAAGCGGCTCATTGCCCGAACCATTCGCATCGTTGTCCGACTCAAAACCGTTAGACTTGGATGTATCGGCATGTTTCGGATCACGAATCCCCAACAGGAACTGCAACTTACCGGTATAGCCATAGTCCGTATCGAACTCATCGTCCCAGCCTTTATAAGCGATCAGGTGTTTCGCATTCACCGTACCTCCGAACCATTCGAAAGAGTCGTCGCCACAATAAGAAACCTGGATATATTCGAGTGTTGTACCACTACCGACACCACCCAACGTCAGCCCGTTGATCTCTTTGTTCGGTTCCAGCGGATAACCGGCAAACTCGATACGCACATATTTCACGATACCGGAGTTATCTTCAGGCTTATCACCACCGTATGTAGTACGCGGGCCACCCTCGATCTGAGGCTTCGAAGTTGCATTAACAGGCGCATTACCGCAAAGGATCAGACCACCCCAGTCGCCATAAGCACGTGAACCGGCAGGCTGGTCGGAAGTAAAGACAATCGGTTTCTCGGCAGTACCTTCGGCGATGATCTTACCACCCGGCTCTACGATCAGTGAACCTTCGGTAGCTTTCTCCCCCTTGATAACCGTACCCGGCTCGATCGTCAGCGTAACGCCGTCGGTTACGTATACGAAACCTCTCAGCAGGTTATTGTCCGTTGCCTTCAAAGTCATATCAGACGTTATTTCATTCTCCAGTATAACATCTTTAGTTTCCGGTGTTTCAACTCCGGGCACAGGATCATCATCGCTACACGCTACGTTTCCAAACACTGTGGCCATACATAACATAGCAGCCACACCTTTCAATAAAAACTTGTTCATGATAAAACTAATTTAGTTTATATATAAGTGATTTCAATTAAAACTTAACAGATACTCCCAGATTGACCGTCACCCCGGGACGATAACTGCGTACCAGCTGTTCGACATCCCGCTTCGCACCCGCATCGTCTGTAAGTTCCAGGAATTGTTTGTATTCGATCTTCGAATTCAGCAGGTCTTTGATGCCGGCTTTCACCTCCACATACTTCCCCAGCTTCTTCGAAAAACTCAGGTCGAGTGCATTGCGCGGCATTTCATAAATATCAGGTATATCGTCGTTCGGGTTCTGCGCCGGTATGCCAACCGTTTCAATACGCTTGCCGATACGGTTGTAAAGTACCGAAGCGGATATTCCCTTATCGTCATTCTGATAGAATAATCCGGTATTTACCAGATAAGGAGATTGTCCCTGCATCGCCCGGTCGCGTTCGAAAGAACCCTCGGCGAAATACACCTTACTATGGATATAAGCCCCGTTGAACACAAAGCTCAGGTCATCGAGCCCTACGAAATCGAGCCGTTTCTTTATATCCACCTCCACACCGAATGCTTTCGCATGGTCGGCATTATGGAAAGTGTACTGCAACCCGGAACCGGCCTCATTATAGGTCTGTTCGATCGGATCGGCAAAGTATTTATAAAAGCCGCCTATCGTTACCGTTTCGCCCGGCGAAGGGTAGAACTCGTAACGCAGATCGACGCTGTTGGTATAGGCATTCTTCAGATCCACATTACCGGTGATATTGGCATCGAGCGCAAAATCGTAGTAAACATACGGTACTACCTCGCGGAATTCGGGACGGTTCACCGAGCGGCCGTAAGCCACCCTCACCTGCTGTTTGTCCGTCAGACTGTACGCCACATTCAGCGAAGGGAAGAACTCGGTCGAGCTCTGATCCAGATGCACCGGCTTGATACCGTCCGACTCGTAGCCATCCAGCTTCAGTTGATAGTATTCCATACGGACACCGACGTTCGCGTTCAGCTTCTCGCCCCAATTCAGCTTTGCCGCCACATAGGCAGCTCCCAGCTTCGTGTCGGAGATATATGAATCGCTTTTATTCGTACTTTCCTTCATATAGATACGGTCTTCGGAGATATTCTCATCGGAGAAGATCGAGCTGTAATCCCACTCGGCAAAGCGGTTATACCCACTTCCGAGCAGGTTGTAAACGAAACGGCGTGCATCGAACGTACGGTCTTTATACTCCCCGTACACTCCGGCGTTCAGCACCGGCCTGAACTGTTCCGACACGGCAAACGCATGTTCGTAATTCGCCGCCACCGAGAAGCTGTTATCCTTCAGTTCCTGATAATAGCGGGTCGGGTCGGATACGTAATACTTCAGTTCATCCTCCTGCTTACGCTCCATCGACTTCACGACCTTGCGGTCGGGCTCCCGGTAGGCAGCGTAGGCATACCCCAGTGTCCAGTCCAGTTTGTCGGTATCGTCGTGCCACCGGTGCTCGCCGCTCAACTGGCCGGCATAGGTGGTGCGTCCGGTGTAGAGCGACTCCCACTTGCGGATATTCTCTTCGGAATAATAATCCGTTCCCTGGCGTTGCGACAAGGAAGAGGTTCCACGCTGGTTGAAGAAGTTGCGGAACTCATACTTGTTGTTCCCGTTCAGGAACGACCAGTTGAACAGGGCACCGAGCTTGGTGGTATTCTTATACTGCACGTCATCGTATTTATAACGGTAAGACGATTGGTCGTCCGTCATATTGTAAGACAGGTAGTTGTTGTTCTTCATTTCGTAATAATCGTACCCCGTGCTGTAATTCACATTGGTGATATTCCCGATCCGCCAGTTACCCAGATCGAACAGGCGGTTCATGGTAAAGGTCAGCTTCTGTTCCGGCAGTGCGGTGAAACGGCTAATGTCCCACCCCGTATTCACCCGGCGGGTAAAGGCGGCGGCATCCGAAGTGCTTACATCGTTCAGGTGGGCTGGGGTATTGGAAGGCAGGCCGCGTTTGCCGGCACCGAAGCCAAGGTAATCGACGGCATGCCCTTTCGTCAACCGGAAGTCACGGAAAGTAGCATTCGTATTAAAGCCCAGTTGATAAGAGATATTGAAGGTGTTCCCCTCCGGTACATTCTTCGTCATCAACCGTACGAAACCACCTGAGAAATCGGCAGGCAGTTCGGCGGAGGGACTTTTATAGACCATCATATTATCGATCAGCGAAGAGGGCAATACGTCGAAGGAAAAAGCACGGCTGTCCGTCTCGCTCGACGGCGTGGTGGCATTGTTCAGCCATACATTATTATAACGCTGTGCCAGACCGCGGACTACGATAAAGCGGTCGTCCACGATCGTGATACCGGGGATACGGCGAAGTACCTCGGCCGCATCGCTGTCCTGCGTCTTACTGATCTGCTGGGCGGAGATACCGCTTACCACAGGCAGGCTTTTGCGTACGGTATTCAATACGGCCGTTTCCGTACCCAGTTTGCGTTGGGCTACGACGACTACGTTCTGCAACTGAAGGTCGGCATCCGACAGTTCGATCCGCAACACAGTTTCCTGGTGGGCTACGACGGCCACGTCTTTGATCGTTTCCGTCTTATAAGATACGTAAGAGGCCAGCAGGGTATATTTTCCCGGCTGCACCTTTTCGATACGGAAGTTGCCGTCTATATCGGTGATTGCTCCGATGGATGTCCCTTCGATAGATACAGTGGCCCCGATCAGTGGTTCATTGAATTTGGTATCGGTCACGGTTCCGCAGATAACACCGGTCTGCGCCCAGGCCGCCAACGAGAGAAAACTTCCGACCAGCAGGATCAGCAGTTTCTTTATTTCCCTTACTCTTATAGTACTCATTCTTAATACTTGTTACGTCTTTAATTGTTTCGGGAGCAAAAGTACGGGAGGGATATTTCAGGGTTGTTTCGGCTTTGTCACATTGTGTGACGGTTCGGTTACATTGTGGTGACAACAGGGAGGGAGTCTCCGTTTTTTTAACTTACTTTGCAAACACAATCAACCCTAAGACTCTGAATGACGGAACATACCCTATTTATCCTGTTCTACAGCCTGAGCGCACTAGTCTGTTTTCTCGTAACAACCGGTCTGTTGTTCCTGAAACCACTCCGCAGCGTGCGCAACCGCAAGTACCGCAACGCCTGCCGTTTCCTGGCACTGGCCTCGGCCTTTGTAGGCAGTAGCTCGCTACTCACCATCCTGATCGGCAGGGGCGCACTGGCGGAACTCGGCCTGCTGGCTTTTCCGGTACTGCTGGTCGCCTCTTCGCAGTCGCTGCTGTTCACCTTTCTATTGATCCTGTTGTTCAGGGAAGAGTATGTGACCCGCAGAAATATCCTGCTGCACGCCTCGCCCTCCATCGTCCTGACGTTGTTGTATCTGGCCGCCCTGTGCTTTTATGATGATCCAGCGGTCTACACCTTCAGCCAGTGGCGCGAACAGACAAGCAATCCCGTCCTGCTGATACGTTCGCTCTACACGCTGGTCTACGGGGTGCAACTGGCGGTCTATACCCGTATCTTTTTCCGCGAACGGGCTATCTACGGAAAGAACCTCGACAGCCTGGCAAGGGTACCCGAACGGCTCGAACTGCGCTGGATCACCCGTGTATTCCTCTACGCACTGACAATCGGCCTGCTGGCCCTCTCCCTCTGTTTCTGCCTTTCCATGGCATACGAAATGGCGCTCACCGTTCTCTTCGCCCTTTTCTACCTGACGACGGGGGCTTACTACGTGAACTTCCATTTCACTTACGACCTGATGCGGGAAGAGCTTTTCAAGGCCAACGCCCTCCCGCTGCCCGAAGAGAAAGCCGGGAATGAAAAGGCGAGCCTCGGCACACTCGTAGGCGAACTGGCACGGGCGCAGGAAGAAAAGCTGTTCGAAGAGGCGGAGAAACTGATGAACGCAGCCCCGCCCCCTTACATCGACCCCGACTTCAACCGCAGTGCGCTGGTAAAGAAACTCCACACCAACGAACATTACCTGACCCGCGCCATCCGGAGAGGACGCACAGATCGGAAGAGCGTCGTGTAG